>Ga0208547_1000568_pt1 | contig 21085 bp, 16 predicted proteins | sample DEB08_DNA_5_FD_185501 | JGI IMG/M metagenome (GOLD analysis project Ga0208547, IMG submission 185501) | Aqueous microbial communities from the Delaware River and Bay under freshwater to marine salinity gradient to study organic matter... | ecosystem: Environmental > Aquatic > Marine > Coastal ...
GGTTCACTTCTCTTGGCGTCAGTACTATGGCGTTTAACTTGAATGGATTCAATTTTAATCAATCTATTATTGATCGTCAGGGTCATACCATTAATACTTGGGCTGACATTCTTAACCGTGCTAACCTTGGTTTTGAAGTGATGCACGAACGGAATGCACACAACTTCCCACTTGATCTTGCAGCAGCTAGCTCCACTCCTGTGGCTCTGCAAGCTCCTGCTATCGGTTAACTTTAAATAAGCAAATGTCTTATTAAAAGAAGTAACTGTTTCTTTTAATTAATTCGTACGTTCAACCTTCGGGTCGCATGTTACCTAGTCATGGAACGGGGGCTAGGTTTATTTTGTACGAACTATGTCTATCAATCTTATTCGTTTCCTTGATAATCAGCGTCGTCGTGCTGAGCGTTATCGTGTTGATACGCTCCGCTATCGCGGTGTTGAATACAAGAAGTAATCTGGTGACTTGTGCGTGCTTAACGCACACTGGGAGGGGTTCGATTCCCCTCCTTACTTATTGGTTAGAGCCGGTACGCCGATACCTCTAGCCGTCTAGACGGTGGGATAGACCACGATAAAAACTTAATACTTCTGGATCCAGAGGAACTTGCTTAAACCTCTTTATAAAAAACAATGGCTTTTCAATCTTCTGTTAACCCCGCTCAGCTTACTCAGCTGGGTCAGGCTAACCTTGCGGGTGATACCCGCGCTCTCTATCTGAAGCTTTTCAGTGGTGAGATGTTCAAGGGCTTCCAGCACAACACCATCGCTCGCGATCTGGTGATGAAGCGTACCCTTAAGAACGGTAAATCTCTCCAGTTCATCTACACCGGTCGTACCAAGAGTGAGTTCCATACTCCTGGTAACAGCATCCTGGGTGATAGCAACAATGCACCCCCGGTGGCTGAGAAGACCATCACGGTCGATGATCTGCTGATCTCCAGCGCATTCGTCTATGACCTTGATGAGACCCTTTCTCATTATGACCTCCGTTCGGAGATCTCTCGTAAGATCGGTTATGCTCTTGCTGAAAAGTATGACCGTTTGATCTTCCGTGCCATCACCAACGGTGCACGTAAGGCTTCTCCGATCACTGCTGCTGGCTACGTTGAGCCCGGTGGTACTCAGATCCAAGTCGGCACTGGTGCCGGTGCTGAAGCTGATGCTTATGATTCCGCTAAGCTGGTTGCCGCATTCTATGATGCCGCTGCTGCTCTGGATGAAAAAGGAGTTAGCCAGGACGGTCGTGTGGCTGTTCTCAACCCCCGTCAGTATTATGAACTGATCCAAGCTGTGGGTACCAACGGTCTTGTGAACCGTGATGTCCAAGGTACCGCACTGCAAGGTGGTCAGGGTATCGTGGAAATTGCTGGTATCAAGATCTACAAGTCGATGAACATTCCGTTCTTCGGTAAGTATGGTGTGAGCTACGGCGGTGCTGTTGCTGATCCTGGCAACACCGGCTCCTTCATTGGTGAAGCCCTGACTGCTGATGACAACTACGACGACGCTTCTACCGGTATCAACAACGACTACGGTACTGCTGCTGAAGTCGGTGCCACTTCCTGTGGTCTGATCTTCCAGCGTGAAGCTGCTGGTTGTGTGGAAGCTATCGCTCCCCAAGTTCAAGTCACTTCCGGTGACGTGTCCGTGATCTACCAGGGCGACGTGATCCTGGGTCGTCTCGCCATGGGCGCTGACTACCTGAATCCTGCTGCTGCAGTTGAACTTTATGCTACCAACGTCAAGCCTGCCGCTTGGGGTTGATACTTTTTTTGGGAGCCTCTTCGGGGGCTCCTTTTTTTTAATTCTTTATTGAGAATAAAACTCATTTACAATTATGCCTTTTCCTACTACTGGCTCCAACACTGAGCTACAAGCTGTTAATCAGATCCTGGCGTCAGTTGGTCAGGCTCCTGTAACCACGTTGACAACTGAAGAAACTCTTGTACTTAGTGAAACCTCTAGGTTTACTGGTTATATTAATGGTACTACTCTTTATACTTCTAAAAGTGATTTAACCCAAGGGTCTTATATTAGTGGTACTGGTGTAGAAGACAACACTTCTATTTCTACAGCACGTACTTTGTTTACCCCAAGCGCTAGTGCTTCAGGTACTACACTTACTTCGACCTCAGCTTTTATCCCTAAAGGTGTATCAATTAGTAGCTCTACAATTACTACTGCTGTCACTGTAGACAGTGGCCCTACCGATATTGGTGGTGGTAATTTTACATATACTATCAGCGCTTCTACTACTGCAGCTAATGCAGCTCTTACGTTAAGCCCTATCTATTATAACCATACCTTAAACATCAATCATACTAGCAATGTAGGCAACACTGTTACCCAAGCTAGCTTGACTCAATCTAATGTTACAAGTAGAGTTGAAACTCAAACCAACCCGGACGTTGCGATTGCACTCAACACCCTGAGGGAAGTCTCACGTGAAGTCCAGTCTGAAGGCTGGTCTTTCAATAAAGAATTGGATTATCCCGTTACACCTGATTCTAATAATGAAGTGAAGATTGCTAATAACATTCTTCAGATGGATCTTAACTCATCCTACACTCAAAACATGGGTAGGGATTCTATTAACCGTGGAGGTAAACTCTATGACCGTATTGCCCATTCTAATAAGTGGACTGACGAAAAACTCTATGTAGATATTACTTGGTACTTTGATTGGGAGAACATCCCTCAACCTGTTCAAGCGTTTATCGTAGCACGTGCTGCTGCTATTGTGTCTAGCCGTGTTGTCGGTGACCCAAATCAATTCCAAATGCTTCAACAAAAAGAAGCTTTTGCACGTGCTATGGCAATGGAGTATGAGTGCAACCAAGGTGACTACACTTACTTCGGAAGTCCTAAGACTGGAAACTATTATCAAAGCTATCAGCCGTACCATACCTTGCAACGCTAATGCCAGCAGTAACTCAACTGACACCTAATTTTCTTGGTGGTGTCTCTAAACAAAATGACGACAAGAAACTAGAAGGTCAGCTAACTGAGTGTATTAACGGTTATCCTGACCCTACCTTTGGTCTTCTTAAAAGACCCGGTATGCAATATACTAATGTATTGCGTAAAGCTAATGGTGATGCATTTACAGAGAGTGAACTAGAAGATGCGTCTTGGTTCTTTATTGACCGTGCTACTGCTGGGTCTTACATTGGTTGTATTAAAGGTGCTGCCATCTTTGTGTGGACTGCAGATGAAGGCACGTTTTGCACTGTAACTAACACTGGTAGTTCTTACCTTACAGGTACTAGCCAGAACGACTATCATTTCCGTAGCATTCAAGACACCACAATTATTACTAACAAAACTGTCAACACTGCTATGCAGGCTGCAGGTTCGTATGTTGCTAAGTCTGTCGGTGTAATTAAGCTACTTAATGTAGATACTTCTACCTATACTGTAACCTTGCAGGGTGATGCTATTCAGTTTGCCCCTCAATCAACTGAAACGTTTGATGACATGTTGCTGTATGACTCAAGTGATGTCAACACAAATCATCATATGATGGATGCAATCAGGGCTCACATTCTTGCTAGGCAGGGTGCTAGTGATCCTGATTTTACTGGAAGGTGGTATCTAGAAGGTTACAGAAATAGCCTTGTAATTAGACGTACTAATGAAGCTACTGGCGTTGTGACTAATTACACAGCTCCTGGTGGTACACCTCTTGCCTTTACGTTAAGTGCACGAGGTGGTCTTATTAATGATTATCTTGAGTCTTTTCAAGATGAAGTAACTGACGTATCCAAATTACCACTGGAATCACGTCAAGGTGACCACGTAAAGATCCTTAATTCTGATTCAGCAGAAGATGATTATTATGTTGAATACGTAGCATACAACGGCACTAGAGGTGACGGTTACTGGAAGGAAACAGTAGCACGTGACGTGTCTCCTGGTCTTAATAACGCGACCATGCCCCATGAGTTGGTTAATACAGGTGCCACTACATTTACCTTTGGTCCTATTACTTGGACTGATAGGCTTGCTGGAGATGATACAACTAATCCTCAACCTTCATTTATTGGTTCTGCTATTAGTTCAACATTCTTCTACAGCAACCGTTTTGGGATGCTATCTCAAGATAACGTAATCCTTGGTGTAGCTAACGATTCCTATAACTTCTTTGCTAAATCTGCACTAACTCAAGTTGACTCAGATCCGATTGACTTGAACGTATCTAGTGTACGTCCAGTTACGTTGTCTGATGTTTTGCCTTCACCACAGGGTCTTCTGTTGTTTAGTGAACGTCAACAGTTTCAACTGTATGCAACTGACGCTAGTATTCTTACACCTAGCTCTGCTGTGATCCGTGCACTCTCTAACTATGAGATGGCTACAGATATTGCACCTATTGACGTAGGTACTTCACCTGCTTTTGTTAGTCGTGTACCTGGGTACAGCAAACTATTTACCCTGCAGCTACGTGATGTAGAGCAGACACCTATTGTTGTAGACATCAGTAAAGCTGTAATGGAGTGGATTCCAGACACTGTCGATGGTATGTCTACAAGCCCACCTAACTCTGTTATTATGCTTGTTGATAGGGATACATCTTATCTCTACATCTATAGGTACTATAACAACGGTAAGGAAGATCTATTCCAAGCTTGGAGTAAGTGGCAACTGCCTAACACTATTCAAGCTGCTAAGATTGTCAACGATGCTGTATATGTTGTAGGACAGCATGAAGATGAGTACACCATTGGCAAGCTTGAATTGGATGAACTTCCTAACGGTAATGTCATTGCTGAAACTTCTAGCATTGATGGTAACTCTTGTCTTGATTTTGCAACACGTCCTGTAAAACCCGATCCAGCTGTTGATGCTGTTGTCTACGATGGAACCAATGACATCACTAAAATCTACGTACCCTTCACCCCAATCCAAGACAAAGAAGGAGCCATGCTACTCACTGTGCCTAGTGCAGACAGCGGTACAGATGATGAGCTTGCCTCTGATCAAGGGTATTGGGCGGCTGCTACAGAGCGTACAGAGATTGGTACAGGATTTAGATATTTTGAAGTAAAAGGTGACTTCTCTGGTTATGCTGACGGTATTGTAGTTGGTTATAACTATGACTTTGAAGCTACACTTCCTAAGTTTTACTTCAGACGTAAGGAGGCTACAACTGACTACACAGCTACCTTAACTATTTCTAGGGTTAAATTCTCTATTGGTAAAACAGGTGCTGTTACATTTAAGATTAAAGCAGCTGGTGCTAATGATTGGAGTAACATCCAACATACAGCAGAGGCTAATTACTACTCTGGAGACACCAATCCCGTAGTATCTGAACGTGTATTTACTGTACCCGTCCATCGACGTAACACTAACTTTGAATTAAAAGTGACAAGTAATTATCCATATCCTGTGTCGTTAGTATCAATGATGTGGGAAGGTAACTATTCTCCCCGATTCTATAGGAGGACTTAATGTTTGAATTGAATAAAAATTTCAACCTCCTGGATGAACAGCTAGCTGAATCTGGGTTGGAGATGGCATTTGACCCGTTTACTGCAATTAGCGCTGTAGCATCCATCGCTGGCGGTATCTTTGGTGCCACTGAAGCTGACAAACAAAATAGAGCAGCCGAAAAGGCGTACGAAGAACAGAAAGAAGCAGCAGAAGAAGCTGCTGATTTACAGAACGAATACAATAGAAAAGTATTTGAAGCTGATAAACAAAACTACTACAACACTCGTAAGTATGAACTTGAAACTGCTCAACGGCAGTGGAAATATAATCAAAGTATTCAAGACTTTCAATACTTACAGACTGTAAAGCAGTATGGTCAGTCAGTTGAGAATACGACAAACCAGTTGACTTATAATGCATTAGCCGCTCAACAAGCTTATGAACAAGAGCAAGCAGCTCTTAATGAAATCTACATTGAAGATGCTTTTAACCGTCAAGGTATGCTTGTTGATAGGATAACCAATGAAGGACGAGCTGCAATGGGTCAAGCTGGTGTGTCACGTAACAAAGCATTGCAATCTACGTTAGCTGATGTTGGACGTAATGCTGCAATCATGAGCGCTAGTCTTACTAGTTCTGTAAAGCAAACAAATCGTAATTTACGTGACATCGGTATGCGGCGTTATAACGCTGATATGCAAGCACGTGCATCGATGATGTTACGTCCTGAAAAGCTGCCTGATCTGCTTACACCTACCCAAGCTCCTGAACGCATCTGGGTTGAACCTATGAAGGTTCTGCCACAAGCTATTGGTGCTCCACGTCAGCAGAGTGTCTTTGCTCCACTTATCAGTGGTCTTGAAACTGCTGCACCTGCAATTGGTAAAGCATTTACACCAAAACCGGAGCTTAAACCTAGTGATTCTCAACCTGGATTTTAATTTATGGCACAAGCACAATATAGAAAGGCTGCCAGACCTGCAGGATTTACGCCTGTTCAGGTCAGTGGACAGAACATTGCAAGGATGCGTGAAGAAAGTGACCGTGTTGCTCAAGGTATGCGTGCTGCACGTGATGCTGAAATTCAGGACCGGCAAAGGATTCAAGCGGCAATGAAAGAAAACGCCGATTATACTAGGCGTGCTCTTAGAGAAAATCAAGCAATTGCTGGAACAAACGCAAACGAAAAAGTACGTCAATTGAGTCTTGACGCACAAACAAGTGTTGCAAATTTTGAAGAAAAACAAAGGGAGGCTACAACTGTATTTAAATCAGTTGCTAACTTAAGTGAAACTGCTGCTAAAAAAATCAATGAACTTGAGCAACAACGATTTGATGAAGATTATGCTCGTGAGTTGATTGAGTACGACCCTTCTTCTAATGAGACCATCACTCAAATCAAAGGAGAAGGTGAGTTAGCAGCTATTACTGAAGAACAACAATCAAAAATTGATGAAGCAGAAGCTAAAGGTGCCGATCCACTTGGTGTAGCACAAGCTCGTAGCATGAGTGCCGGTGCTCAATATGCTAGGAAACAAGCTGATGCAAACTACTTATTGAGTGTTGTATATCCTCAAAAATTACAAGAATATTTTTTAAAAAACTCTGAGTTACTTTCTAGTTCTGGTGATACTGCAGCTTCTATTGCTGTATTTCAACGTGATTTCTTTGAAAGTAGTGGGTTAAGGTCTGCAGGGTATCGCCCTGAGATGTTGAGAAATGGTTTGATTGCTATGCGTCAAACCAACCAAAGTTATGTGCTCCAAGCTCGTAGGACTGAAACCAACAACCTGTATGAAATGCAGGCTGATATAGCTAGTACTAATCTTACTAATAACCCAGCACAATTTGAACAAAACGTACAGTCTTCATTTAGAACCTGGGCACGTAACCCAAATATTGGTTATAGTGGAGCATTAGATAGGTACGAATCTTTAGCTACTGAACGTGGTCCTAATGGTGAGTTTTTGTTTACCATGGAGCAACTTGGTAACGCAGACCTTAAAGGTACCGGTAAACCATTCTCTCAAGAATGGGCAGCTCGCTATGAAAAAATGCAACAAGCACGACTGGTGGATACTAATAGATTCCTTGCAGCACAGAACCAGGCGGACGATATTGCGTATCAAAAAGACTTAAATAGAATCATGAAGGGTCTTGCTGCTGACCCGACTAAAGCTAACTTTGAAGCGGCTAAAGACTTTTTCCTGAAAAAGTATTCTGATAGAGGTTTACCACCAGTTCTTGTAAAATTTGGTGAATCATATACCAACGAAGCTATTGATAAGGCGAAACAAATTGAACGTCTTGAAGAAATTCCAATTGGTCTTATTCAACAAGAGGATGTAGATGCTTTGGCTGGTCTTGACTGGCAAGCTGGACAACGCCTTGGTCAGAAATATGCTTTACAGGAGCAACGTTATAATAGTGGTACCTTTAAGGATATATCTGATTCATTCACGTCTGTTGCTAATGGTTTAACCACCTTTGGTACTAACAAACCAAACAACCCTGGTAGCATCTTTTTACAAAATAAGATGCGTGCAGAATATAGGCGACGTGTTGATGAAGCTGTAGCTGGTGGTGCTAATTTTAATGTTGCTTCTAATCAAATTGGTCAGGAACTTGCTGCTGAAGTTAAGGCTGGATTTAATGACGATCAATCACGATGGTACCGTAAGATTGATCCAAAAACTCAGGAAGCTACATTTCCAAACTTAAGTAAAAACCAAGCCAGTGCTGTTAAAACTGCTAATGAGCGTTACCAACTTTTGAAAGAAAGGGTTATTAGAGACGGTGTGGCTAAAGTTATTACTACTCCTGAATCTATTATTACCAGAGCTGAAGCTAACGAGATAGTATCTGCATATGGTACTGCAAGGTTTATTGTTCCAAGTGATGTACTAGCTGTTGCTGCTATGTCTAATGGTGGAGACCCGTTTGTAATTATCAACGCACAATTGGAGGCATTAGGTATGCAACCCTTACCACCACCACCATCAATGCAAGTTGTTGGAGAAGCAAGTCCTGCATTTAGAAAGCTGCTATTTAAAACACCAAGCTTTCAACGTTCACTTCGTGCTATGGGTGGTATGTCTTCTAGTGGATTCAGACCTGAATTAGTTCCTGGTGGGTATGCCCCGATGGTTCAGCAAGCTGCAACAGCAGCTGGGATTGGTCCTGCATTGGTTGCTGCTATGGCAGAGATTGAAAGTGGTTGGAATCCAGGCACACCAAGCTACAATGGCAGTTCGTTTGGTTTGATGCAGATTCATCGCTCTTCTCACCCAGAGTTTTTTGAAACCAATGATTGGAAAGACCCACAAGCTAGTCTAAACTACGGTGCTAAGTTCTTTGCTAGTTTAATTAAAAGGTACAACGGTGACGTAAAAGCTGCTGCTATGGCGTATAACGCTGGACCTGGTGCCTATGATGAATACGCTGCTGGCGTACGTTATAACGACGCTAAAGAACGTGAAATGATTAACCACGGCATAAAGTTCATGAAAGCGTACTATAAGTATGGTGGTGGTACTCAAGCCCTGAATACATCAAGTAACTTGCGGTTTAACTTCAGACAGCTTGTAACCGGTAACCCTGGTATTCAAACTTCAGCAGATGGTGCAAGAGTTTATGACCCAGATGGTCATGGTGGGCGTAAATATCACGACCATTTTGAACTAAGTTCTAAGGAAGAAGTTCTACGGATGGAAAAACTATTGAATAACACTATTGACCCTTGGACTGGTAAACCTTATAGGGTAACCGATACGTACAGACCAGGTGACCCTAAGGCTCATGGTGCGTATAGAGCTATTGATGTAGCACCCCCAGTAACTCTACCAGTGTCTGAAGAGCAAGCATGGTCTGAACATTTATACAAAGTACTTGGTCTTGACCCATACAGCATTAAATAACTATGAATTATGATCCTAGCGAAAGGTTTCGGGAGGATCCTGGTGAGTTTGAATTAGATCCTAATTTTCAAGCTCAGTTAGATCTGGAGCGGCAAGCTGCTGAACAGCAAGCTGCTCTGGAAGCTCAACAACAACAGGAAGAATCTACTCCTACGGGAGGACAGCCGAAACAAACGCAACCACAAGCATCATCTACGGATGGTGATTTAAAACCAGTAGAAACCAGTCCATTTAAAACAGAAAGCGGTGAAGTTGATCTAGAGAAACTACGCAGACAGGGTGGTGAATTAGATACTGCCTTTTTACAAGGTATTCAAGATTTTGGTATCGATTTAATTAATATTATACCTGGTGTAAATATTAAAAAACCCAGTGAATATGAAAATGACGTAGCAGAAGCAGTTCGTAATATTAGCTCTGTTGTTGTCCCTACAATGACAGGTAGTGCTGCTCTTAAAGGTTTAGGTGTAGCTGCTAACGCTCGTGTTGGTTGGTCACTTGGCAGCAACCCTTTTGTCCGCTTTCTGGGTGAACGTGGTGTTGAAGCCTTGGCTGGTCTTGGTGTTGGTGCTGTTAGCAGTGAATACGAAGAAGATAACTTGTCAGGCACATTGAAACAAAGCTTTCCCAAGACTTTTGATTTCATTCCTGATAGCATGGCTACATTGGAAGGCGACAGTCCTGATGTAAAACGCCAAAAGAATATCAATGAAGATCTTGGTCTTGGTATTGTAACTGACCTTGCTATGGGGGCTAGTAGGCTTGTTACTGCGCTTGGTGGTACTGCTAGTTCATTGCGTAAATCTAATCGTCTTGTTGGTCAAACTGATGAAGCACGAGCATGGCTACGTGAAAATGCTCCAGAAGATCCGTTAAGAAAAAAAGCACAACAGCTTTGGGATTCTGCTACAAATACAAAAGGCAGAAGGTCTCATACTGCAGAGTTAGGTAATGATTTTGCTAGTCTGACGCCTGAAGAACAGGATAAAATCCTTGAGATGTATTTAAAAAACAATGCAATCTCTGATTCCGCCGAAGATGTTGTAGCACGTTCTGCAATGAAACAAGAGGAGGCTTTGGATGAGGTTGGTTTTTATAACCTATCTTTGAATCCAGACTTGGATAGACCTTTGAAGGGTGTCCATGATATGTTTGATTACAGTGAAATTGGTGTACGTACTGTAGATGACTTTGGTATTGTAGGAGCTAGTGTAGACGCTGCACGTATTGCCAGCAATTCCGGTACTATTTATGGTCGTATTGGTAACCCAATTTCCGAGCCTGCCTTAAAATATGCTTTGACTAATTATGGTGCTGGACAAGATATTGTCCTTGGATTGGCTGATCAATTAAGAAAAGCTGGAGAGATTGGTGCGGAAGGTAATGGTTGGAAGATTAACTATGCTGATGTAATTGAGGCTAATGAAAACGTAGCTATTCAATTGTTTGATCCACGGATGTCTAAACAAGACCTTCGTGAAATCTTAGAACCTTATATTGTACGTGGTCCTGATGGAACAGAACGCCTAACTGAAGCAGGCTTTGGTATGACTGCTGCTGCCCTCAGGAACTTCGGAAGTGTGGTCACTGGTATGGATGTAGCCAGGGCGCAATCATTGCTTGCTGGAAGCCTTTCTGGACGCATCTCAGACCTTTCTGAAGGTGCTCGTCTTATGACCGGTACATCTGCTGTACGTGAGGCACAGGAAAAAGTAATTGACCTAATGCAATACGTTAGCCAACTTGGTGCTTCTGCCAAGTATTATAAGAATCGTAAGATGGGTCTATTGCAGCAAGTACGTAATGGATTCACAAATATCGAAGGTTATAATGAAGCTAGTGTTATTGGTGCTGGTGCAGTTGCTGAACGTGTCTTTAAAGATTCCGAACGATTTGCTAGTACCTTACGTCAAATTGCAGATAATCAGCCAGAATTAATGGATGATTTGTTATTTGCTTATGAACTGACAGATGGTAGAGTAGATACAATCCTTAAGATGAATAACTACATCGCTGGGATGACTACTGATTTAGGTAAAATAATCTTTAATCCTAACCCTGAAGTACAAAATAAACTCATTCAGGGTATGTGGTCTAATATCTACAACTCTGTGTTGTCTGCTTTTGGTACACCAATTAAAGCACTGGTTGGTAACTTTGGTGGTATTATTTCGCAACCTATTTCGCACTTTGGTGGTGCAATTGCTCACGGTGACTTTGAAGCTATTCATCGCGGATGGATTGCTTATAGTTCTGTGGGTGAAACCTTGAAAAAAGCTTTGCCTTATGCTGGTGATATTTTCATGCGTGCATCAAAAGAACCCGAGTCAGTTCGTTCTGTAACAAGGCTTGACCTTGCTTTACAGTCTGAACGTGAGATTGGATTCCTTAAACAAGCTGCTAGAACTAAAGCAGCACAAGGTGAAATGGGGCTACAATATATCGTTAGCCAAATTGAGATGTTGAATGCATTCTCAAAAGACCCCGTGTTACGATTTGGTCCTAATGCAATGACAGCAACCGATGGTTTTACTGGTGTGTTTAATGCATCAGCTGAAGCTAGGTTCCGTGCTATGGATGAGCTACGATCAAGTGGTAAACCAATAACAAAGGAAAACGTAAAGCCTATTGCAGATAAACTTTACAAAGAGATGTTTGATTCCAATGGTATCTTAAGTGATGAAGCTGTTAAATATGCAAACAGTGAAATTGCTTTGAACCTGGATTCACCTATTGCACAAGGCATTACTGACTTAATTGATAGGGTTCCCGCAGTAAGACCATTTCTTATGTTCCAAACTACTGGTTTGAATACATTAGATATTGGTGGTAAATATGCACCGTGGGCACCGTTCCAAAAAGATATTAACGAACTTGTCTACACTAAACTAGATGACCTATTGGTTAATGAAGAATATGTAGATAATCTACTACGTTCACGTAATATTAACCCAGACCAAATGGATCCATTGGCTAAGCAAGCTAAAATTGCTGACCTTAAATATACAGCAATGGGTCGTAAAGCTATTGGTACTATGACAATTGCTGGTGCTGTTGGGTTGCTTATGAATGATAGGCTGACTGGTGATGGTCTTTATGATAAGGAAACACAACGCTCACGGGTTACTAACTCTAACTGGCAACCACGTAGTATTAAAGGTTTAGATGGTAAGTGGTATTCCTATGAATCCCTTGGTCCATTGGCTGATGTATTGGCATTAACTGCTAACATTGGTGATAACTTTGATATGCTTGGTGAGGTTGCTACTGAAAACCTACTGAAGAAACTTATTTTTAGTGTTGGTGCTTCTGTGACCGATAGGACTGGTTTGTCTACCATTCGTCCGTTGGTTGAAGCCGCTTCAGGGGACACTTCTGCAATGACCCGCTGGGGAGCTGGATTCATTAATAGCCTTGGCCCTTTGTCTGGTCAACGTGCTGAATGGGGGCGTATCTTTAGCAAAGGTCTGCAAATCGTTGATAATGATTTGATGTCTATGTTGCAAAACCGCAATAGGTTTGCAGGTGAACTTGATTCAACTAATCGTGCTCCTTATATTTACAGCCCTGTTACTGGTAAAACGACTAATGATTACACCTTTATGCAACGGTTGTGGAATGCAACTGGTGTTATGAAAATTGGTGCAGAGCAAACACCAGAAGAAAAGTTTTTACAAGAAGTTGAATTTGATATTAATACAACTTTTAGAACTAAAGATGGTGTGAAATTACTGCCTGCTGAACGCTCTGAACTATTTAGGTTGATGGGAGAACAAGGTGTATTCAGAGGTGCTATTAAAGATATTATGAAGGATGCTGGTGACTGGAACAGCCTAGCTATGTTGAGGCAAAAGCGGTCTGAAGGTTACACAGCTGATGAAGCATCTCTTTCTAAGTGGTACAATATCCACGTCCGTTTAAGTGATGCACGTCGTGTTGCTGAAGAATTAGCCTTTGCTGAAATGGATGCTGATATGTTTGCAGCTATCCAGTTCCGTCAACTACAAAGAGATTTATCACTAGAGGCTAGTCAATATGGCGAAACTATTGATAATTCTCTAAACATTCGTAAATAAAATTAGGCTATAAAAGTTTAGAAAAGTTCACCCAAATCCGTAATTAACAATCGTGACTAATTATGTCGTGTACTGACGTACAAACAATTCAACCTGGAGACGGGTCAAAGACACAGTTTTCTTTTGACTTTCCGTATATTTTTAAATCTGAAATTCACGTTTACTTTTGGAACGCTACAACTAAAGAATGGGACGAAAAGCTCACGACTGATGGCACACATCCTTGGCAGGTTACAGATGCTAACCCTACTATTGTAGAGTTTACAAGCACTGCTCCACCCGCTCCTGCTGTACCTACTGTTCCTGGTGAATCTGCTGTAGACAACGTACGGATCCGTCGTGTTACTAATATTGACGACATCCGTGCATTGTTTAACCCTGGTTCAGCCATTCGTTCTAATGACCTTAACAGGAACTTTGAACAACTTCGTTATGCAATTCAAGAATCTAATTGTCAAGATGTTCCTGAAGAAGTTTATCAGTATTTGCTAGATAACTATTGGGATCGTTTTGATAATACAATCTATCAAGCTGATACTTGGCGTAGTGATGACGCAACTATTGCAACCACTGCTGCCTTGGATCAGCGCTTCCAAGATGAAGTAAACGATACCTTTACTAAAGCAGAACTGGCTGCAGCATCTGATGTCATGCCTGACGATGATGTTGCTGTACCTACTACTGGTGCTGTCAAAGACTTTGTTGACCATGTTATCGAAACTGACATCTTGGTTGACGGTACTGGTCTTAATAAAACTGGCAGTGGTGGTCAAGTAACAATTGGTATCTCTGCTGATTCTGTTGACTTTGACAGGATTAAAGATGCTGATAAGGTTCAACTAGCTGATCAAGTAGCAGATTATACTCTTGCTGGTGGTGACGATAAGATCTTCACCGCTTCTGCTGCTATCCGTCGTTTTGAAAACTACGTACAAAACACTGCTCCAACACCTACTGATGGTGTCGGTAAAGGTCGTGTTTGGGTTGACGTTGATGATGACCTAACCCTTTCTGTTTGGAATGGTAGTGCTTGGGTTGGTATCACTTCTGGTGGTACCTTTACTAACCAACCTAAGGTTGTCTATGTTGATGCAACCAGTGGTGATGATGCTAACGACGGTCACCGCATCAGCCGCCCTAAAGCTACTATTAAAGCAGCTGTAAACCAAGTCAACGCTGATGCTACCTATGGTGATGGTAGTGTTATTATTGTTGCTGCTGGTGTGTATCAAGAAGCTGCACCAATCCAAATTACTAAAAAGAACGTTTCTATTATTGGTCAAGCACTTCGTAGCTGTATTGTACACCCAACTCAAGCAACTGAAACCAACACGTTGTTTGAACTTAATAGTGGTTCTTACATCGCTAACCTGACGCTGACTGGTATGAAGGCAAGCGGTACACGTGGTGCTGCAGGTTCACTTTATACTGATGCTACTCACGGTTTGCCACCTACTCAAGGTTGGAACTTTGCATTCTTCAGTGGTGCTGAAATCTTCAAATCTCCTTATATTCAGAACTGTACTAACTTCTCTGACTCTGAGATTGACAACACTAACTTGAATGCAATCACACCTGCTGGTGGTGGCGGTGGTGATACCGACTCTGCACCAACTGGTGGTGGTTTGCTTGTTGATGGTTCTACTGTTGCTAGCACCTCTCCACTACGTTCTATGGTGTGTGATAGCTACACCCATGTTGGACTAGATGGTCCTGGTATCTTTGTTACCAATAATGGTTACGTGCAAGCAACTTCTAGCTATGCATTCTTCAACCATTTCCATATTGCTTGTATTAATGGTGGTCAAGCTAACCTTGCAGCTTCTACTTCTGACTTTGGTCGGTTCTCTTTGATTGCTGATGGTCGTTCACCTTCTGCTGTGTTTACTTCTAATGTAGACCTTGCAGCAGCTGATAATGACATTACCTTTAACATCAACGAACCTGTTGCTGCAGCTGGTTGGCATGGTGATGCAACCCGTCCACAAGACAACATGCTTGTTGAAGTGAATGGTGTTACTTATCCTGTGCTTAGTGCTGTTGCACGTGTTGATAGTGAAGGAGGTAATGGTTGGACGGTAACAATCAGCCGCCCAGATCCTAACGACGCTTCAAGCAACCTTGGTCTTAATGGTGCAGTCAGTGATGATGCTGCTGTGTCGTTCTACCTTCGTTCTATGATTGCTTCTAGCGGTCATACGATGGAGTATGTTGGTAGTGGTACTAATTACAGTGCATTGCCTGAGAATGGTGGTGTACCGATTGATGCTAACCAAGTTAAAGAACTGAACAACGGTAAGGTTTGGTCTGCTATTACTGACCACAAAGGTAAGTTTAGCCTTGGAGGTTTCTTTGTTGTTGATCAACAGACTGGTAGCTTTAGTGTTAATGCTGGTGCTTTCCAGGTAGACCTTAGCACTTTGAACGTTGACTTGAGTGGTAATGCACAGCTTGGTGCTCCACTTGATATGAACGGTAATCAACTTACCGATAGTGTTGGTGATCTAAAGCTTAATGCTACTGGTGACATTAACGTACAAACCAATAAAATTACTAACGTTGTTGACCCCACTGCTGACCAAGACGCAGCTACTAAGAAGTATGTAGATGATCAAGATGCTACTAAGCTTAGCCTTAGTGGTGGTACGATGACTGGTGACATTGTATTCAATAGTGGTCAAACCATTGATGGATATATTGTACAAACGTCTGCCACGGGTTCTGCTGCTCTTCCAAGTGGTACTGAACTAGAACGTGACGGTAGTCCTTCTGCTGGTTATATCCGTTTCAACACTGATGTAACTCAATTTGAAGGTTATAACGGTACGTCTTGGGCAAGTGTTGGAGGAGGTGCAACAGGTGGTGGTAGTGATACTTGGGCTGTTGAACATGACAACACCATTACTACTTCTTACACCATTACTTCTGGTAAAAACGTCATTAGCGCTGGACCTTTGACGGTCAATAGCGGTGCAGTTGTCACCGTTCCATCTGGTTCTACTTGGGTAATTGTTTAATTATGTCTATTCGTATTGACGGTACTAATACCACCGCAAATCCAGGTATTACGGGAGGAGACGCCGACACAGGTCTCCAATTTGGAACGGATGAAATTCAGTTTGTTACTGGTGGTACTAATCGTGCCACCGTAGAAAGCAACGGTAACTTTACTATTGAAAACGGCAACTTAGTACTTGCAAGCGGCAGCGGCATTGACTTTAGTGCTACTGGCAATGGTGCTAATGTCATGAGCAACGAACTCTTTGATGATTACGAAGAGGGCATCTGGCAACCAAAATTTTTTAACGACCAGAACGGTGCTACTACCGTTAGCACTGGAAGCAGAGCTGCAAAATATGTAAAAATTGGAAGAACTGTTTACATCAGTTGCTACATTCAATGCACCTCTAAGGGAACAAACACAGGAAGCGTATCAGTTGATAATTTACCCTATGCATCTGATACAAATAACGCGCTTCATCATGGTATAGCTGTTTCGTTTTTTTCTGGTTTGACAAGCAGTCACAGCACTTTGTATGCCACAGTTCAACCAAATACCAATTGGTTACTCTTAAGAAAAGTCGCCGGCACTGCTGACACTTCAGTAAGCGCTGTTTCAGCGTCTGATATTACCAACGGTTTTGACCTTATTGTTGGTGGCTCTTACATAACAGCCGACTAAACCTGCTTAATTACAACTTAAGCCCGCAACGGCTCAAAACTAAGCCTAAACCTATTGAATCTGGAGGATTCCCTTAATGGCTTTCACCGAACGACACGAACACAAAATTGAAATCATCCCACCGTACAACATCCTTCAATGCCGTCGGGCTGACATTGTTGAAAAGGATGGTAAAGAGGTGGGTCGTACTTACCACCGCCACGTCAAGGTGCCTGGTAGTGACATGACTGGTGAGTGCGCTGAGATGCAAGCTGTTGCAAACGCACTGTGGACCGATGAAGTCGTTGCCGATTATCAAGCAATGATCGCCGCACAGGAACTTCCTGGAGGTGCATCATGAGTATCAAACTAAACGGAGCAACGTCTGGTTCGGTTGAACTGGACGTTCCCGCCGCTGTCGGGTCAGACCTTAGTGTGACCATCCCAGCAACTGCTGGTGAGCTTACTGTCAAGGCTACGGATGGATCAGTTGATCTTGGTGCGATTGATATTGCTGCAAGCGCCCCTGCTGACTCTGTAAATATCGACAGCTCGGGCAGGCTCTTAGTTGGCACGTCTAGTGCGCGTAGCAATTATAGAAACAGTGTTACGCCAACTATTCAGCTTGAAGAAACGTCTGACAAAGGATTATGCGTGTTTTCAAACGTCAATGGAGGTGCAGGCCCTTATATCTGGCTGGGCAAATCCAGAGGGACATCTATTGGCTCAAGCACTATTGTTCAATCGGGCGACGTATTAGGCAGTATTCGATTTAATGGTGCCGATGGTTCGAACGTTATACTTGCTGCAAGTATAAGAGCAGAAGTAGACGGCACGCCTGGTGCTGGTGACATGCCGTGCAGGTTAGTGTTCTCCACTACTGCCGACGGAGCGAGCAGCCCGACGGAGCGGATGAGGATTACGAGTGGTGGTCAAACAAGACTATTTGCAGCAGCTAACGACAATGTACTTGCTATTCAAAGTGCAGAAAGCGCAGGCACTGCAACTTATGCGTTTTTCTCAAGTCATAGTGCGTCAAACAATACAACAGCAGGAACCGTTTCTTTTGGCGTATTTACTAATGGTAATGCAGTCAACACCAACAACTCCTACGGACCACTTTCTTCTGATGAGCGACTGAAGCAAGACATTGTTGATGCTGGTTCCCAATGGGATGACATCAAAGCTGTACGTTTAACCAAATTCCGCTACAAGAACGATCCAATAGGTGAGCTGCAATTGGGTCCGATTGCACAAGAACTAGAGCAAGTCAGCCCTGGTCTTGTTACCCGTCGCCCTGCTTCTGAAGATGAAATTGCTGACCCCAGCAATGACTTGGTGGATGGCGATGAGGTGCTGAGCTTCAAGGCATCCATTCTCTACATGAAGGCAGTCAAAGCACTGCAGGAAGCAATGGAGCGTATCGAAACCCTAGAAGCGTCTAACGCTGCACTTGAAACCCGCCTTACCGCACTTGAAGGAGGTGCATCATGAGCACAGACATCTCTTACGCACCCAAAAAGCCCAACGATGAAATGATGGCATGGTTGGATACTGCTCAAGAGGCAAGTGATGCCTACAGTAAAGCTGCTGAGGAATTGCATGGTGAATTTGCTTATCACGTCTCACAGGAGGTAATCTAAGTGTCAACAATCAAAGTAAACCGAATTGAGAACACCTCCACAACTGATGGCGGTGTGTCGATTGATACTGACGGTCACGTCACGATTGACGGTCAGCAGCTGCCTACTGCTGGTCCGCTAAGTAACAGGAACCTCATCATCAATGGGGCTATGACAGTCAGCCAGAGAAGCACGTCTAATGCTGGTCAAACTGCAACTGCATACAGGGCTTGTGACCGATTTCAGACTGGGATCGACAGTCTAGGTACTTGGACAGTTTCGCAAGCCGCTAGTGCGCCAGCTGGGTTTTCTAAATCGCTGAAAATGGAATGCACGACTGCTAATGCAAGCCCTAGCGCAGGAAGTTTTGCTGCAATCTTTTATACGATTGAAGCACAAGATTTGCAGCTTCTTAATTACGGGACTGCAAATGCAGAAGTCGTGCAACTGAGCTTTTGGGTTCGGTCAAACAAAACGGGTTCTGCATCTTTTGCTGTTCGTCAACGCGACAACAGTGACAAATTATTTAGCAAAGTTTATAACTTTAATAGCACGGCTGATACGTGGAAAAAAATAGAAATTGAAATTCCAGCAGATACAGCAGGTGTTATTAACGATGACAACGGTCAAGGCCTGACCCTGGCCTGGTGGCTAAATAGCGGCAGCAATTTTACAGGCGGAGGAGCTACTACTGGATGGGAAGCTCTTGACAACACCAAACGGAACCCAACGAATGCAGGTATTGGTGGAACGGTGAATGATTATTTTGAGATCACCGGCGTCCAACTAGAAATAGGTTCCAAGGCTACCCCGTTTGAACACGAGAGTTATGGTCAGACCTTGGCTAAGTGTCAGAGGTATTTTCAGTATTTTCCAGCGGGTGCCTTTGGTCGATGGAATAGTTCTACTTCTGCAGAACTTGGTAGTTCTTTTTCTGTTCCAATGAGGACTACACCAAGTCTCTCTATTAACCCAAACGACAATGTTTGTAACATTTTTAGAGTAGGTATTACTACTAATCAATGTACTGTTAGCTCTCTAAATAATGCTTATATGAATCCAACTGGAGGAGTAGCAGCTCTCACTGTTTCAAGTACAGCTTCAACACCAAATACCGGTGATGGGGCAGCTTATGATCCAGATGGCGACAGCCATGTTATTTTCTGTAGTGCGGAATTGTAAAAATGTATCAACTAATTAATAACTACGACGGCAACGAATCACGCTACATTAAAATGCTTAGCACTGGAATTTTGATTCCAAAAGTTGCTGACAACACCGACTACCAAGAATACCTAGCCTGGCTAGCCGAAGGCAACGAACCACTACCCGCTGATGAACCATGATTATTTCAGTTATTCGTCCAATCCTTTTTAAATTCCTGCAATCCGATCGTGTCAAGGCATTGATCGTTGAGATGTTGGAGAAACTTGCTGAGTCAACTGATAATGATGTTGACGACAAAGCAGTTGAGTTTATTCGTAACGGGTTGTTCCCGACTAAGTAATGGACTTGGGAGAACCTTTGGTCTTCCCGCACATTACCATTCCTGAACCGTTACAACTACCGGTTCCTATATTAGAAGTACCACAGGCGGACGTACCTTCGTATACCCCGCTTGTGGTGCCTCCTAGCGACCTTAGACCCCCTCCAGGTGTAAGCACACCTAACACACAGGAAAGGGCTGCTCCAGAGCCTCCTAGGCCCCCTGTAGCGCCTATTACACTTCCACCAATCCCACCAGAAGTCAGACAGGTAGAAATACCAGCTACTGACATTAAGATTCCTGTTCCTCAAACAGCCATTCTGGTGACTGCTGCAACGACAGCAACCGTTTCTGTTGCTGCCACTCTTACCGCCACTGCAGTATTTAAACGGTTAGTCTCCTTAATGAAGCCAATTATCAGAAAGATTCTAGCCAAAAAACAAAATGCAGAAAACTAAAAACTTTGTACATGACTTCTTTAGTGAAATTGTCAAAGCATTAGTGCTTGTATGGAGTGCAGGTGTATTAACTGCTTCATACATGGGTATGTTACAAAAAATGGATCCTACGTTTGTAGCGTCTTTGCTTAGCGGAACGCTTGCTTCGTATGGTATTTCACGGATGGACAAAGACAAAAAAGAACAACCATGAAAAAACTATTTGCCTTACTTTTTCTATTGCCTGTAGCTGCTCAAGCACAAACTGTTACACCTAATTTTACACAAGGTAGTATGCAATCTACTACCACAACTACTATTGATATTAACCGTACCATTGCAACTGAAGTGTACGGTGGAGCTTATAAATCATGGTCTGGAACCAACGTAACACCCAGTGGTTCAATCGAAGATTCTTCAACAACCTTTTCAGTAACCACCGCTGGCA
>Ga0208547_1000582_pt1 | contig 20847 bp, 24 predicted proteins | sample DEB08_DNA_5_FD_185501 | JGI IMG/M metagenome (GOLD analysis project Ga0208547, IMG submission 185501) | Aqueous microbial communities from the Delaware River and Bay under freshwater to marine salinity gradient to study organic matter... | ecosystem: Environmental > Aquatic > Marine > Coastal ...
CGAAGCCGAGAGATCGGCATCGGTCTTCGCACCGACCCGATCCTTGGCTGCCTCGAGTGGATGCTCGAAGTGCGCCCCGTCGACACCGAGCACGATACGTCCGTACATCGAAATGAACCGGCGATACGAGTCGTACGCAAAGCGCTCGTCGTCGGTCACCGCCGCCAGACCCTTGACGCTCTGATCGTTCAGACCGAGGTTGAGGACTGTGTCCATCATGCCGGGCATCGAGAACTTGGCACCTGATCGAACACTCACGAGAAGCGGATCCTTCGGGTCGCCGAGCTTGCGCTTCATGGCCTTCTCGAGTTTGGCGACCTGCGCCGAGATCTCGGTGTCGAGACTCTTCGGCCATCCGGAGTGCATGTATTCGCGGCACGCATCAGTTGTGATGGTGAATCCGGGTGGAACGGGAAGCTGCAGGACACTCGTCATCTCGGCCAGATTGGCCCCCTTGCCACCGAGCAGATCCTTCAGCTGCATGGGGGGACGACGGTGTTTGTGATCGAATGAATAGACGTAAGGCACGGTTGGCGAGTCTACGACGACCGAGCCGACAAGTAACAGCCCGGCACCTAGCATGGATGTGGTGCGGATCCTCGGCTTCCCGATCGACGTTCGACCGGGTTTTGCCGTCTTCTTGTTGCTGATCGTCGTCTTGAACGGAGTGCCACTCGGTGCCTGGCTCGCGGGGTCGGTCGCCGTCTTCACCGTCGCTCATGAACTGGGTCACGCCCTCGCCGCCCGCCGAACAGGCGCGACGGCGCGAATTTCCCTCGATTTTCTCGCCGGCTACGCGTCGTTCACCCCGACTCGACGTCTGTCGCGAGGAGAACGCGCCGGAATCGCTTTGGCCGGACCTGTGACCCAGATCGGACTCGGCGTGATCGCCTTGCTCGTTCTCGGTGTGAATCCCGTCGACAGCACCGACTTCGCCTCCGAGGCTCATTCGCTCGCCATCTGGTGGGCCGGACCGATCATCGGTCTGTTCAATCTGATTCCCGTCATGCCCCTCGACGGCGGCAACGTGGCGGCCGAACTGATCGACGTCCTCAAACCTGGACGCGGGCGGGCCATCATGATCAGACTCAGCGTGCCGATGACAGCTGGTGTGCTCGTCGGCATGCTGATCGTCCCTGATCTACGCCCGATCGCCGTCTTCGCCGTGATCCTCCTCGTGATCCAACTGCAACTTCTTGCCGCATCGACACGCCCTGACCGTCCATCCACGGCAGCCGATGTCGTCCTCATGCTCGCCTCGGCGGAGAACGACGCCTGGACGACCGGGCGCCCCGGTTTGCTTCCTCCCGGACGCACGATGTCTCCGTGGTGGACGGCCTCGACTCGTATCTCCCACGGCGATCGCGATGGCGCCCGCGACACCGTGATGTCGGATCTGACGGACACATCGGGTCGCGCCCGCACCTGGTGGCCACCGCAGGCCGCCACCCCTGACTTGTTACGCCCCGTGGTCGACGTCCTCCCCCATCCCCTACCCGAGCCTCGAATCGATTGGCCCGAACAGAGTCGCAACGCCATGGTCTGGGTTCTGAAGCGAGTCGGTCGATTCGCCGACGGAGCGCGCTTCGGTGCCGCTTGTTACCGCATCACGCCATCCACACCTCTGGCCATCGATGTAGCGGCCTGTCTCGCCGCCGATGGACACGACGACGCAGCTGCCGAATGGCTGACCGTCGCTGCGCGCATCGCCGATGCCGACCAGTCGAGTGAGACCCTGCTTCTGCTCGCTCTGAAAAACGACGACGAGTTCTACCGACTACGCGAGCGCGACGACATCCGACGACTCACTACTCTGCTCGCCGCGACCCGTCGCAGCTCCTGATCGTCACTCCTCAGATGTCGACGTTGCGACGCACGTAGGCCAAGGCACGTCCCCCCGCCACTGACGTGACAGTCCCGACGATCACTCCCTCGCGCACGATCTCGTGTCCGACGACCAACCCCGCCGCGTCATCGATTCGACGCAGTGAAAAGGGAGCGTCGGCACCGCGACTATCCATGCGCTCGACGAGTTCTTGACCGGGGTAACAGCCCTTGGTGAAACTCACCGCCCGCGACACGACTCCAGTGGCTGCCGGAAGGGTCGATCCGGGCTCGATTTCCGAGCCGAGGCGGGGCCAAGCCGACCCGACGCGCTCAGCCTCGAGCTCGGACGACGTGTCGGATCCGGAGGTGTCGTCCACGAACAGCACGTCGACCGAATCTTCGTCACCCCACCAAGCGTCGACGCAGATCCCGGTGGGATCCACAGAAGCCGGCCGACTCCCTCGATGACTCTCGCAGGTGAGTTCGACGGGTTCCACGTTCACAGCGACACGGATCTTGAACCGTTCGAGCCGCGGCAGCAGATCCGCGAGTCCGCCTCGGTCGAGGTCGAGCAAGAAGTCGTCAGCTGCCAGTCGAGTCACGCGAACGAGGGACACCACTTTTCCGCCAGGATCGAGGAAGAACGCATAGCACGACGACCCCACGGCGAGTGACGAGATGTCGTTGCTCGCCTGCGAATGAAGATACGAGGCGGCATCGCGGCCGGTCACTCGACAGGCATCGTGGCGAACGCGAGCGATCATGCTTCGGTTCCGCCGGCCCGGCGGCGGGCGGTCATACGACGGGCCGCGGGCACCGCGGCGAGCAGACCAGCCGCCTTGTTGCGACATTCGAGGTCTTCGTCGGCCGGATCACTGTCGGCCACGATTCCGGCGCCAGCCTGAAGATACGCCCGGGAGTCACCGACGAACATCGTGCGAATGGCGATCGCCGTGTCGAGGTTGCCGCTGAAATCGACGTAACCCACGACGCCCGCATACGGCCCGCGCTTCACGGGCTCGAGTTCATCGATGATTTCCATGGCGCGAACCTTCGGAGCCCCACTCACGGTGCCGGCTGGGAGGGTGGCGCGCAATACGTCGATCGGCGACTTACCTCCGACCAACTGCCCGCTCACCTGCGAGGTGAGGTGCATGACGTGGCTGTACTTCTCGAGCGACATCAATTCTTCGACGACCACCGAGCCGAATTCGGCGACACGACCAACGTCGTTACGAGCGAGGTCGACGAGCATCACGTGTTCGGCGACCTCCTTCGGGTTCTCCTTCAGCTCGGCGGCCAGACGACGATCGTGGTCGTCGTCGATGCCTCGCTTACGCGTGCCGGCGATGGGCCTACTCACCACCCGTCCACCGAGCAACTGAACCATGGGTTCGGGCGAACTCCCGACGATGGTGATGCCGGGATGGCGGAGGAAGTACATGTACGGGCTCGGATTCACCTGACGAAGCACTCGATACATGTCGAAGGGATCAGCGTCGAGATCGATGTCGAATCGTTGCGACAGGACGACCTGGAAGATGTCACCGGCGCGGATGTACTCCTTGGCGACTTCGACGGCGTCTTGGAACCGCCCGCCAGACATCGACGAACGGGCTTCGGGGAGCACGTCGTCTCGTGACGGAGGTTCGACCGGCGAGTATGCCAGTGGCCGGGCGAGGTCCTCGGCTGCCGCCAGGCAACGTTCGGATGCTTCTGCGTAGAGATCGTCGAGACCGCGATCGTCGACTCCGAACACGGCGACGCTCTCGATGAGATACACCCGCTGACGCCAGTGATCGAAAGCGGCGAGGGAACCGATGACACTCATCACGGCATCGGGCAGGTCACGATCGTCAGGTGGGTGGTTGGGAAGCCGTTCCACCTCGCGTACGACGTCGTAGCCGAGATAACCCATGACTCCACCCTGCAATGGCGGCAATCCTTCGATCACGGGACTGCGATACACCTTGAGCAATTCGTCGAGGGCGGCCAGCATCCCTTGGTCGAGAGGAACCGAATCAGGCAGATCGCCGTCGACCGAGACCATTCGCCCACGTGACGACAACGTGGCCCGAGGACGCCTTCCCACGAAGGAGAACCGACTCCAACGTTCGCCGTGTTCGACCGACTCGAGCAGAAATCCTTCGTCATCGGGCCCGACCAATTTGGCGAAGGCCGCTACTGGCGTCTCGAGATCGGCCAGCACCTCGACCCACACCGGAACGACCGTGTGTTCGCGCGCCAATGCACGAAACTCGTCACGCGACGGCCGGACGGTGAGCCCGAATCGGTCCGATGACACGTTGTTCACGAGTCGCCGAAGGATCGGAAGAAGCAGGTGCGTTCACCGGTGTGACAGGCTCCCTTTCCTTCTTGTTCGACTTTGAAAAGAAGAGTGTCACCGTCACAGTCGAAGTACGCTTCGCGCACGAATTGACGATCACCACTGGTATCACCCTTGCGCCAGAGTTCACGGCGGCTTCGACTCCAGTAGACCATTCGCCCTTCGGCGAACGTGAGTGCCAGGCTCTCGGCATTCATCCACGCCATCATCAACACGTCGCCGTTCGCCACGTCTTGAGCGATCACCGGGACCAAACCCTCGGCGTTGAACGTGACGGAAGCCATCTGATCCGGAGTCGGCGAGATCATCGAAACAGCCTGTCAGAGATACAAGCCGGTGTGCGACTCGATTCGAGTGGCGGCCACCGCGTGAATGTCGCGTTCACGCAACATGATGTAGTCGTTGCCGCCCACTTCGACCTCGTAGCGATCATCGGGACTGAACAGCACCCTGTCGCCCACTTCGGCGCTGCGAACGTTCTGTCCGAGAGCCACGACCTCAGCCCACACCAGACGCTTCGACAACTGGGCGGTGGCCGGGATGAGGATCCCGCCGCTGCTACGACGCTCTCCCTCTTTGTCAGGAATGCGAACGAGAAGTCGATCGTTCAACATCTCGATCGGGAGTTTCTCGGTGTCGGTGACCTGGGAACGCTTCGCCACGGTGGTTCACGGTACCGTCGAATCCGTGGCACGAGACACGGTGACGCTCACGACCATCGACGGGCTTCGCATAGCGGCCGATGTCGAGACCGTTCCGGTCGACGTTCCGGTCCTCGGTGCCGTGACTCTGGCCCACCCCCACCCTCTCTACGGTGGCGACCGGTTCAATCCGGTGATCGCGACTCTGATGGAACGGCTCCCCCGCCTCGGCTTCCACACCTTGCGATTCGATTTCCGGGGCGTCAACGAGAGCGAAGGTGTGCATGACGACGGTGACGGTGAGCGCCTCGACGTCGCCGCGTCGATCGATTGGCTCTCGACGCTCGTCGACGACGTGACCCATGGCGGTGTATGGGTCGTCGGGTACTCGTTCGGCGCAGTTGTCGGACTCTCGGTCGTCGAGCCACGTGTCGAGGGTTGGGTCGCTATCGCTCCGCCTCTGTCATCCGAACGTCGCGTCCTCTCGTCGGTCGATCCCCGCCCGACGTTGATCGCGGTTCCGCAACACGATCAGTTCTGCCCTCCCGCACGCGTCGACGAGATCACAAGTGATTGGACGAACACCGAGGTCGTCGAGGTGACGACGGTCGACCACTTTCTCGCCGGCCGTATCGACGACACCGCCCGACTCGTGGGCGATTGGCTCGTTACCCGCGTCAGCGGCTGAGCACCTCGTCGATACGCGTCATGACCTCGTCGGTGAGGAGTGGAATCACGTCCAAGGCACCGAAGTTCTCGTGCACTTGCGATTCACGACTGGCCCCGGTGATCACGGTCGACACATGGGGATTCTTCGTGCACCAGGCCAAAGCCAGTTGAGCGAGCGTGCAACCGAGTGAGTCGGCGATTGGCGCCAGTCCTCGAACCACGTCGAGTGACGCCTCATCGGTCAGACGCGACGCGAGCCATCCATAGCCCGGCAGGGCGGCACGGGAGTTCGACGGCACCCCTTCGAGGTACTTGCCGGTGAGCAGTCCCGAGGCCAACGGACTCCAGATCGTCGTTCCGAGTCCGATGTCGTCGTACAGGCGTCTGTATTCAGTTTCGACTCGCTTGCGCTCGAGCATGTTGTACTGAGGCTGCTCCATCACCGGCTTGTGCAGGTGGTGTCGCTCGGCGATCTCCCACGCGGCGCGGATCTCGTCGGCCGACCATTCGCTCGTTCCCCAATAGAGCACTTTGCCCCGATCGACCAGGTCGCTCATCGCCCACACCGTCTCCTCGATAGGTGTCTTCGGATCGGCGCGATGACAAAAGAGCAGGTCGACGAAGTCGACTTGCAACCGATCGAGACACCCCTCGATCGAGTGGTGCAGATACTTGCGATTGAGACTGTTCTGCATGTTGGGAATCGGGCCGTCGATTCCCCAGAAGACCTTCGTCGAGAGGACGTAGTGATGGCGTTTCCAACCGAGCTGCGAGATGACTCGACCCATGATCGCTTCGCTCTCACCTCCGGCGTAGGCCTCGGCATTGTCGAAGAAGTTGCATCCGGCATCCCAGGCGGCCTGCATACACGCCAGCGCGGTGTCGTCTTTCAACTGATTGTCGAAGGTGACCCAGCTGCCGAACGAGAGGACCGAAACGCGTAGACCGCTCGAGCCGAGACGTCGGTACTCCATTTTGGGATTGGGGGTGAGAGAGGTGGACATGGATCGAACTTAGGTGAATTCACTCGGGCGAGCCAGACGACGGCGCAGGTCGGCCAATTGAGCGATCTCAGTCGGGCTGGTTCCACAGCATCCACCCACGAAGCGAGCACCGGCCGCCAGCCACGATTCGACGAGAGTCTCATCGACAGCATGGGAGTCGCCGGTCCAGGCGCGAGCCTTCCCGTCCCAAACGCGACCGTGATTGGGGTACACGATGAACGGCCCACCACCGGCTCGAAGAACGGCCAATGCCTCGCTGGCGACGTGCGGGGCGACGCAATTGACCCCGAGTGCCATCAGGTTCGGGTAGTCGACGATCTCAGAGGCCGCTGCGCGCAGATCGTCACCGCCATAGGTGCGTTCTCCCGATGCGCATCCGAACGAGAACCATGCCCGGGGTGATCCGTACTCGACGAGTAGTTCCATCAGTAGAACGGCTTCGTCGCGTCGTGGGATTGTTTCGACCGCGAACAAGTCCGGTCCAGTGTCGATCAGAACTTCCAATCGACGGCGATGGAACGACTCGACCACGTCCCACGGCACCGAATACCGGCCGGTGTACTCGCTTCCATCGGCCAACGACGCCCCGAAAGGTCCGAGAGAAGCCGCTACTTCCACCTTGCTCCCGTCGACGGCTCGACGAGCGAGCTTGGTCGTCGACGCTAAAACGGCACGGGCCGCACGCAAGTCGGCCCCCGCTCGAACGAGCAACTCGACATCGCACTGGTAGCTCGCTGTGGTGACGACATCGGCGCCAGCCTCGACGAAGGCTCGATGAGCCGCCACGAGGTCGTCCGGGTTCTGCCACGCGGCGCGAGCGGTCCAGAGTTCACTCGAGGTGTCGACTCCGAGGCCCTCGAGAGCGGTCGACAACCCTCCATCGAGAAGTACGAACATCGAGTCTTCGACGCGGTCAAACATGAGCCGTCGATCAACCGACGGGACGAACCGGGACACCGGCCTCGGCCAGTCGCCGCTTGGCTTCGGCCACCGTGAATTCGCGGAAGTGGAAGATCGACGCAGCGAGAACTGCATCGGCTCCCCCTTCGATCACTCCGTCGACCAAGTGATCGAGGTTTCCGACTCCACCTGACGCAATGACCGGCACACCAACCGACGAGGTCACGGCGCGAGTGAGGGTGAGATCGAACCCTTCCTTCGTCCCGTCACGGTCCATCGAGGTGAGGAGAATTTCGCCAGCTCCGAGATCGACGGCGCGGACGGCCCAATCGACGGCGTCGAGACCGGTCGGAGTGCGACCACCGTGCAGGAAGACTTCGAAGGATTTGCCGTCGTCGCGGCGCTTGGCATCGATCGCGCACACGACGCACTGACTTCCGAATTCGGCCGCGATGTCTGCGATCAGTCGTGGATTCTGCACGGCCGCCGTGTTGACGCTCACTTTGTCGGCTCCGGCGCGCAGCATGCGCCGCGCGTCGACGACCGAACGAACCCCTCCCCCGACTGTGAGTGGAATGAATACTTGATCAGCAGTCCGCCGAACGACCTCGACCATGGTGTCGCGTCCATCACTCGATGCCGTGATGTCGAGGAACACCAATTCATCGGCTCCCTCGACGTCGTACCGAGCCGCCAGTTCCACCGGATCTCCCGCATCACGCAGATCGACGAAGTTGGTGCCTTTCACCACACGACCGTTGGTCACGTCGAGACACGGGATCACACGAGCTGTCTTCACGCGAATTCTCCGAGAACGCGGAGGGCGCCAGCCACGCTGAAGCGACCTTCGTAGAGGGCTTTGCCAGTGATCACACCATGAAGTCCCGGAATTGCGGCCAGGGCTGCGATGTCGTCGAGGGTTCCGACACCTCCACTCGCGATCACAGGAATCGCCGTACTGGTGGCCAGTTCGGCGAGACCTTCCACGTCGGGTCCGCTCAACATTCCGTCACGCGCGATGTCGGTGACGACGAATGCAGCCGCATCGGGGAACCACTCGATCACTTCGTGGACGGTGCGACCCGAACCTTCGGTCCACCCGTGCACGGCGATCTCTCCCGAGCGATGATCGAGACCAACTGCCACCGACACGATGCGTGACGCATCAGCGACCAGAGTCGGAGTGGCGACGGCCGCCGATCCCATCACGACTCTGGCCACACCGGCTTCGGCGAGCGCTTCGGCATCGCCGACGGTGCGCACACCACCACCGGTCTGCACTCTCGCTCGGCCGTCGAGTCGACGGGCGATATCGGCGATCACCGGCCGGTTGACCGGATCACCCGAGCGAGCGGCGTCGAGATCGACGACGTGGATCCAGGTGGCACCTTGATCGACGAAACTTTCGGCCACAGCAATGGGGTCGTCACCGTAGACCGTCTCGTCGGCGTAGTCACCTTGTCGAAGGCGAACCACCCTGCCGTCGCGCAGATCGATCGCTGGAAAGAGTTCAGCCACGCGAGGCCTCCACGAAGTTGGCGAGCAGACGCAAACCGTCGCGACTCGACTTCTCGGGATGGAATTGCGTTGCGAACACGTTGTCGACTCGAAACGCCGCGTTGAGAGTGGAGCCGTACTCGCAGGTGGCCGCCACAGCCGACTGATCGACGGGCACACCGTGCAACGAGTGAACGAAGTACATCCAGGTGTCGCCACCCAACAGTCCGTCGAACATCGGATCAACCTGCTTGACGACGTCGAGCCGATTCCACTGCATCTGCGGTCGCTTCACACCGGGCGGGATCCAGCTCACACGTCCGGGGATCACACCGAGACCGCGTGCGTCGGGGTCTTCGTCGGAACCCGAGAAGAGCATCTGCATGCCCACACAGATACCGAGGAAAGGCCGTCCGGATGCCACTGCGCCGAGAACTACCGATTCGAGGCCGGTGCTGCGCAATGCATCCATGCACGCGCCAAAGGCACCGACCCCCGGGAGCACAACGGCGTCGGCATCGCGCACTTCGTCGGCCGACGCCGTGAGGAAGGCGTCGGCGCCGACCTTCTGCAGTGCCTTCTCGGCCGATCTCAGGTTTCCGATGCCGTAGTCGAGAACGGCGATCCGGGGACCGGTCACAGGACACCCTTGGTGGACGGCACCCCTCCACCTTCGATGCGGACGGCGTCACGAAGACTCCGTCCGAGTCCTTTGAACACGCATTCGACGATGTGGTGCACGTTCGATCCGTGCTTCAACTCGACGTGAAGAGTGATCGCAGCCGCTGTCGCGAACGATGACACCGCGTGCTCGGCCAGGTTGGGATCGAAGGGCGGATCTCCAAGTGGTAGGCACTCAGGAATCGGCACGTTCCACACCACGAACGGGCGACCCGACAGATCGAGGGCGATCTCGCACAGCGACTCGTCGAGTGGATAGAGGCCACTCGCGAATCGACGCACTCCACTCTTGTCGCCGAGTGCCTCGCGGAAAGCCTCTCCGAGCGCAATGGCGACGTCCTCCACCGTGTGGTGGGTGTCGATGTGAATGTCGCCCTTCGCAGCGATCGTGAGATCGAATCCTCCGTGCTTGCCGATCTGACCGAGCATGTGGTCGTAGAAAGGGATACCGGTATCGATCGAGCACGTGCCCGATCCGTCGAGATCGATCTCGAGTTCGATCGACGTCTCGTTGGTGACGCGGCGACGGGATGCTCGACGAGTCGACGTCATGACAGGACCTCCTGGAGGGATTCGTGGAAGATGCGATTCTCGTCGGGCGTTCCGATCGTCACCCGCAGGCAGTCGGCGAGTCGGGGCCAGCCCGAGCAATCGCGAACGAGCACGCCACGATCGAGGAGACCCTGCCAAACGGTACGTCCACTTGTCGCGCGCGGCCGGAACAGCACGAAATTGGCACCACTCGGAAAGACGTCGACGGGAAGGTCGGCCAAGGCGGCCACGAGTCGGTCGCGTTCGGCGACGATTCGTTCGACTCGAGCGTTCATCTCGTCGAGGTATCCGATCGCTAGCACGCCGGCGGCCTGCTTCACGGCGTCGAGGTGATACGGCAGGACGACCTTGTCGAGTTCGGCGACCATCCAGGCCGGGGCGATGACGTAGCCGAGGCGACCGGCCGCCATGCTCCAGGTCTTGGAGAAGGTGCGAACGACGGCGACCGCCGCGTCCTCCGAGACGAGCGACTGCGCAGTCCACGACGAGAACTGCCCGTACGCCTCATCGACGACGACCAGACCCGGCGCCATGTCGATCACGGCGCGCACGTCACTCTCGGCGTCGACCACACCAGTGGGGTTGTTAGGCGAGCACAGGAAGGTGACCGAGGGATTCGCCGAGTCGACGACCCGTCGCACTTCGTCGAGGTCGAGGACGAAACCGTCTCCGCGCTCGCCCTCGACCACCGTGGCTCCGCTGAGGCGGGCGATGTGCGCGTGGAGTTGATACGTCGGTTCGAACGTCGCAACCGTGCGGCCCGGACCGGCGAAGGTGAGAAGGATCGTCTGCAGCACTTCATTGCTGCCATTGGCGGCGAAGATCATCGACGGATCGACACCGTGGAGCGACGCGATGGCCTCTCTCAGAGCCGTGGCCGAACGGTCGGGATAGCGGTTCCACGTCACTCGAGCGACTTCGGCGGCCACGGCCTCCCGGAACTCGACCGGTGGCTCATCGGGTGCTTCGTTGGTGTTGAGACGTACCGCCACGTCGACCTGAGGCGAGTGGTAGCCCTCGAGAGCCCGAAGATCGTCACGAATCGACACACGCGTCACACAGCGAGGTTACCGAGGGCCGTCCCACAGCTGAGGACGAGTTTGCGACGAGTTCACGACGAGCCACTCGGTCTAGGGTGCGACCGTGCCCGCGAAAGACCTCTCGACGATCGCCGCCGAACTCGCCGTCATGGCCGACGGCACCGAGCGCTACTTCGAACGGGTGCGAGAACTCGGTTCGTCCCACCTCGGAGAGGATCGAGATGATCTTCTGGCGGCCATCCACGAGGCCGAGCGCGCACTGCGCTCGGCGCATCGCGCCCTACTTCGCGCTACGCGCCTTGCCGGCTGACGGACAGATGTCAGCGAGTTCGCACTCGTCGCAGCGAGGGCGTCTCGCGTCGCACACGCGACGCCCGTGCAGGATGAGTCGCAGACTGAAGCGACCCCACTCCTCCCCAGGCAAGTAGCGATTGATATCGAGTTCCACCTTCACCGGGTCGGTCTCTCGTGTCAGCCCGAGGCGACGGGACAACCGTCCGACGTGGGTGTCGACCGGCAGACCGGGTAGATCGAACGCGACACTGCGAACGACATTGCCGGTCTTGCGACCCACGCCGGGCAGAGTGACGAGATCGTCGAGATCGGTGGGGACCTCTCCGTCGAATCTCTCGACGAGCGCCCTCGCCATGCCGATCAGATTGCGAGCCTTCGACTGGTAGAAGCCGGTCGAGCGGATCAGCTTCTCGACCGATGCCGGTTCGGCCACGGCGAGCGACTCCGGATCGGGATAGGCCGCGAACAGATCGGGGGTCACCATATTGACGCGCACATCTGTGCACTGGGCCGACAAGATGGTGGCCGCCAACAACTCGTACGGATTGCGATGTACGAGTTCGCACTCGGCACCCGGGTACGAAAGTGCAAGACGTCGGGCTACTTCGACGGTACGAGCCGCGGCATTGTTCGGACGTCGTCGAGCAGCCATCGCCCGACAGTACCGAACGGCTCGGTGTTACCGACGAGCGGTAACGTGACCGTATGAGGTTCCTCGACATCAAACGTCACATGGAACCTGAAGCCGTCGCCGTCGTCCGCGATCTCCTCCGTGATGCCGAACGCGCCGACGGACATCGTCCTCTCTCCGACCATCTCTGGCTCGACCTCGTCGACGGAGGGCGCGAAGGATTCGCCGGTCTGGTGGCTTGGGAGCCCGGGCACGAGCACCCCGTGGCCTATGCGCAGGTGAGCAAGGGACACGATTCGTACTCGATCGAACTCGTGGTCCACCCCCATCACCGTTACGAAATGGGAGCCATCGGTCCCGAACTCATGCAAGCCACTCTCGACGTCGTCGCCGACTCCGGCGGAGGACACGTGCACTGGTGGGTGTTCGAACCGACCATCTCGCACGACGAACTGGCGACGCGACTCGGGCTTCGACCCGGTCGCACATTGCATCAGATGCGACGGTCGCTTCCTCTGTCGACCTCTGATCGAGCGAGTGCCCTTTCGACCCGCTCGTTCGTGAAGGGTCACGACGAGGACGACTGGCTCCGCATCAACAACGCCGCCTTCGGTTGGCACCCCGAACAAGGAGGGTGGGACCACACCACCCTCGCAGCGCGAATGAGCCAACCTTGGTTCGATGCCGACGGGTTCCTCGTCCACGAGATCGATGGGCAGATGGCCGGCTTCTGTTGGACCAAGATCCACGATGACACCGAGCCGATGATCGGCGAGATCTACGTGATCGCCGTCGACCCGGCGTTTCACGGAAAAGGGCTCGGACGCGGCCTCGTCGTCAGCGGACTCGACAGCATTGCCAGGCGAGGCGTGACGACGGCGATGCTCTACGTAGACGCCGACAACACTCCTGCAGTGTCGATGTACGAAGATCTCGGATTTCGTGTTCACCGAACCGACCGTTCGTACGTCGGCGACATTGCGCCACGAAAGTGAACAGCGAGGACACGATGACCGACACCTCATTACCCACCTGGAGCGTCACCGACGTCCACGAATCTCTCTCGAGTCGATCGTTCGTCGACGCAATGGAGCGCATCGGCGCGCAGGTCCACCGTCTCGAATCGCTCTTCGACGAGCTCGACATTCGGGCGACCGACGACGTACGAGTCGACCCCGAGACTGGCCGTCGCGTCGATCGAGCGGTGATGGCGTTCAACGAGACGGTCGCCGACCTGGAAGTTCTCGAGGCCTACGTGTACGCCACGGTGTCTACCGACTCACGTGACGAGACCGCCCAGTCGTCTCTGTCCGAACTCGACGTTCTCGGTTCACGCGTCGCACCTCTTCTCGCTCGACTCGCCGATTTCGTCGACGCTCACGGCGTCGACGCGCTTGCGTCGGTGAGCGACGAGGCCCGTGACCACCACGGACCACTCACTCGGCTCGCCGCCCGCTCCGCCCACCAGATGAGCGAGGTCGAAGAAGGCCTCTACGCCGAACTCTCGACCACCGGTTCGTCGGCCTGGGGCCGACTTCAAGCCGACGTGACCTCGCAGCTCACCATCGATGTGGAACTTCCGTCGGGGCGCACTCGCCTTCCGATGCCGGCGGTGCGAGGTTTGGCCTCCGACGCTGATCCCCTCGTGCGACGTGCGGCTTATGACGCCGAGATGATCGCGTGGCCGTCGGTCGCCACGGCCTGCGCAGCGGCCATGAACGCAATCAAGGGCGAAGCGAACACTGTGAACCGGCGTCGCCAGTGGGATGCGCCAATCGACGCATCTCTGTATGCGAACAGCGTCAGCCGAGCCACCTTCGAGGCCATGCAGTCGGCGGTCACGGCCTCACTGCCCGCGTTCCGAACCTGGATGCGCACGAAAGCCTCTCTCCACGGCCACACCGAAGGACTTCCGTGGTGGGACCTCGTTGCTCCCCTGCCGGTGTCGGCGCGCACCGTCACGTGGGATGACTCGATCGATCTCGTCCGCAGCGCTTTCGGCGAGTTCAGCAGTTCCCTCGGCAACTTGGTCGACCGCGCCGTCAGTGAGTCGTGGATCGATGCCCCGCCCCGCGAGGGCAAGGTCGGCGGCGCGTTCTGTATGCCGTTTGTCGACGACCGCTCGCTCATCTTGTTGAACTGGAGCGGTTCGCTCGAGTCGACGCAGACGACAGCTCACGAACTCGGACACGCCTACCACAACGTCCAGTTGGCCGGGCGCACGGCGCTGCAGAAACGTCTGCCCATGGCGCTCGCCGAGACAGCCAGCATCTTTTGCGAGACCCTCGTGGTCGAAGCCGGACTCGAGCGTCTCAGCGGCCTCGATCGACTGGCCCTACTCGACGTCGATCTGCAGGGTTCCAACCAAGTCGTGGTCGATATTCACAGCCGTTTCCTCTTCGAGACCGAGGTGTTCGCTCGCCGCCAGCGACGCACTCTTGGGGTCCAGGAACTCAATGAGATGATGCTCGACGCGCAAGCCCGGGCCTACGGCGACGGCCTCGACCTCGAGACCCGACATCCGCACATGTGGGTCCTGAAGCCGCACTACTACGGGAGCCACTTCTACAACTGGCCCTACACCTACGGCCTTCTCTTCGGACTCGGCCTCTACGCTCGTTTTCGCGACGATCCCGATCGCTTCCGCGCCGGCTACGACGACTTGCTCTCGAGAGCCGGTATGAACACCGCCGAAGAACTGGGTCAGGCCTTCGGACTCGACGTGACCGACGAAGCCTTCTGGACGGCCAGCCTCGACGTACTACGCGCGCGTATGGACGAGTACCGCACCCTGGCCGCGTCTCTCGATCTCTGACCATGACCTCGACTCGACTCCCCTCCCGCTATTCGCTCTCACGAGACGACCTGTCGTCGATCCTCGACGATCAGCCGCGCTTTCGCGTCGACCAGGTGTGGAAGGGCCTGTACGACGAGCTGGCCATTCCGACCGAGATGACGAATCTTCCCAAGGATCTTCGAACGCGTCTCGAAACGGCGCTTCCGCTCGCTCTCGCTGCGGTGACCGAAACCGTGTCCGACCGCGGCGACACGATCAAGTTTCTTTGGGAACTCGACGGTGGGAGTCGTATCGAGACGGTGCTCATGCTCTATCCCGACCGAGCCACCGTGTGCGTCAGCACTCAAGCTGGCTGCGCGATGGCGTGCGGCTTTTGTGCCACCGGACAGGCCGGCTTCACACGACACCTCACCGCCGGTGAGATCGTCGAACAGGTGGTGCTCGCCGCCCGCCGGGCCAAGGCTCTCGGACGCCGGGTGTCGAACGTGGTCTATATGGGAATGGGCGAACCGCTCGCCAACGAAGAGCCGGTCTGGGAGTCGCTCGTCCGGCTGCACGACGACTGCAAGATCTCGGCTCGCCACCTGACCGTGAGCACCGTCGGCATCGTTCCCGGTATTCGCCGACTGGCTGAACGTCCATTGCCCGTCAATCTCGCCGTGAGTCTGCACGCCGCCAACGACTCCCTACGGGATGCTCTCGTACCGATCAACAAGCGCTATCCACTTGGTGATCTGATGAAGGCCTGTCAGGAACATCTCGATGCCAAGGGGCGTCGACTCAGTTTCGAATGGGCGATGATCGATCAGGTGAACGACCGGCCGAGTGATGCCGTCGAGCTGGCCGCACTGTGCCGCTCACTCAGCCTTCCGGCACACGTGAACCTCATTCCCCTCAATCCCACACCTGGCTATCCCGTACGCGGTTCGAGCCGAGCCAAGGTGAACGCTTTTCGTGACCAGCTCGAATCGATCGGCGTGAATGCGACCGTTCGCCAGAATCGCGGCACTGAGATCGCCGCGGCCTGTGGTCAGCTGGCTGCCGGTCAGCCGGTGAAGATCACGTCACGTCACGACTGACGTAGTTCGGGTTGGCCACCAGCAATTTGGCCAGCACATCGGCTCTGACCGCCTCGATCACCTCGTCGAGTCGATCGTCGAGGTGACCCGATCGAATGGCGTCGGCCAATTCGGCGTCGGAGTCGACTCCAAGGTCAGCCAGACGAGTCTCGTGGTCGCGGGCTTGTTCGGCACCGAGTTCGAGTTCGCGTTCGACCATCGCGAGAACGTTGATCGCCACACGAGCATGGAACTGAAGTCGGCCGGACGTGCCGGCGAGTACATCTCGCTCCAGCCATTCGCGTACCGCTTCCACCAAGTCGTGCGCCGAAGGCACGTCGTGCAGTTCGGACATCATCGGCCTCCGATCGAGTTCCAGTGCCCATCGAGGGCAAGGAACAGGTCGTACTCGTTCTCGCACACTCGCCGGCCAATGGCCGCCAGTTCGTGACTACGCGACATTCCGGTGAGATGCGCGCTCGTCTGGAGCATGCACATGATCCCCCACTTCAAGGTGCCGAGAACCTCCCACCAGCGGACTACATCGCGATCGACGTCGACACCACTCGCCTCGCGGTATTCGGCCAGCAGCGAGTCGTATTCGCCGATCCCGGCCACCGGATGCGACGACCCGAAACGCCAAGCGCGTACGCACAGCCAGCCGAGATCCTCCATAGGGTCGCCCACGTGGGCGAGTTCCCAGTCGAGAACTGCCCGTAGACCGCCCTCGTCGACCATGAGGTTGCCCAGTCGGAAGTCGCCGTGCACGAGAGTGCGGCGAGTCGACGACGGGCGGTTGGCCTCGAGCCAGCGGAAGGCAAGTTCGAATGTCGGGTGAGCCTGTCCGAGGCGTGAGTTCAGATCGTCGAGTGTGGCGCGATACTGCGCGACCTGATCGATGCTCGGCAGTCCGTCGATAGGCGACGGATCGACGGCGTGCAGAGCGGCGAGAGTTCGAGCCATGTCGCGCACCAACACCTCACGGGCAGCACCGAATCTCTCGTCGCGCAGGAGCTTGCGCGCAATGGTCTCGCCGTCGACGTGTTCGAGCACCATGAACGACGCCCGCAACGGATTGTCGGGATCGTTGTGCGATCCGCTCGCCACCAGTTCGGGAACGCGCACCCCGGCGTCGAAGGCGGCGCGTAGAACAGCTGCTTCGATCCCCATGTCGCGCACGTCACCACTCCGTTGGCGCTGGAGCACCAGGCGACGGCCGTCGGCCTCGAACCGCCAGGTCTCTCGTGAGGCACCCCCGCTCAGGCGAGTCAGTTCCGAAACGCCGGTCGCACCGACGACGCGAGCCAAGGCCTCGGAGAGTTCGTCCACCCCGTCAGGTTCGCGCAACGACTAGCACGCGGCACGAACCGCGGGGTACGGATTGATGGCTCGTCCGCCATTCGGCCGGATCTCGAAATGCAGGTGTGGGGTCCCCGAGGCGTTGCCGGTGTCACCCACGTACCCGATGACCTCGCCTTGTTGCACGGTTCGTGACGGCCCCTCCCACGAACTCAGATGGGCATAGAAGTAGGTGTTCCCGTTGTTGGCGTAGATATGGGAGGAGATCCCGCCCAAGCTGAAGACCGATTGACGGAGTCGCCCGGAAGCCACGGCGACGAGTGGAGTTCCGGTCGACGCCAGCATGTCGACTCCCTCGTGACGCCGACCACCGCTCCGCGGTGCACCCCACGTGTCGCCGAACGCCGCCGAACCCCGGATGGGACACACGATCGATCGATCCATGTACACGCCGTTGTCGAGGAAGGTCGCACCGCCGTTGCCCCCACCTCGGGCCGCAGCCTCGGCGAGCGCCGCTTGTCGTTGCGCTTCCAGGATGGCCTTCACTCGTTCGTTCTCGAGCCGCTCGGCCTCGATCTCCTGAAGACGCTTCAGATCACTTTCGGCCTGGACCTTGGCCGATGCATAGTCCTCGATGGCCTGTTCGGTGGCCGACTTGGCACGGCCGAGACGGCGTCGCTTGTCGGCGAGCTCGGTGGCGACCGCGTCGTATTCGTCGAGCTTGGCCTGCGAGGTGTCGGTGGCAATCGCGAGCAACACGTCCATCTGAGCCTGCTCGGTGGGTCCGCCAAGTCCGGACAACAGCGGGATACCGCGGGCGCCCGATACGAACCTTTGAACCGCCAGTTCCTCGACGTCGACCTGCAATTGCGAGGCGACAGCCTCGAGTTCGACCACCTGAACCGCGAGTTCTTGTTCTTCGATCGAGAGCGAGTCGAGCCGGGACTCGGCATCGAACATTGCCGATGCCGCCCGGTCCGCTCGGTCGCGGGCCGCTTGGATCTCGGCCGCCGCTCGTTGTGCCGCCGATTCATCGGCCGACACACCCGACACCGCAAGTGACGCGCTACCCACCAGCGCAGCGATCACGACGGACGTCAAGACCGCCATCGGACGCGCACGACGGCGGTTCTTCGATGACATCGCAATGAGGGTACCGAAATCGTCCTTTCTGTTACCGTCACCCCGGCGATGACTTCTGCTCCTTCCCTGGATCTGCGGGACATTTCGGTCGTACGTGACGGAAGACTCCTGCTCGACGATGTGTCCCTTCGCGTGGACTCCGACGAACGATGGCTCGTTCTCGGCGCCAACGGTTCGGGGAAGACCACGTTGGTGAGAATCGCTGCCATGTACGACCATCCGACACGGGGCTCGGTGTCGGTGGTGGGCGAAACACTCGGTTCGACCGATGTTCGCACCTTACGCCGACGTATCGGTTATGTATCGGCGTCGTTGGCGGGCGATCTGCGACCGGCCCTCGCAGCGTGTGACGTGGTGATGACGGCCCGCCATGCCGCTCTCGAACCGTGGTGGCACACCTACGACGATGCCGACCGTCGGCGAGCCCATGAGTGCCTCGAACGTATGGGCGTGGGCGGTTTCTCCGAGCGGACGTTCGGATCACTGTCGTCGGGCGAGCAACAACGCGTGCTCCTCGCCCGTTCGCTGATGAACGATCCCGACGTGGTTCTGCTCGACGAGCCATCGGCCCGTCTCGATCTCGGCGGACGCGAAGAGCTCGTCGCCACTTTGTCGAACATCGTCGACGATCGATCGGCACCAGCTCTCGTTCTCGTGACCCACCATCTCGACGAGGTGCCGCCGCGAATGACTCACGCTCTGTTGTTGCGCTCCGGTCGAGTGATGACGTCGGGCCATTTCGACGACGTGATCACGTCCGACAACTTGTCGGAGTGCTTCGGCATGCGATTACGCGTCGAGCGCCGTGCCAATGGGCGAATGTCGGCGTTCGCTGCCTGAGCGACACGCGACCTTCAGGAAGCGACGAGAAGTTCGAGTCGTTTCTTGCTGGCTTCGATCTCGTCGAACAGAACCCGCTCGACGATGCTCGACCACAAGCGGCCTCCGTAGTGCAGAGTCATCACGAGCTTGACCTGTTCGCCGTCGGGACGGACGTCCACGTCTAGGGTCCAGACTCCGTGCGACCGGCCATCGGATTCACGACGCTCGAAGCGGACCGAGTTCGGCGCGTTCATCGACGTCTGAGCCATGGTCAGCTTCTTGGAGCGAGCGAACGGCCCGACCCGGGCGCGTAGTTGGATCTCCCACGTCACCTCCCCGACGAGCTGTGCCGAGTGCACGAGACCCATCCAGTCCGGATAACGACCCAGATCGGCCACCACGGCGAACAGAGATTCGGTTGTGGAGTCGAGCGTGTGCTCGACGATCAGATCCATGAGTGATCAGGTGTTTCGTCGGCCGTTGTGGCGCGACCGGAAGGCGTCTCGCAACATCGAGCCGGTGGCGTTCAACTGGCCGTCGAGGTCGTCGTCAGGATCGAAGAAGGGCTCCCACGATCCGGTGACGTCACCGGTCGGATCAGGTTCGCGCGGGATGTCGTACGACTCGTCGACAGCGACCGGTCGAGCGACAGGAACGGGCTCGGGTACGACCACAGGTTCGACGACCACGGGTGCGACCTCGGGTGCGACCACTGGTTCGGAGACGACCTCAGACGTGGGCTCAGCGAACAGACTCGGCCGAGGCATGGCGCCGACTTTCTCCCTGCGCGAACGCGACGGCTTGTCTTTCACCACCTGGAGATTCGGCTGAGGTTTGAACAGGCGGGGCGAGTTCTCTCGACGATCGTCCATCTGCCATCCACGTGGCGGGGACAACCGCTCACCGTGCTCGAGGCACACGTAACCCATGATCTCGCGCTCACGGGACGCTGAAACGTCGGCACGAAACGCGTCGACCCACAACGTGAGCGATCCGTCTCGGCCGGGAACCGTGCCGTACACGACGGCCACCTCACGCCCGCATCCGATCCGCTCACACCTTTGCCGCACGCCCGACAGAGTACCCAGCCGCTCCGCACCGACCAGCGACCGGCTGCATGCGGCCGAACATGAAAAAACCGCCCGGTCTCTCGACCGGGCGGTGGCTGGTGGGCGATACCGGGCTCGAACCGATGACCTCTACGGTGTGAACGTAGCGCTCTAGCCGACTGAGCTAATCGCCCCAGCGACCAGGCACGCTACCAAGGGCTGGTCACCTCACCACCACGCACACCTTGCCCATCCCCTGGCGATCCCGGTATCCGATCAAACCGGTCGAACACACGCCATCGAAGGGAACGATCTCCTTCACTTCGGCTTCGTGCAATCCGTCGCACGGCACCTCGAAGGCTTCGCCGCGCGCATCGTCGATGTCGACGCACGAACCCACCTGCACCAGGTTGTCGATAGGAGCCGGCTCCGACCCATTGGTGAGTGCCCCGAGAACGAGGATCGCCGCCGTCGCTATCACCACGAGAAACAGAACGAATCGCCACGGGAACTGGGCCGGGGTCGCCGACGGCACGTGCACGTACGAGGTTGTCGAACGGTCGTCGCGAACTCTCGACACGGGAACGTCGGCTCCG
>Ga0208547_1000585_pt1 | contig 20769 bp, 19 predicted proteins | sample DEB08_DNA_5_FD_185501 | JGI IMG/M metagenome (GOLD analysis project Ga0208547, IMG submission 185501) | Aqueous microbial communities from the Delaware River and Bay under freshwater to marine salinity gradient to study organic matter... | ecosystem: Environmental > Aquatic > Marine > Coastal ...
TGTGTTGCACGGCGAACTCGGTTAACACTTGCAATGTCGTAATTAAGCGGTTTTTCCGAAATCTTTTGCGATTGATTTGGCCCAAATAGATAAGGAACAGATCATGAGATTTTCTGGGAAAACCGCACTGGTCACAGGTGCCGCTGGTGGAATTGGGCAGGCTATTGTTGCGGGATTACGTGCAGAAGGCGCGCGTGTCGCCACAGCAGATCGTGACAGCAGTGCCATTGCCGCAGATGCGCATTTGGACGGTGATCTATTAAACCCAGAATATTGCGATGGATTGATAACCGCGACGGTTGCGGCATTGGGCTCCATCGACATCATTGTGAACAACGCAGGCGTCATCACACGCGGCACGATTGATGAAACAACTGACGCTGATTGGGCGCTGTCCATGGGCGTCAATGTCGAGGCGCCGTTTCGTATTTGTCGCGCGGCGATCCCAGTGATGGCAAAACAGGGCGGTGGCGTTATCGTAAATACATCTTCGTGCTGGGGCGGCAAGGCACCCGGGCTCAACCACCCGATTTATTGTATGACAAAGTCCGCGATTGCATCCATGACCGAATGTCTGGGAATGGATCACGGACACCAGAATATTCGCGTCAATGCCGTCTGCCCGAATGAGGTGAACACACCAATGCTGCGTACAGGGTTACGCGAACGCGGGTTTGATCCAGACACGGCCATTGCGGAATTGGGTAAAACTGTGCCCCTTGGCCGTATCGCAGAACCCGAAGATATCGCCGATGTGGTGCTGTTCCTGGCCTCTGATCAGTCCCGCTACATGACGGGCACATTGGTTGAGGTGAACGGCGGAAAGCCTGTGTCATGATGCGGTTTGAAAACAAAGTTGCGCTTGTCACTGGCGGACGCAGCGGGATTGGACAGGCCACAGCAAAACGCCTACGCGATGAAGGCGCAATCGTGATTACGGCGCAGCGCGGGATTGATACAGACTTTCCATCAATCAGCGTCGATTTTGCCGATCCCATCGCCACCAGCGCCGTGGTGGATCAGGTCGTTTCGATGCAAGGTCAGTTGGACGTTTTGATCAACAATGCAGGTATCATGCAAGAGGCCTATGCCGAGGATATGTCGCTTGATGATTGGATGCGCACAATCAATGTGAACCTAACTGCCCCGTTCCTATTGATAAAATCCGCACTGCCGCATTTGCGCAAAACAAAAGGGGCAATTGTGAACACAGGCTCGATCGAGGGATTGGGATCAAACCCAATGCACGCAGCCTATGGCGCATCCAAGGCAGGATTGCATAGCCTGACCAAGGCAATTGCTGTGGATCATGGCGAAGATGGGATTCGTTGCAATGCAGTGGCACCTGGTTGGATTGATACAGATTTGAACATAGATTACATCGACAACATGCCCGATCCTAACGCCTTTCGCCGAGATATAGACAAAATTCATCCCATCGGCAGCACGGGTAAACCACGGGATGTTGCGGCTCTTATTACCTTTCTTGCGTCAGATGACGCTGCATTCATCACAGGTGAAATTTATCGTGTTGATGGCGGCAGGATGAGCAAACTGAGCCTGCCGCAATAACGGCAGGTCATCGCTTTACGCCAATCCGATTTGGGTTCCATTGGGTTGAATATCCTCGGGTCACTTTTCCAAAACGGCAAACAAAGTCCCCTATATATTTGCAACATTTGGATCATCGTAAATGTTGTTCCGCTTCAAAATGTGAAATGCCGCGCAGAATACCGATTGATCCTATTTTTGAATTCAATAGGATCGAAGTTTAGAATGCGTAGAAATCGAAACATTTCAAAGTCGGATGAAACAGGCAACATGCCCGTCAATCACCGCGTAGGCGGCGACATTCATAGGCTGTCACAAGACGATCGTAAGCTACTGCTGAATACAGCAATCCAAATTTTAGAAACCATCGGATTAGCCGAGGTTTCACCCGAAATTAGTAACGCTATGTGCGAGGCAGGCGCTAAGATGTCTAGCGAACGCGTCACAATTCCTAAAAAACTTATTCTTGAAACTATCGATGCCATGCCGAAAACCGTTTTGCTTGCAGGCCAAGAAGATGAATTCGACATGCATGTTGGCGGGGCAAACGTATATTTAGGAACAGGTGGCGCAGCACCAATGGTGCACGATTTGTCAACCGCAGATTACAGGGAAGCTGTGTTGCGCGATTTGTATGATGCAGCGCGCATCGCCCATGAGTGTAGGCACATCAATTTTTTTGCGCGTTCCGTTGTCGCGCGTGATGTTGACGATCCCCTGAAACTCGATCGTGCTACCGCAGCTACCTCACTTATGGGTTGCGCCAAGCATGTCATGGTCCAAGCCTCGGACGCGGCGCATGTGAGTAACATTGCGCAGCTTTGTTACACTATTGCAGGCAGCGAGGATGCATTTCGCGCCCGCCCGTTTTTATCGCTAAATATCAATCATGCAGTGCCGCCCCTGCGGTTACATAACGAGAGCATGTTGGTTATGCAAGAGGCCGTCAAATTTGGTATTCCAGTGCATTGTAATGTGTTTGGCCAAGTTGGCGCATCCAGCCCCGTCACACTGGCGGGCGCTACGGCACAAACGCTTGCGGAAACCCTAGCAGGGTTGGTGTGGGTGCATATGATCGACCCCGCCGCCGCCCGCATCGCGGGGCCCCGCCCCATGATCACGGATCTGCGTTCGGGTGGTTTGGCGGGGGGATCAGGCGAACAGGCACAGGCCAATACAATGGTATTGCAGGTTCTGCGGCATTTGGATGTTCCCTGTTCAATCATCGCGGGCGCAACAGGCAGCCGACACGTCGATCACCAAGCAGGGTATGAAAAAGCATTGGGCGTTTCAGCCGCCATTTCCGCAGGTGCCAATTTGGTGACGCAAGCCGCAGGTAGCCAAGCAAGCCTAATGGGAACCAGCCTTGCTGGAATGGTTGCGGATAATGACATGCTGGGCGCAGTATTACGCGCACATGCGCCCGTTACAATTTCTCAGGAAACACTGGCGCTAGATGCCATCCAAACAGTAGTGGAAGGTGAGGGCCATTTCTTGGGTCAACCAGAAACCTATGCCCGAATGCGCAGTGATTTTGTCTACCCCGACATCTCTGAACGCGCAGGGGCGACAGACCTTGATCAATCTGGGGCAGCCGACATGCAGCAGCGTGCCATCCAACGGGCGCAAGACATACTAAACGGCCCAAAACAAACCCATCTACCCAAACACATTCATGACGCTTTGGCGGCAGAATTCGGAATTGGAACATCGACATGACCACACCATTGAAAATTGCCATCATTGGGACAGGGGCCATGGGGTCCATTTATGCGGCGCGATTATCAAATGCGGGCCACTCTGTCTGCGCCATAGATGTTTGGGCAGATCACGTAGATGCTATAAATTCAGGGGGCCTAACAATTGATGGACCAGAGGGTCAATTACGCGCAACCAACGTTCGGGCAATCCGCGAACTGCCATCTGATGAACCCTTTGATCTCTATATCATTGCAACAAAATCGTTTGGGGTGCACAAAAGTGCAGAGGCCATTGCCAAAACTCTTACCCCCAATGCTATGGTCCTAACCATTCAAAACGGTCTTGGAGCAGGAGATGATGTTGCTGCATTCATTCCAAAATCCCAAATTATTTTGGGCGTTGCCGAGGGGTTTGGTGCGTCAATGACAGGGCCTGCGCATGCAGCGCACACATCAATGAAACAAATCCGTTTAGGTCTAATGCAAGGCGCCAAAGAACACAGATTATCCCGTGTAGTAGATGCCTGGCGCGATGGTGGATTTCACGTTGAAATCTATGACGATATTGCCCAGTTGATTTGGGAAAAGCTGCTGTGCAACGTCGCTCTTTCTGGTCCTTGCACCGTGTTTGATAAAAATGTAGCCGAACTAAGCGCGCACGACGCGGAATGGAGCATTGCCCTATCATGCATGAAAGAGGCCTTTGCCATTGGAACGCGACTAGGCATCAATTTTTCATTCGATGATCCAGTGCGATATGTCACCGAATTTGCAACTCGCGTGGGGACGGCCAAACCCTCGATGTTGCAAGATCACGAGGCACAGCGCGCATCCGAAATTGGTACGATAAATGGCACAATCCTAAGATTGGGCAAAGAGATGAGCGTGCCCACACCATACAACGAAACGATCTGCGCCGTCATCCTCGCTCGCGAAGCACGGTTTGGCTAGTCGCCTGAGAGTTCCGAAAACAACCATGTCGAAATGGACATGTTACGCAGGTAAGCTGAGTCGGCAAACCCAGCTGTTCGGCTCGTGACAAGATGTAGTAAATCGCCATAAATTCTATTTTTGAGAATTGGTTGTCATTCACAAAATGTCCCAGTTGCAGACGCATCACGCAGCTGTACTTTGCAATAATTGCTCTGATTGACCTGACGTTTTGTCAAATTGGCATGCCGCACAAATGCATTCGTGAAATCAGCGCCATTGACATCCGCACCTGTAAAATCCGCCAACTCAATTTCGGCCCCAGCAAAGCTTGCATTGCGCAATCGCGCATTGCGAAATGTTGCGTTGTTTGCACGTGCACCCGAAAAATCAGCACTTTCCAGATTTGCGTCGTCAAACTTTGCGTTGACCAAATAGGCATCCGAAAAATTTGCACCCGACAAATCTTGATCGCGGAAGTCCGCAAAGGCCAAATTTTGCCCGCTGAAGTCACAGTCGGCACACATTGTAAATGCAGGACCTGTCAACAAAAGGGATAGGGTCGTTGCCCATAAAAAGCGATGCAGCATAGGTTATTCACCACAATAATAGTTTGTTGTGATCTTAGCATATCTCACCCTGCCCGTAATCCAAATTTTACCTATGAACAAACTACGGACGGTGAGAATTCGCATTGATCCGCCTTGCTCAACGGCATTATGTTGACACAGCGGCATTGTTCATGACGGAGATGTATTTTGAGCTTTTTGGGAATTGATCTTGGAACATCGGGCCTGCGTGCAATGCTTATGGACGAGGCGGGTTTGGCAATTCGTACGGTCGAGGCCGACTATACGACGCGCTCTCCTGCACCCGGTTGGTCAGAACAAGATCCCAAACTATGGATTGATGCGTTGGATGCGGTTGTTGAGGAACTCCGCATCACCGAGCCACGCTTTGCTAATCTAATCGGCATCGGCGTTGCAGGACATATGCACGGGGCAACATTATTGGACGACATGGGGAATGTTCTGCGCCCCTGCATTTTGTGGAACGACACCCGCGCTGCGACAGAAGCCGCAGCCATAGATCAAAATCCCGTGTTCCGCGATATTTCGGGCAATATCGTATTTCCTGGGTTCACTGCGCCAAAACTGGCTTGGGTCGCGAAACACGAACCTGAAATTTTCACAAAAACCGCGAAAGTTTTATTGCCCGCAGCCTATCTAAATTACCACTTAACGGGCGACTATGTGGCTGATTTTTCCGACAGTGCGGGCACATCGTGGTTGGATATTAATGCGCGCGACTGGTCAAATACGCTTTTGTCCATTGGCGGCATGGACGTGTCCCAGATGCCCAACCTGGTCGAAGGTTGTGACGCCGCTGGTATGTTACGACAGGATTTGAAACGGAAATGGGGATTGAAACAGGATGTCGTCATCGCAGGCGGCGCAGGCGATAACGCCGCCGCCGCATGTGGCATCGGTGCGTTCAAAGAGGGTCAGGGTTTTGTTTCCTTGGGGACATCGGGCGTTATCTTAATTGCCCGCGATGGATGTTATCCCGCACCCGCAACCGCAGTACACACGTTTTGTCATGCTTTGCCAGCCCGGTGGTATCAAATGGGTGTCATGTTATCGGCCACAGACAGTTTGAATTGGCTTTCCAAGATCACAAGACAAACACCTGCACAACTTACCCGCGCCTTGCCTGATGCATTGCGCACACCAAGTGCAGTGAAGTTCATGCCCTATCTTTCGGGCGAGAGGACACCCCACAATGATGCCAAGGTTCGTGGAGGCTTCCTCAATGTTTCCATTCAAAATGATGCAGTTGATTTAACCCAATCCGTTTTGGAAGGTGTCGCCTTTGGATTACGAGATTCGCTCGAGGCACTTCGGCAAACAGGCGCGCTGCCAAAAGCGCTTTACGCGATCGGCGGAGGTGCAAAGTCAGATTATTGGCTCAAGCTATTGGCAACAGTTCTTCAAATCGAATTGCAGGTCCCCGAGGATGGGGATTTTGGGCCCGCACTTGGTGCCGCGCGCCTTGCTCAAATTGCAAGCTGTGGATCAGATTATAATAATGTTATGCGCAGCCCAACCGTCAGCCGTGTCGTTAAACCTGATACCAATCTCATAGACGCCTTTGAACGGGCCTATCAGAATTTTAAACAAAATTTCGCTGCGTATCGTTCGCTAAATTGCTGATTTAGGCCTCTAACATATACCGCTTGGCGAGTGGTAAACTCACTGCCCCCATGGGGCGCGCTTTGGGACCCATTGAACCCTCAATAATTTGTGGTACGACCAAGCCTGCCAGATTTTCGTTTTTCAGTTCCGTTGTAATTCGGTCAACCAAAACTTCCCTCAGATCGGTTGGTAAATTTCCATCAATTAAAACAGCAGGGAAATCGATAATGGAAATCGCACCAGTGATCATTCGCGTAACTGCTGGAACTGCTTCGGCCAGCCAATCTTCCAAAATTTTGGCGTCCAAATTCCAATTTTCGGTTTTTTCGACTATTTCAGCGGCACTACCTGTCGCCTCGATAAGACGACGTTCCAATCCGTTTAACGACGCAACATCCACCATTTGACGCCCATTGATTGGGAAGGGGCCAATCGCGCCTGCATTTCCAGAGGAACCTTTATAAAGCGACCCATTCATCACAACACCCCCACCGATGAAGTGGCCAAAATAGATATACAGAAAATCGGCAGGCGTTTCCTCAACGCCAAACACCAGTTCAGCGCCACAGGCACAGGAGGCATCATTCCCAAGGTAAATTGGAAATTCAAATAATTTGGACAATTCGTTCCGAAGATCAAAATTTTTCCAGTGATCCATTTTTTCAGGGTCGGCACCAATCGTGACCGCCCAATCCCATAAAAAGAAGGGAATCGCGATTCCCATGCCAGATATTCGATCTGCTTGTGCAGGCTCTAAATCCTGCAAGATTTCATCTGAAGCTGACTGCACGAAGTCCAAGACATTAGACGGCAGGGGGTAGGCATAGCTTTCGCGGCGATGCGTGATTTCTTCTCCAATAAAATTCGTCAGGATCAATTCAACAGACCGCCGTCCCACGCTCAGCCCAAAGAAATAAGCACCATCAGGTGCAAGTGACATTGGAACCGATGGTTGGCCCACGCGCCCGCGCACCTTTTCCCCCTTGGCGATCAGACCATCGCTTTCTAATGCGCGCATGATCACAGATGCCGTTTGCGCCGATAAACCGGTACGACGTGCAATTTCCGCTTTGGGCAATGGCCCCTCCCGACGCAGGATCGATAACACAAGTCGTTCGTTGCGTTCCCGCACGCCCGATTGGTTCGTTCCTTCAACGTCAAATTTTGAGGCCTGGTCCGTCATTCTTCACCATCCCGCGTCAGAGCTCTGCGGTCTATCGCGTTAATTAACACCGAAATCAAATCAAAAATCAATAATAAATAAAGTTGATTTATTTATTGACTAACCTCAAGAATCGTCGCTTAATGTGAAGCACTCGCGTGTGGCGTTTTTGAGTGCGCTTCACTCGGCACAACCAATGGGAGAATAAAATGAAAAAGTTAATGACTGCGACTGCGATTGCCCTAGTCGCGACTGCTGGCGCCGCGCTTGCGGGCAGCCACTCTACAAGCGCATGCTTGATCACAAAGACAGATACAAACCCCTTCTTCGTAAAAATGCGCGAAGGCGCTGCTGCGAAAGCAGAAGAGCTTGGCATAACACTGAAAAGCTATGCGGGTAAAATCGACGGCGACAACGAAAGCCAAGTTGCAGCCATCGAAACATGTATCGCAGATGGTGCATCAGGTATCCTTTTGACAGCGTCTGACACAGCTGCAATCGTTCCTTCGGTTGAACAGGCGAAAGATGCAGGTCTATTGGTGATCGCGCTTGATACTCCGCTGGAACCAATTGGCGCGGCACACGCAACATTCGCAACAGATAACTTCCTAGCGGGTGAATTGATCGGTCAATATGCAGCAGCAGCACTTGGCGCAGATGCGGCAAATGCAAAAATCGCGATGCTTGACCTTGCGATCAGCCAGCCAACAGTTGGCGTTCTACGTGACCAAGGTTTCCTTAAAGGCTTTGGTATTGACCTAGGTGACCCAAACAAATGGGGCGACGAAACAGACGCACGCATCATTTGTAACGAGGTCACAGCGGGTAACGAAGAAGGCGGTCGCACAGCGATGGAAAACTGCCTAGCCCAAGATCCGATGATCAACGTTGTCTACACAATCAACGAACCAGCGGCCGCAGGTGCATACGAAGCGCTAAAGGCAATTGGTCGTGAAAACGATGTCACAATCGTATCTGTAGACGGCGGATGCCCAGGTGTTAAAAACGTTGCAGACGGTGTGATTGCAGCGACATCACAACAATACCCATTGTTGATGGCATCCCTTGGTATCGAAGCGATTGCACAATTTGCAAAAGACGGAACATTGCCTGCAAACACACCTGGCAAAAACTTCCTAGACACTGGTGTATCATTGGTTGCTGCAGAAGCAGTTGATGGTGTCGACAGCATCAATGTTGCAGAAGGTACAAACCTCTGCTGGGGATAATTTCTCCTCCCGATTGGCCCTTGGGCCATCAGGAATTTGGGAGCGGACAATCGTCCGCTCTCAGCATATAATACGACATACAAACTGAAACCGCGGGCGTTTTAGGAAGGAATGTAAATGTCATCTTCGCAAGATTATGAAAAGGCAGTATCGGACGCATCCGATGAAGTGGCCGATTTCGACGACCATCGCAAAGGATTCGTCGGCCGTTTGCAACACGCGCTTCATGTGACCCCTGCCCTCGTTCCGTTAATCGTCCTTGTGTTTGCCATCGCATTATTTGGCATTTTATTGGGGTCAAAATTTTTCTCGCCCTTCGCGCTAACCCTTATTTTGCAACAGGTCCAAATTGTCGGCGTTCTTGCCGCAGCGCAAACCCTTATTATCTTGACGGCGGGGATTGACCTGTCTGTTGGTGCGATTGCTGTATTTTGCACAGTGATCATGGGGCAATTTAGTTTTCGATATGGAATTCCTGCGCCCATGTCCGTAGCACTTGGCTTGGCTGTGGGCACTGGACTTGGTGCGATCAGCGGTTGGTTGGTTAGCCGCGTAAAGCTTCCCCCATTCATCGTGACGCTTGGCATGTGGCAAATCGTTTTGGCCGCGAACTACCTATATTCAGCAAACGAAACTTTGCGCAGTCAGGATATCGCAGAACAGGCGGCCTTCCTCCAATTCTTGGGCACCAAAATCAAATTCGGTGGCGCGACATTTACCTTTGGCGTGGTGCTGATGGTTGCATTGGTAATTATCTTGGCCTACGCGCTGCGTTCAACCGCATGGGGGCGCCATGTTTATGCCGTTGGTGATGACCCCGAGGCCGCTGAACTTGCAGGCGTCGACGTGCACCGCACGTTGATGTCTGTGTACATGCTTGCTGGTTTCATCTGCGCCTTGGCTGCATGGGTTATGATTGGACGGTTTAGTTCGGTATCCCCCTCTGCCTCAACAGGTGTAGTGGGAAATATTCAGGCTATCACAGCGGTTGTGATCGGCGGCATCTCCCTATTTGGCGGGCGCGGATCCATTGTCGGCGCATTTTTCGGCGCCTTGATCGTTGGCGTATTTGAACTGGGCCTTCGGATGGCGGGTGCAGATCCCCAGTGGACATTCATGTTGATCGGCATGCTGATCATTGGCGCGGTAACAGTTGATCAATGGATCAGAAAGGTAACAAGCTAATGGAACCTATTCTTTCTGCAAAAGGACTTGTGAAGCGCTACGGTCGTGTGACGGCGCTAGATCACTGTGACTTTGAATTGATGCCCGGTGAAATTTTGGGCGTTATTGGTGACAATGGCGCGGGTAAATCAACCCTGATCAAGGCACTATGCGGCGCAGTCACACCAGACGAAGGCAGCGTATATTTAGATGGCAAGCCGATCTCTTTCACATCACCAATTGACGCGCGCAAGCACGGCATTGAAACCGTGTATCAAACATTGGCCATGAGCCCCGCATTGTCGATTGCGGATAATATGTTCATGGGTCGCGAGTTGCGCAAACCGGGTATTATGGGATCTGTTTTCAAGCAATTGGATAAAAAGCGTATGCAGGAATTTGCGCGTGAAAAACTATCTGAGTTAGGCTTGATGACCATTCAAAACATCAACCAAGCGGTCGAGACACTTTCAGGGGGTCAACGCCAAGGTGTCGCCGTGGCACGTGCCGCTGCATTCGGATCGAAAGTCATCATTTTGGATGAACCAACAGCCGCCCTAGGCGTAAAAGAAAGTCGGCGTGTTCTTGAGTTGATCCAAGACGTGAAATCCCGTGGCATTCCGATCATCCTGATCAGTCACAACATGCCACATGTTTTTGAAGTTTGTGATCGCATTCATATTCACCGTTTGGGAAAACGACTGACCGTTATAGACCCAAAAGACCATGAGATGTCTGACGCCGTCGCTTATATGACAGGCGCAAAAAACCCGACGTAGGACGAGTACAACCAATGACGTTGGAACACACAACAAATCGCATTTTCGATGCGTTGTCGGCACATCTCCAATCAGACAAACGCTGCCTTGTTGCGATCGCAGGGCCACCCGCGGTTGGGAAATCCACATTGGCCGAATGCCTCTGTGACAAGCTGAACCAAGCAAAAAAACAAGCCGCCATTGTTCCCATGGACGGGTTCCATATGGATAACGAAACCCTAATTGCGAAAGGGTTACTGCATCGCAAAGGGGCGCCAATGACGTTTGATGTATCGGCGTTCACATCGACCTTGGAAAGCCTGTTGAAGGAGGACGAAGTGTCCATTCCAATGTTTGATCGTGCGAAAGATTGTACAATACCCAATGCGGCAAAAATTACGGGTGGCGACCAATATGTCATCGTTGAAGGCAATTATCTATTGCTGGACCAAGAGGATTGGCGCGACCTAAGTCAGTTCTGGGGCTATTCCGTTTTTGTTGAGGCCGATTTTGACGAATTGGAACGCCGACTGATCAACCGTTGGCTAGACCACGGATTGGATCACACAGCCGCAAAAAAGCGGGCCCATGACAACGATATAGTCAACGCGGCAACCGTTCTTAATCATAGGATGCCAAGTGATCTGACACTAATCAATTAAGTCAAAAGACTTAACACATACATTTGAAATTGGCTTCGATCCCTCTTTTACATATTTTCGGCGCTGTAATCACACTAGATGAAGTTTTTCTTATCCTGCGCTGCTAATGGCCCAAAACCAGTGAAGGTCCTGCTTCATCTTCCTACCTAATCTTGTTTCTTTGCAATGATCAGACGCGCCATTTTTCCATCTTCGATCAACCAGATACGATCGTCTGACATTGGCAAAACATCTCGAAGACGGCGTTCGAAGTGGAACACCTCTTCCAATACGACACGTTCTGCCTCAATTTGAATGCGAAATAATGAACGGCTTCTTAAACCTGTTATAAATGCATTTGCGGCCCAGTCATTTTCACCACTTTCAGCCATAAAACGGATGGCAGATGGGGCAATTGTGGGCACCCAGCTTCTGATCGGCGCTGTGAAATCAGGACGCGTCGCATGTGAAGGAATGGGTGTACCATCGTAATGCTCTCCTTCGGACACGATGGGCCAACCATAGTTGCGGGCGGGTTTAATCAGGTTTAATTCATCACCGTCTGCTGGCCCCATCTCGACACTCCACAAGGCGCCTGTCGGGTCAAGTGCAATGCCCAATGGATTTCGATGACCTGCACTCCAAATTTGCTTCGTGGGCGACGGACTACTAAAATATGGGTTGCTTTTAGGGGTGCGACCGTCATCAAAGATACGAACGATTTTACCAATATTGGTGCCATAATTTTGCGCAGGATGCATGTATTGACGATCCCCCGAGGTTATAAAAATAACATCGCGATCTGTTGCGGCATCCTTTGAAAACGCAAGTTTATGACCAAAGTGTCCCATTCCAGAAACAAAGGGATCTTGTCGCCAAATTTGCTGCACGTTTTCAAGTGCATCACCCGTAAATTCCGCGCGATAGACCACCGCACCGCGGGTTGCACCACCATCATCTGAAGCGATAGCGGAAAAATCGGTTAGGCGATTTTCGGCAAAATCAGGATGCAGTTTGATGTCCCCCAATCCACCTTGGCCGCCATAGGCGACATTGGGGACACCACGAATTAGCGTTTTGTTGCCCGCATCATCCACGCGCCACATTTGACCGGATTTTTCCGTCAGCAAAATCGATTGTCTGTCTAAGTGTTCGATTGCCCAAGGTTCGTTAAATTCGGCGATGTAGGTCAAGTGTATGCTAGTATCGTGGCTGCCCTTGATGGTTTCTGCAAAACCAACACGGGGGAATAAGAACACAATAAATAGAAATACGAACCGCATGTGCACATCCAATAATTAAAACTAACACTTTAGTGGTAGAGCGACATGTGCCCATGTCAAAATGAACTTTGAGTGATCCGTGAAACACCACTCACGCCAACACTATGTTTAGTGATACCGAACACCCTGCTTGGCCAACGCACCGTGCACAGCAGTAATATCAACCTCAATTAAGTCGCAGCGCGTTTTCACCGCCAAGGCTGCGGCGATCCCTGCGCCCTGCCCAGATACCGCACAACAGGCCATGTTTCGAGTTGCGGCATGCGCAACCCGATCCCCACCCGTTGCACGGCCTGCTACCAGCAAACCCTTGATCCCTTCTGGAAGCATGGAGCGATAGGGAATATGCATATAACGCCCCGTCGTTGGTAGGATAAGAATGCCGTATCCGTCAATAAATTCGGGATAGATTCCAATACTATCTTCAAATCGGGCCTGATGGCGTACATCGTCTTCGGTCATGTTATAATGTGCGTCGATTTTGCGGGTATCGCGAATGCCAATCGTCATGCCGAAATTTCGTAATCGAATGCCCGAACAGCCCGGCGCATATTCGCGCAGCGCATCAATCGCCAGCATCGCCTGACGCCGACCTTCCATTTCGAAATGGGTTAAATCAGAGGGATCAGTACCATCGCATTCTGCCAGATGCACCAAATTCATATAGGTCATTTCACCCGTGTCATGCACCGCACCCCATGTTCCCGAGATGGTGGACAAATCCGCAGGGATCAATCCGGATTGACGTGCCTGTTCAAAGGGTTTTTTGATGAATGGAGAAAACATTGTGTCCTCTTTCCCATCCGTTTCCACCGTCCATTCACCCGTTGACCAATCCGCGTAGGTTAGTGGATTTTTTTTCACATCTTCCATGAATTTTTTCTTATCCACACCTGCGCAATGAAACATCACACTCGCCGCTTGCAAATCCTCTTTCGGTGGTTTGGTGATGGGGGCACCAGCGCGATGCGCGATATCAGCATCCCCTGTGGCATCAATCACAACCTTCGCCAACAAGGCCTCTCGGCCCGCTTTGGATTCTGTGATAATCCCCGTGACGCGATCCCCGTCCATAATTGGCGCGACGAACAAACGATGCAGCATCGGGATAACGCCCGCCTCTTCAATTAGGCGGTCCGCGACCAGTTTGAATCCTTCTGAGTCTAATTCGTAAGATTGGCTTTGGCTTTCAGGCACCGCAGCCCCCATTTCCTTGGCACGATCTTCAAATTCACGGCCCAACCCACCCGCTTCGACGGTTTGTTCATGGCGATACCATGCAAACCCCTCAACACCCACAGTAGTAATGTTGCCCCCAAAACACCCAAAGCGTTCCACAAGGGTCGTTTTCACGCCCATGCGCGCGGCGGCAAGCGCTGCGGCAAGCCCACCAGGGCCCGATCCAACAACCAAAACATCGGTTTCATGGATGACATCAATTTGTTTTTCGGGTTCTGTGATTGTTTTGCTCATGCATCACCTGTGGGAATCCTGTATCATAATGCTGTCCAATAGCAGTGAATATATGCCTAAAACCAACAACCGTGCACGGTCTTAGCGCATCACAAACGGATTTTGCATGGGTACATCGGATGTATTTATCCACGTGGTTTTGGTGCGGGTGTAATCCAAAATCGCGTCCTGACCTGCCTCGCGTCCGTAGCCCGATTGATTAAATCCGCCAAACGGCGCGATTGGTGAGATTGCACGATATGTATTGACCCAACAAATCCCAGACCGAATGCGATCAGAAACACGATGCGCACGTGCAATATTCTGGGTAAACACCCCAGATCCCAATCCGAATTGCGAGTTGTTCGCCATCATTATGGCCTCTTCCTCGGTATCAAAGGGGATCAATGACATAACAGGGCCAAACATTTCGATGTGTAGCGTTTCGGTATCCTCTGACGGGCATTCCACCAAGGTTGGTGCCATATAGTTCCCATCCCGTTCAAGAGGCGCACCCCCAAAATGGATTGTCGCGCCCTGCGATTGTGCCTTATCCAATGTATCAACGATGCGATCAATCTGTGCCCCTGTACATAAGGGACCTACATGCGTGGCGGTGTTCAACGGATCGCCAACAACAATTCCGCTGGCCTTGTCTTTTATGCGAGCAATCAGCTCGGGCAAAATGCTTCGATGGATTAGGCCACGTGACCCTGCCACACAGGACTGACCAGAGGCCCCAAAATTTGCAGCGATCAAACCATTGGCCGCACTATCTAAATCCGCATCTTCAAACACCAAAATTGGGGATTTACCCCCTAGTTCCAATGTGGTCAACGCAAAATTTTCCGCGGAATTTCGAACAACGTGGCGCGCGGTTTCTGGACCACCGGTGAATGCAATTCGGTCGACCTGTGGGTGACGTGTTAATGGAATGGAACAATTTTCGGCATCCCCTGTTATCACTGAGACCACACCATCTGGAAAACCTGCCTGATCGATTAGTTTGGCAAATTCCAACATCGGGATCGGTGCGATTTCAGAGGCCTTCAGGATCACCGAACACCCTGCCGCCAAGGCGGGCCCCAATTTCGTAGCCGACAAAAACATTTGCGCGTTCCACGGAACCACCGCCGCAACCACGCCGATTGGCATACGTTTGGTGAACACATGCATGTCCGGTTTGTCGATTGGTAAAACCGCACCTTCCATTTTGTCGGCAAGACCAGCGTAGTATCGATAATAATCCGCAACATATTTGGTTTGTGTCGCAGTTTCGGCCAATAATTTGCCGCTGTCTTGCGTTTCCAACTCACCCAAACGGCCTGCATGTTGTTCTATCAAATCCGCAAGTTTGAACAGCAACTTTCCACGCGCGGTTTGCGTCATGTCGCGCCATGCAGGATTATCCAAAGCACGTTTTGCGGCAACAACCGCACGTTCAACATCCTGTTTGTCGGTGCAGGCAAAACTGGCCCATGTTTTACCATCAGCTGGGTTTTGGCTATGCATCACCGCACCCCCAGCGCCCTCACAAAATGAACCGTCGATATAAAGTTGAAAATGCGGGTTTGTCATTTTGTCCTCACTGAAATGCTGGCATTACGTCGTTGATAAAGCGCGCTAAGCTCTCTTTTTTACGATCACCCGACATACCGCTGTCAATCCAAAATGCAAATTCATCATATCCCAGATCCTCGTACCGTTTGATCCGATCAATGACTTCTGCTGCCGTTCCAACTGTCAAATCACGCGCCAATTTATCTGCTGAAATCATCTTATTTTCTGCGATATCTTGGTCACTGAGTTTTTTAATCACCCCTTGGGTGACTGGACGCATATTTTGAAACCACGCCCCGAAATAGCAGTAAAACTTGGTCAACTCTTGGATCGCCCGATCCGCATCTGCGGTATCCTTGGCAACATAAGTATGATGCAGCAGCATGATTTTGGGTGACTTTTCTGGATTTTGCGCCTTGGCTGCATTGAAACGTTCCATCAATGATGTGATTTCGTCCATGCCCTGCCACAAAGGCGTGACCTGAACATTGAAATCATTGGCAACGGCGAACTCATGACTGTTTGGATCGCGCGCGGCAATCCAAATCGGTGGGCCATTTTCCTGAACAGGTTTGGGGGCAGATGTGGTTGCGGGAAACTGAAAAAACTCGCCTTCGTGGGCATAATCCCCCTGCCACAATTTGCGCAGTGCGGGGGCCGTTTCGCGCATTCTTTGCCCCGCTTCCCAGGCGTCCATTCCTGGCATAATACGTTCATATTCATAGCTATAAGCGCCACGCGCAATTCCAATTTCCAAACGCCCCTTGGTCATCAAATCGGTGGCTGCGGCCTCACCCGCCAGCGCGATGGGGTGCCAAAACGGCGCAATAACAGTCCCTGTACCCAAGCGTACATTTTGGGTGTGATGTGCAATATCAACCAGTGACAAAAAGGGGTTTGGCGCAATCGTGAAGTCCATCCCGTGATGTTCACCCGTCCAAATGGCGCGCATGCCGCCCTGATCCGCCATTTTGCAGAGATCAATGAAATCCGAATAGAGGGTTTCATGGCTATCGGTTCCATCGACCCGTTCCATATGTGCAAATAGTGAAAAATCCATCAGACCTCTCCTTGGTGACACTGCGAAATGAATGTCCGCAGCTGCGCATTGACTTCGCCCGCATGCGTCATGGGCATCATATGAGCGGCATCGTTGAGAATATGCGCCTGCCCCATAGGACAACATTCCGCCATCTGAATGCTCATCTCAGGTGTTGAGTTTGGTTCTCGCTCACCCGTGATGAAAAGCGCAGGTTTGTTTAGCGATTGTAGTTCGGATGCAGTGGGGCCGTTTTCATTTGCAAACACGGAATAGGCGGCACGATAACCGTCCATCGGAACTGTGCGTAGCCAGGTTTCACAGGCCATTGCCTCGGGTGAGGTCAGATCGTCGAACCAACGCATCAATGTGGGCTCGGGATCTATGGAAGGTTCATCCCGCAACTGCGTGGCCCTTGCACGCACTGCAGCGGATGCCATCGGCGTTCGCTGGTAAATCGCATTCAATGCAACCACGCCAATCACGGCGGGATCCTGTGCTAATTTCAAGGCAATCATTGCGCCCATAGAATGCCCCATAACAACAGTTGGTGACGTTAGATTGACGCGCACTGCATCGACGTAGTCGGATAATATGGGTACAGCTTTCGTCAAACCCGCACTGTCACCGTGACCCGCCATATCAAATGCGGTAACCCCATAATCCTGCGACAGCGCATCAATCTGAGCACCCCATGCATCCGCGTTCAGCCCCACGCCATGCAAAAGTGTCACGGACGGCCCCTGCCCGGCACAGATCGCGGCAAGAGAGCCGACCCTAGACCGCGGCCGGGTTGTCCAAATCATGGCCCAAATCCTGTAGGTCTTGGTAACGATCTCCGATTCGGTGGTGGGGACGACCGGATGTTGCACCCCCTAGGACAACCACAATTTCATCATCACGTGGGGCGTCAGGAATTGAGAACTGGATCGTCAGGTAATGCGACCGCCGACCTGCATCATTTTTGTCCATCAGTGGTACCATGATAGGTGCATTCGCCCCACCACGTGTATTCGTAAAGGCCAAGTAAGATTTTGCGCCAACCGCCTCGCGATAGAAATTCCCGAACCGCAGAGTATGGATCAGACCCGAGGCATGCTCGACTTCTCCATTCAAACCAACGACTGCAGCCTTTCCATAGGCTTCGATTGCATCCCCACTACCAGCAAGCGCAATCATGCGCTGTGTCATCATCTCACCCAATTTTGGTCCATACGCCATAATTTCAGGTTTCAAATCCTCGACAAAGCGACCTGCCCAAGGATTGCGCACTACAGCCGCAACCGCAAACATGCGCCAAGGCGTTTTCGAGACGCGGTACCCTTCAATCAAGGTTTCTTCATCGTAGGTTACAATTTTGCGAATTTCGGGATCCATGCCACAATCCTTTGTCTTTCTGGGCAAGGTGAAGAGTTTCTTGAAATTTGACAAATTAAGAAAAATACGCATCAGATATAAGCTAAGCTAATATCAGAAAATACTATGAGCCGACATCTTCCGCCATTGAACTGGTTTCGCGTTTTTGAAGCTGCAGCGAGACATCAAAAATTCACCGCCGCGGCGGATGAATTGGGCATGACACAATCTGCAGTCAGTCAACAGATCAGAGCTTTGGAAGAACGCCTTGCCACACAGCTATTCCTGCGCCAGCCCAGGGGTCTGTTACTGACGGATGCGGGACGCAAGTTATTGCCTAAGGTTAGCTCATCAATAGAGAATCTGAAAAATGCGATAGATATGTTTGACATTGGTCCCCGCATTGGAAACCTAACCGTTGCAGCGTCAGTAAGTATTGCTCAATGGGTCATCGCACCCCATTTGGCCGAGTTTTCGACTGCTCATCCGCATCTGAAAACGCGGATATTGGGAACGATTTGGGCAGATGATTTCAAATCCTCAATCGCAGATGTCGAAGTGCGCTTTGGCGCAGCTAGCAATGTGGGACATAACGCCAAACGCTTAATCCCTGATGCATTAATCGCGGTCAGTGCGCCCAGAAATGATCCTTGGAACACCTACCCATTGATCGAGGCAGTAGGTACGACAGAAGGATGGAAAGACTGGCGAGTCCAATCGGAAACAGTTTTGAGCGCTGAACCAACGATTTTCGTGGACTCTTATGGAGTAGCACTTTCAATGGCGGTGAATGGGGTTGGAATTGCCTTGGTCAGTTCACTGCTCGCAAAACCTTTAATCGCAAAAGGACAATTGATTCAGATTGATCCAGCAGCGATCCCGTCAAGCGAAGGATACTTTTTAGCCTTAAGGAAGGACAATCCGCATGCTTGCGACTTTGCCGAATGGCTCGTCGGAAAGATGGGAACATCCACGTAGACCGCACGCCACCAATACGACCATCTACATGATGTGACTAGCTGCAGGAATCATCGGTTCAGCGCGAAGAATTTGGTCCTGAAAAATGCATGGACTGACACCCCGGCGTAAGTTTGATCGCGTCCAAATATCGCGTGTCGGATTTTTGTATCAGCGACAAAAACCTTGTCAGAAAGAAACGGACGGACAATTCTAGAAATTGCAAGATAACACAGGATCACTATCCAATGAACGTAAATCCAAAACGCTTTTTATCTGATCTACATGCACTCCGACAGATTGGGGCTTCTGGTGTGGGCAAAGGAGTTGTGCGCCCTGCATTTTCGGAAATGGATGTCGCTGCACGGGATTGGTTATGCGTAAAATTTTCCGAAATCGGATTAACACCATACATTGACCCTGTTGGTAATACCTTTGGTCTGGCTGAGGGGAAATCAATCTTGATCGGATCTCACACGGATACACAACCAGAAGGTGGCTGGTTGGATGGGTCATTGGGTGTTATTTGCGGTTTGGAATTGGCGCGCGCCGCGATGGAATCAGGAGGGCCTGCCATTTCGGTTGTGAGTTTTCAGGACGAAGAAGGGCGATTTGGCGTCACAACAGGTAGCGCCCTTTGGGCAGGAACGCTGTCAATGGATCAAGCTGATGGATTAACCGATGCACAGGGTGTAGCATTTTTGAACGCGCGCAATTGGATGCCAAACCGCGCGCGAGAGTTTCTAAACCCAAACTCCTTTAGCAGCTTCATTGAATGCCATATTGAACAGGGACCATGGCTGCATGAGGCATCAGAAAAAATCGGCATTGTGAGTGACATCGTTGGCATTCGCGATTGTACAATCACGTTTGAAGGGGAACAAAACCATGCTGGAACAACACCGATGCATCGCCGCAAGGATGCATTCCAAGCACTAAGCAAATTCATCAAAGAAGTGAACGATAAATTTCAGAATGTTGTCGTTCCCAGCACGGTTTGGACAACTGGACATGTTGATCTGCATCCAAATGCGCATTCTATTGTACCGGGCCGTTGCAGTTTTTCGATGCAGTGGCGAGACGGAGATAGGACTCGACTTGATCGTATGGAGGAAATCATTCGAGAAACGGCAGATGAAGTCGCCACAGAAATGCTTATGCAGGTGACCATTGGTCCTGTTTTGGGCATCAAACCAACCTCTATGGATGATAATATTCAAGCCGAGTTGTGCTACGCAGCAGAGGACATATGCCCAGGGAAGTGGCGAAAAATGACATCGGGTGCATTGCACGATGCCGCCAATGTTTCGTCGCTTATGCCCACCGCAATGTTGTTTGTGCCGTCTATAAATGGGATCAGTCACGATTTTGCAGAAGACACAGATGAAACGGATCTGATTACAGGGTTACAGGTGCTTGCCAAAACGATTCAACAATTATAGATCCTATAAAATTTAATATTTCAACCATGTTGCGTAATCACTTACTAGCAGATGCATGGGGTCAACATCCTCCGTAATATTTGCAAATCTTCCAATCGGTTCGCGGAATAAGTTATCGGTCTCATCATCGTTAACGGTAGATACTTCACCGATCAGGACATCTCCTCCCTCACCCCAAAACGCATGCCAATCCCCTGGCATCAGTGTCACACTTTCACCAGGGTCTAGGGCTAATTTGTCGCCCGGGGCATATTCACGACGGATACCATCACAATAAACAACACCACCCCGATCTTCTGCAAAATTGCCCTGATCGTCAGATCCATACAGTTCAACAATCAATGTGGCAC
>Ga0208547_1000587_pt1 | contig 20742 bp, 18 predicted proteins | sample DEB08_DNA_5_FD_185501 | JGI IMG/M metagenome (GOLD analysis project Ga0208547, IMG submission 185501) | Aqueous microbial communities from the Delaware River and Bay under freshwater to marine salinity gradient to study organic matter... | ecosystem: Environmental > Aquatic > Marine > Coastal ...
TTTTTTTAATCTTGGCACGAGATATAGTCAAAGATCTAGAAAACCTAAAGGGAGACTGGGTACAACGTTACAAAACACTTCCAGTAGTCTTTAGTGTCATCACCACTAAGAGAATTATAGCTCTAATGCTATTACTCTGTTTATTGCCCAATTATTTTTTGATTTTACAGCCATTAGGACTCATGCATTATTATTTTATTTTAGGTATTCCTTTTTTAGGGATGGTGTTGTTGTTTCTATGGCGTGCTAAAGATCAAAAGGCGTACCTTTGGATTCATAATTTAATCAAGCTTTGGATTTTGATAGGGGTTTTGAGTATCGCTCTTATCTACCAAAAGTTATAATTGCTGTTGATGAAACCAAAGAAAAACATCGTTCAAAAAATAAGCACACCCAAAATGGAAAAAACGATTCGATTGAATAAGTTTCTTTCCAATGCAGGACTCTGTTCTAGAAGAGAAGCAGACACCTTTATTAAAATGGGTTTGGTACAGATCAATGGAAAGACAATTACTGAAATGGGGTATCAAATCCAACCAACAGATGAGGTTAAATACGACGGCGCTCGGGTCCAACAGTCCCCGCCTGTATATCTTTTACTAAACAAACCCAAAGGTTTTGTTGCCACCTCTCAAGGAGGTAAAATAAATAAATCCGTACAAGAGTTAATTCGTTCTGGAGTATCCTCCAAAGTACCCCCAGTGGGAGATATGGGAAGGCCAATGACAGGCTTATTGTTGTTTACCAATGATGAAAACATCAGAAAAAAACTCAATAATTCCAAAAAGATTCCCATGGTATATCAAGTTCTATTAGACCAAGCAGTTACCAAGGAAATGATGGACAAATTAAAATCTGGTCAGCGGGTTTTTGAGGAAATCCAAAAAGTGGACGCTATAAGTCATATTAGTGGAAAAACCCGCAATGAAGTGGGTGTGGAAGTGCATTCTTTAAGTCCTGCAGTTATGGTTAAACTCTTTGCAGCTGTAGGTGCAAAGGTCATTCAAATGGACCGTGTTGTTTATGGTGGGCTGACTAAAAAAGATCTAGCGAGAGGGACTTGGAGGAAGTTAAGTGCTAAAGAAATTGGGTTTTTGAAAATGATGTCCTAAAGGACCTTTTACACACTCATATAAGAAAAAACCATACACCAAGAGGTACTCACTAAGCTGCCAGAGCAACCCTTCCTCTACCGTATTTTGACCATACGTCTGATAACTCCAAAATACGGTTAGACTCCAAACAAGTGGGTAGGCATAACCGCTTAGTATCCCTAAAAAGAGTAAGTTGATGATGTACCAAGGATGCACTGTTGTAGCAGTAAAAAAGTAAAGGGATAAAAACAAGAGTATGTTGGTTGTCAGTTGCTTGGGTGTCCTATTTGATGGGAAAAGAGAAAATAAACCCAGCAAGCCCAAGGTGATAAATGGGGTGATTTTTCCCAAAGATCGGATGATGTTATAGCCTTTTACTTCATAACCTATAGCTCGAACAATATTGTAAATACTACCATTAAACTCAAAAGTGGTAAACCACAATTGAATTGTTTTGGTGTAGTTTTCAACTACCTCCAGATTCCAAAAAGGGAGCCAAAGGGCAAGAGAAAAGAAGAGTACGCTTAGTACATAAAGTACAAACTTTCGAAATCCTAGATACTTGAAAAAGAAAGGAATTAAAAGTAAAGGAACGAGTTTAGTGCCTATTGCCAACGCCATAATAAAACCTCCTAAAATGGGCTTTCTTTTAAAGCAATAGAAGAGGGCGAGCAAAGTGAATGCAAGCATTAGACTTTCTCCATGAAGATTACCGATTCCTTCTACAATTACTAGTGGATTTAAAAAATACCATGCTAGATATTCCACAGGTAGATTGAAGTCTTCCAAGAGTTTCTTCGCAGTAAAGAACAAGACGATTTCTCCTATAAGATGAATACTTCGTAAAACGTGCACTGGTTGGAGGAGTTCAGACTCTAAGAAAAGGGCTGCGAATCGATAAATATACTGACTTAAAGCGGGATAATTAGAAAAATGTCCATTGCTGAGGCTACCCATTTTCTCATACAACAGTCGAGCGTTTGGAAAGCCGATATGTTCAATTAAGAAGTTAGGAGTATTTCCATAGGGATTGATACCCAGCAACTGAATGCCTCCATCCCAAAGAAATCGATAGAAATCTTGTGAGAGTGCGGGTAAGTGGTTCCAAAAAAGAAAACGTAATACAAATCCTAGCAAAAAAATCCCCAATAGGCTACTGTAGTTTCGTATCCAAAACCACAATCCAATAAACAGAGCGCTGTAGGTGATTAAAAGCGGTAGGGTTTCCTCTCTTAGAATTTCAAAAGCGATTAGATAAAACCCAACAATGAGAGTGATAAGAAGCCCAATATGTAATAAAAATCGATTGTTTATCATATTAGGTTTTTTCTTTTATTCCGTAATAACTGATGCTTGCAAAGCCATAAAACAAAAACAAATGAAAAACAAACAGACCAAAATCACCCTCTGAACCCACAAAAAAAGCGGCCCCCATACCAAAGAGAAAGTAAAGAGCTGCCAGCAGTTCTAAAAATGAAAAGTAGGAGCTTTTGTCAAGCGTGTATTTAAAGGTTTGTAACTGTTTTTGATCGGTATTTTCATTGAATTTAGGAGTTCGTATAAACGGACTTTTTTTGCCTAAGTGTCCTTCGATAACTGCAACGGAATTGTGTATGGAAAATCCCATCGCTAAGCTGTAAAAGCTAAAAAACCGTTTGATGTATTTTAAAAAAGAACCAAGTCCTCCTCCAAACAGATGTTTGTGTACCTGCCAATAAGAAATAAAGAAAATTAATGTACTCAAAATAAAAAGGCCACTTAGATTAAAAATGGGGTTCAGTTCAGGATAGGATTTTTTGATAAAAAGTAAGGGAACACTTAGCAAAGAGACCACTAATACATTTAGGAACATACTGCTGTTGAGTAGGTGAAAAAAGGCATTGATCTTTCTAGAAAAAGGGTGTCCTTTGGTCCTCCATACTTTTTGAATCATTTTTCTGAAGTTTTCAGCTCCACCTTTGTTCCAACGAAATTGTTGAGAGCGAATAGCGTTGAGTGTAATTGGCAATTCTGCTGGACTCACAACTTCATCCAAATAGTGAAATTTCCAATGTTTTAATTGAGCGCGATAACTCAAATCAAGGTCTTCTGTGAGTGTGTCTCCCTCCCAATTTCCTGCATCGAGGATGCAACTTTTTCTCCAAATTCCCGCTGTACCGTTAAAATTAATAAAATGGTTTTGTTGATTTCTTCCAATTTGTTCTAAAACGAAATGTGCATCCAATGCAAAAGCTTGTACCTCAGTGAGTAGAGAGTGAGAACGGTTTATATGGCCCCAACGGGTTTGAACTACTCCTGTCTTAGGATCTGAAAAATAGGGTATGGTCTTATAAAGCCAGTCTGAGGGAGGAAGAAAATCTGCATCAAAAAGGGCGATCAATTCTCCTGTAGCAAATTGCAAACCATTTTTTAAAGCCCCTGCTTTAAAACCTTTTCTTTCTTCTCTTGTTACTAGTTCAATAGGTATTTTCTTTTTTTGGTAGTCCTCAACTAATCTACGGGTCAATTCTAGCGTATCGTCTGTAGAATCATCTAGTACCTGAATTTGAAGTGATTCTTTGGGATAATCAAGAGCAGTAATACATTTCAGTAAGCGTTCTACTACATAATATTCATTAAAAAGGGGAAGTTGTATCGTTACTTTTGGAAGTGTTTTGGGAAGGGGTGGAGTAGTTTTTTTCTTTTTTATGTATTTTAAAAAGTACCTCAGCATATTCAACTGGGTAAGACTATAGAAAAAAATCAATAGCAAGCAGCTGATGTAAATCAACAAAATGCCATAGGCTGTATAACGCAAAACAACTGAAAGGGTTAGCTCCATTTTGAAAAATAAAATTTACCAATCCACCCTATGATTTTAATACCTGCAAGTACAGTCCCTTTCAGGGTTCCAGAGACTTTAGAAACTCCAATGCGTTTGCGGTAGCGTACAGGAATTTCTTTGTAGGGGAGTTTTCTCCTCAATATTTTAAGTTGCATTTCTATGGTCCATCCATAGGTTTTATCTTGCATATCTAATGTTTTCAAAACCTTCCACTGGATTGCCCTAAATGGCCCTAAATCGGTAAAAGTACCGCCATAAATCCAACGCATTAAGGTACATGCTAGAGCATTTCCAAAACGTTGTTGAGGAGTGAGTGACCCCTTTTCTCGTAGACTTTTGGTACGTGCTCCTAAACAAAAAACTGCCTCATCCTGCAGTAAGGGTATTACCAAACTATCTAGATCCTCGGGATAATCAGAAAAATCACCATCTAAAAAAACAACTATATCTGGGGGGTGTTTTTCTAAATAGGCCATGCCTTTTAGGCATGCATGACCATAGCCTTTTTGGCTTTCATGTAGAACTATGGCTCCACTTTCTTTTGCCAATGCAGCTGTATTATCTGTAGAATTGTTGTCTACAACAATACAGGTAGTGACGTGTTTGGGAATTGCTTGAATCACATGGGCAATGGATGGTGCTTCGTTAAAGGCAGGGATGATAACTGCAATCGTACTCATTGCCTATAAAAGTATTTAAACCGTTTGGGTTTACAAAACAGCGTAACGACCACCTAGTTTTTATTTAGCAGTTTGATAAGGTCCACGTCGTTGCCCAAAAGAATTTCTGTTGGATTGATACGTCCTTTTTCAGGACCATTTTCTAATTTCAAAACCCCTCGAGGACAAACAGCACTGCAAATTCCACATCCTACACAGCTTGAGCGTACAATATTTTCTCCTTTTTGGGCGTAGGCTCGTACGTCGATGCCCTGTTCACAATAAGTAGAACAGTTGCCACAGGAGATACATTGACCTCCATTAGTGGTAATTCTAAAACGCGATTTAAAGCGTTGGACAATCCCCAAATAAGCAGCTAGGGGACACCCAAAACGACACCATACTCGATTGCCAAAAATGGGGTAAAAGCCTGTTCCAATAACTCCAGCAAATACAGAACCAATTAAAAATCCATAGGTGTCTTGTATACTTTGTGTTCTAATTCCTACAAGTGAAGAGGCTCCACTAAAATAACTGTAAAGAGTAGCTCCAGTCATGACCATGGCAAAGACCAATACTCCGTGTACCATCCACCGTTCAACCTTCCATGCTCCTATGGATTTATTGGAGAGATGACGGTAGGGATCGCCTAGGGTTTCTGCAAGGCCTCCACAGCCACATACCCAGGAACAGTACCACCGCTTTCCAAAAAAATAGACCATAACGGGAACAATAACCACCGTGAGAACAATGCCCCAAACCAAAATAAAAAGACCAAATCCTCCACCTTCAATAAGTTGCTTGAGGTTCCAACTAAAGAAAAAATCATAGTCGAGTGGGAAGGCATTTTTAAAATCGTACCACGGGCGTTCAAAGCGCACCAAGATTTCAGGTATAAGAAAGGCAAAAACAATTTGAAAAAATAAAACGGAAGTGGTTCGAAGAATTTGATAGTTGTTGTTTCTATACTTGATGTACATCCTAACCGCCATAACCGTCATCACCACACAATACAAAAACCCATAAAGAAACCATTGGCTTGCATCGTTACCATTGATAAATTTACTGATGGGATCAACCAAGTACACCCAATTAACAATATAGTCCGGAAAAAAGTACAACAACACATAAAAGACTGTCAAAAACACAAAAACACTCCATCCAATCCACCCACGGTTGGTCGCTTTGTGGTGCCAAATCCCATTGTTTTTAATTCCAGGAGGTCCAGAAAGTACGTACTCCGGGAGAATGTAGAATAGGGCACCAACAATACCCAGTCCAAAGGTCAACCACCAAAGAAAACCTGCTTTTTCAGTAACGCTGCCCTTTGAGGTTTTAATAACATCAAACGCAAAACTGTGGGGTTTATTCCATATAACTTTATCCCATTGACCTTCCCTTTTATGTTCTCTATTTGCTTGGTTTAAGGCTTTGATGATTTTAGAAGATAAAGCAAAAGAACTACTGTATTTTTGTCCAATTATTTCATTTTCAAAAGAGGAGATGAGTAATTCACTTTTAATATCTCTGCTGGATAGAAACGTATCAAAATTAGATTTTGATAGTGTGAATTCTCCAGAAAAAGGAAGAGAGAGGAATGCTCCGAGGGCAAATAGGAAAAGTGCCAATCCTGTATTTTGTAATTTCTTCATGAGCCTGGAGTTGTTTTTGAAAAGAACTTAAACCAAGGCTTCTTTTTTATGGAAAGTTCCGTGTTTTGTTCTTGATTAAATTGAATAATGACTTCCCTTTCGTGAGAGGGATAGAATTCAGGATCAAAAAGCGCCTCTTTGAAGTGTTCCAAGACGTAATAAATCGTTTTTTTTTGCTCCATGACTCTATTGAAAAATTCATGACGCAATCGAATTCCCAAAGCGTTTACACCCAGAAACACTTTACTTTTTTTATCAAAACTAAAGTGTAGGCATTTTTTTCCATTGCTGTGTTCCCAATAGAATCGAGCTTCGTTAGGCTCAGCTTGTGTTCCTATCCAACCGTATGTTTGGTATTCAATGTCAAAAAATTTTGCCGAGTTGAACCAGAAGCCAGGTTTATATTCTATACGATTACCACAGATTGTTTGTGCTACGGTTTCGCCCATCATTCTACCGGTATACCAAACTGCTTCTATGGCTTTTCGTTTACCTATAGAAACCCTTTGCTCAGCACAATCTCCAACTGCATAAACATCGGGTAGGTTGGTTTCTAAAAAACTATTCACAAGAACCCCTCTGTTTGTTTCGATACCACTTCCATCTAAAAAGGCAATGTTGGGTGCTACTCCAGCAGTAAGCCCCACAACATTACAGGGTATTTCTTCTTCTGTGTCTTGTATTTTAACCCCTTGAACTCGACCGTTTTCATCTGTAACGATTTCCTTTAAATGCGTATTGAGTCGAAGGTCAATTCCCTTTTCCAGAATTTCTCTGTTGATGATTTCGGATTCTCCCTGAGGAAGGACACCATTCCAAAAACTTGTTTCTCTAACCAAGAAAGTAACAGGGATGTGTCTGGAATGTAGCATTTCAGCAAGTTCTATTCCAATGAGTCCTCCCCCCACAATTACAGCGCGTTTACACATTTGATTGTTTGGTGCATAGTGCTCAAGGTTTTCCAAGTCCTGCTTGTGATATAGTCCCATTACCCCTTTGGCATCTTGCCCTTTCCAGCCAAATTTATTGGGCTTGCTACCCGTTGCTATAATAAGACTATCGTACTTCAATTTTTGTCCATTCGATAATTTGAGATTTTTTTTATTTGTTTCTATCTCTTCCACCCGACTTTGAATCAAGTTGATCTTGTTCTTTGTCCAAAAGTGTTTTTCGTAGGGCTCCGTATGTTCAAACTTCATATGCCCCATATATACATACATTAGTGCAGTACGTGAGAAAAAATAAGGGTGTTCTTCAGAGACTACTGTAATTTGATTCTCAGAATATTTTCGAATGTGTCGAGCAGCAGTAATCCCAGAAATTCCATTTCCTATGATAACAATTGATTTTTTGGGGGCTGTTTTCTGCATTAAGCTAAGTTAGTGCTTTTAATTAAAATTTATTCGTAAATTAGTGAAACCAAATCTAAAATATCATGACTTTTTCTAGTCTGCATTTACTATTCTTTCTTCCAAATCACTGACATAATTAATAATGGGATCGAAAGAAAATTCACAGTGGGCAAGTGTAAGAGCAACCGTACCTGTCTCCAAAAAAATAGTATGGGAAGCGTTGACACTTCCAGAACACACTCAGAAGTACATGTACCATTGCCAACTCCATACCACAGGTGTTTTAGGATCAACGGCAGTTTGGAAAGCTCAAACGAAAAATGGTGCGTGGGTAGATCACATAAAAGCCAAGGTGTTGGTATTTGATGTTGGCAAACACCTAGCTTTTGAAATTTTTCATGAAGCTACTGATCGCTTTGGCCCTGCAGTTTCTGAATTGCATTTTTACTTAGAATCAATAAAAGAGGGAACGCGCATCTTTATTAAACAAGGTGATTTTAGCATCATAGAAAACGGAGCGGAACGTTGTGCTTCCTGTCAACAGGGGTGGGAATACGTTCTTCCAAATTTACTGACCAGCTGTCTTACTATTAAAAATAAATAAGATGATATAAAATCTTAAAAAAACCAATTAAAAATATAAACCCCAAACCCATGATTATTGCACTTACCATTTTATTCACCCTTTGTTGTATTGCTCTTTTGTTTCGAATTCTCAAAGAATTTAAAACGGGCTATGATCTTTTTTCAGCAGTCTTGTATTTCATCATTTTTATTGTTTCCTGTGGATTGATTTATATCATCATTTTTGGAACCTTTTACCTGATTTTAAGTTTTTGAATTAGCGTACTGTCCAATGGTAATACCAAGTCAAAGAATGAGGACCTATTCCCAGCCAATGCATAAAGTGTAAAATTCTAAAATGACAAAACAATCGGAGAATACCATTCTCCAAGAATCTTCTGGAGGAGGTTGTGATTCTAGGTTCTAGTACTTTAAAGGCTGTAGTTTTATAAAGTTTTTTAAAAAAATCCAAGTCCTCGCACACTTTATATCTGGGGTCAAATCCTCCTAGTATTTCATAAAGAGATCGGCTCACGAAAAGAGACTGATCCCCACCCCTACAAAGTAAGTGATTCCATTTGCTTCCTAAGGCAGCGGTATTAAGAAGCCAATTTTCAGCGTCAAACTGAAGTTGAAAACAGGCTGCCTTTATTCCTTTTTTATGAGCGTCCAATAAGTGTACATCGAAATGTTTTGGAACCCTGCTGTCTGCGTGAACAAAATAAAAATTATCACAGGAGGCTCTGGCAGCACCAATGTTCATCTGAATGGCTCTTCCTGGGGTGCTTTGCACCGCTTGAAATGATTTTTTTTGAAGCCATTCCCAGGTTCCGTCTGTACTACCACCATCAACAAAAATAAGTTCTTGGGGGTGCCTCCATTGACTTTTTAAATGGGCTACAAACAATTCGATGCCTGTGATTTCGTTTAGCACAGGAACTATAATAGAGAGCTGGGGCTTATTCGTTGAGCTTCCAGTCATAAGGTTTGTAATCTATCTTGGGTTGATCTAATTTGATACCGCTATAGGTAGAAATGAATTGCAACAGTTCTTTTTTAGTGCCAAAATCCCTTCCAAACCAAAGAAAGATTTTAGAGAGTTCTAGGCGGTCTTTTAATAGGTAATTTTTAGTAGGGTCTCTTAAAAAATCCTGAGTTGCTTTTGCCAATTGTTGCTCGAGTTGTTTCTCCTGATATGCACGATTTGCTAATTTAGGGCAAGAACCAGAAGCACAATTGATTGCAAAATGGATGCGAGGTTCGTCCATTTTTCGTAAAATCTTGTGTTCAATATCTCCCAGACTGTAGTCTTTATCTCCTATTTGAAACACATTTTGACCCCATGGTGATTGGATGTCTTTAATGCTATTTAGGGGGTAGTTTTCCAAAATGAGTAAGACAGTAAGTGCGTTATACGCATTGATCCAATAGGCCAACTTTTGATTTTTTGAGTCTTCTTCCTGCGGAGGAAATTGAGCGAGAGTGTTGAGGTATGCTATGAGAGGTGCTTGGTCTTTTTGCCAGGATTGATAATCTACCTGTCCAGTATCGGAAACATACTTTTGTAGCTGTGTATTCCACCTGTGGTGAATGTTTTTTTGGGCAACTACGTGAAGTGAAAATAGATAAGCAAGTACTAAATATTTCATTGTATGAAGTTTTTAGGTTTAGCAACAGCCACCACCATCGTAGTGGAAAGTAGCAGGAGAGATATAGAGGTCTTTTCGATTCAGGTTTGCTAAGGCACTTGCTGTTTTATCACAAACCGCAAGCGGTTGATTTTTTAAAAGTACATGCCCCTTTTTATCGTCAAAATAGTCTTCTGTACCATAGTATATGGCGCTTTTTCCTGTAAAAATACAGGGTCCATCGCTGGGCATGGGGTCTTTTATTGCACAAACTTCTACGCTTTCTATGTACAGATTTTCTTTTGTGGGATAGTGTGCGGGGTCTAGTATTCGGTAGGGTCTTCTAGCACGAATTTCTATCGTTCCAAAACCCACTTCTGTCAAACAATCTATGTACTCTTTCAGCGAAAGAGCACCAGACAGGCAGAGTGCTCTAAGACGATCATCAGCGCGAAGAGATTCATTCATAGTTTGTTCGCAAATGGGATCACTCATTACCAGCCTTCTGTGAGGTTTCAATACCCGATACATTTCCCTGAGAGCCTGTTTTAGTTCATCTGTCTTAAAAATATTGAAAAGGCAGTTTTGTGCTGCCACATCAACAGAGGCTGTAGCTACAGGCAGGGAGAGGGCGTCTCCTTTTTCCAGCCGAACAAAATCTGGCTTGAACCATTCGTTTTCTTTTTTTGCAATTTCAAAGTTGGCTTGACAGGCTTCGAGCATTTCATCGACTACATCCACACCGATAACGCCCTCTTTTTGACGTGAAAAATAACTGAACTGGAGCAGTTCCATTCCTCCTCCAACTCCTACATAGAGGATTTTTGGATTGTTTATAAGGTCTCGAGGGTGTACCGTACTTCCACAACCGTAATTCATTTCCTGCATGATTTTAGGTATGGAAAGACCGGGAAATTGCCAAACAGGGGTAGTGGTACAACAAAGCCCAACATCTGGACGCAGTGCAGCTTCTTTATAGACATTTTTTGTAGTTTGTAGGTAGCTCATGCTTTTTTTCTTTAAAAGTAGCAGATTTAGTTATGAGCCCAAAGGGTTTAACAGTTTTTAGGAAAATTGTTTTTGGTATTTTGTAAAAAGTTCTGACTCAGCTTTTAGGTCTTTGAATTCATCGATGTCATTTGCCAATTCAAGAAAATAAAATGCGGAGGGAGTTACTGTTTTTAGAGTTTGTTCTAAAACCTTTTCAGTGCTCCAAGGGATTTCTTTAAAAAGATGGGGGGAAGGTTTTTTCATCCCAATCAGGTAATAGCCACCATCATAAGTAGGGCCGATGACGTATTCGTTTTCAACCAAAGCAGTCTCTGCTTCAAGCACTATTTTTTCGTTGAGAGACCCTAGATCACTCCCAAGGAGTATCACCTTTTCATAGCCTTTTTCAAAGGCCCAATCAAAAGCCGAACTCATTTTTTCTCCAAGGTCTTTTCCTTGTTGTAATTGGAAGTAGACGGCATGTGAAAAAATTTCTTTGTTTTTTTGGGATTGGATGTTTTCAAAAACGGCTGTTGCTATTTTTGAATTTTTAGAAACAGAAGCGGTATGATCTAATAATTTTTGATAAATCCATACGGCACCATCGGTTCCAATACTTTTCGCAAGTCGTGTTTTCACTTTTCCCGCAACAGCTGCTTTTATAAAAACGATGAGTAGGGTTTTCATAGTTTTATAAAGGTACTATTTCTCTATAGAAACTCTTTTATTGTGAATGTAAGATGAATTGATCGATTTTTTTTTGAAGTTGTTGATTTTGAGTTTCCAGCCGTTCGATTTTACTGTTTAAAGATTTAACGCTATTTATTAATGTATAAATGAGTTCGGAAGCATTGAATAAGCGCAGGTCTTTAATTCCAGTAGGTCCCTTGCTATCGTCTAAAAGGGAGACCGTTTGAGGAATTATTTTTTCGATTTCTTGCGCGATGATTCCCACTTGTTTTTTTTCGGTAACGTTTTCAGATAAAGAATTGTATTGAAAGGTTACGGGTTGGATTTTCAAAATTTCCTCTAATCCCAATGTGTAGTTTTTGATTTTTTCTTTCAATCGTTTATCAGAAGTAATGGTCCAGTTGGAACTTTCAGAACGGCCTTGACCAGAAATATGAAGTACGTTTGTGGGGCTTGAAACGCCAATGCCAACATTGCCGTTGGGATCGATAATCATACGCTTTGAGTTATAGGTTAATGGTGTACTCATTCCAAAACCTACCCAAGTGGTTGCATTATAATAATAAATTTGGTCATCTGCCAGATTGTAAATTTGATATTCCCCTTTATTGGTTTGGGTAGAAACGTCTAATGAGACAACCCAATCCGTTCCGTTAAAAAGCACTACATCATTTTCCTCTAAATTTACAGGGGTGCCCCAGCTAGGATGAAGCGCATTGACATTGGTAAGGATATAGGTGTCATTTTCTAAAGAAGTGGGAGGAGGAGTAGCAGCATCTACGATATCGTTTACTTCATTTTGTATGTTTAAGCCTGTGCTATTTGCAAAAACTAGAATTTTTACAGCGGGATAGGTCGCCTGACCGATTCCTGCTTTTAAGATTGTAGAGTTACCCTCCCCTATGGCCTTAATTCTAATTTTATCATTTTTAGCAAAAAACCCCACATAAGCGATTTCTATAGCACCGTTCTTTCTATCACTTTCATTATTTCTATTTGTATTATTCAGAACTATTCTCGAATATGTGCCCGTAATTTCTGAAAAACCACTTCCTTGATCTCTTTCTAGCCATGCATTTATAAATCTGTCGCCCCGATTACCCCCATCAATAGAAGCATTACACTGCACGATTAGGGTATAGATTGCATTACTTTGAAATATAATTTCATCAGAATTGCCAGAAGTGGTGTCGTGCGTTATTCCGTAGCTTTCCAGATTTGTATTTAAGGGGAGTGATATTCCATTAGCGGGTAAAATAATATCATTGGTGTGTGATGCTGCCAAATAGGCTGTGGTTCTTTGTGTTTCTGGAACAGTGTTCAAAGCTAGAATCAGTTGATTTAAAATCCGACCTTGATTTGCAGATAGTGATGCGGTGGTATCTGTAGCTTGTAAACTGTCTATTGTCAGTTCTGAAATACGAAGCCAGTTAGCAATATCAAAAGCAGGAGATACTGTAGAATTTGTTCCACTTAGATTTTTGTATAGTGCTCCCTCATGACCTACCAGCGCATCTACAGTGTAGAGTGTTCCTGTAGTACTACTTTTCCAGGGGGTAATGGAAACTTGATCTGTTAATAAAAGAGTTGTTGAATCGCTATTGGAAAAAGAAAGCGTACCACTAGCCACTAAGCTTAGGGATTGGCTGTTTCCAAGTGTGATTGTACTTTTTGTGCTGGTGGCTGTGATAGTATCAAATGCGAGTGTCTGACTGTCTGTGGAAGACTCCCCACCAGCCCTCCATAAGGTTCCCGTAGGTGTAGCAGAAAGGAATTGTCCTGGTGTTCCTATATTTCCACTACTATCAAAGAGAATTCCTTTGATTTGAGCGGTACCACTTACGGTTAAGGTTTGACTCGGTGCGGCAGTACCTACACCAATATTTCCTCCAGGAGTAATAATCATCCTTTCCGAACCATTTGTATATAATCGAATTTGATCTTCATCTGATGTCGCCTCAACTTTTACATGGGTATCTCCATCAGCATCGATTACCAATCGACTGTTTTGTATCGGAATCCACTCTCCGTTTGGGACTCCCATTCTCCATACTTTTGTGATTCGAGAAGTAGTATCAAACCAAAGGTCCCCTTCAACAGGGTCTGTAGGTGCAAGGGTAGTAACACTAACAGTATTGGAGGTGACCTTTTGTTTGGTTCCTTTATGGTCAGTTACTGTGGTTTGTTGGCTAAAAAGAGAATTATAGCAAAAGACTATTAAAAGGAAAATAAAATGTCTAGTCACATGAAAACTTTACAAGTAATTATAAAAAGGTTATGGATTTATATTGCTGCTTTTTTATTTTACCCATTGTACTTCGAAATAGTCTCCTTCGTATAATTGCCAACCTGCTTCTGTCACGGTTACAGTATTGTCTGTAACGACATAATCTGTAAAAGCAGTCAATTTTGCTCCGTTTCTATAAACCCACACTTTTCCAAGGGCACCACCAGTAGCGGCAGCAAGCCCTGTAGAAGTAATGGTGATCGCTCCGGCTGATTCATCTCCAGCAGCAGCATTGGCTTCAGTGTGTCCACTTTGAATCAGGTCTGTAGCCTTCATTTTTTTAACGGCTCCTGTTGCTTCGTCCCGCACCAACAGAGTCCAGCCGGTTCCGGTACCGTGATCGGACTGGTCTGTAGCGTCTGTAGAAGCGGCAATGACACTAGTGTCAATTAACTCAATACCGTCTAGCGCAAAAACATTTTCGTTTACATCAATATAAGTATCGTCTACAAGTGCCCCTCCCAGCTGCCAGGTAGTTCTCGTTTCGTTTGCAGGGCTGGTAGAGGTGATGGAAGTGATTCCATTATTAGTTTGAAGGTATTTTATGGTTCCTTTATTGTCTATTACCTTTACGGTCACTCCATCACCCGCACCTGCAATTAAAGAGGCATCTGTAGTGCTGGAAGTCTGTGCATTCAACGAAATAGACAAGGCAAAAAACAAGAGAGGCAAACTCCAGCTTAGGCTTTGTAAAAGGTTGTTTTTTGAATAATAAGTAGTGTTGGTTTTCATAGATATTGGTTTAAGTTGTTATTGAATTATTAGTTGTACACGATGCGTACTTCATCATTTTCATAGCAAATAGCTTGGGGTTCAAGTTCTATTGTTTTGTTATCGATTATTGTAAAGTCTACCAAAACTCCGTTTCTATAAACACTTAGGCTTTGGTAAGAAGCAATAGGCTCTGTTGTGTTGAATTTGCTTTGTCCATCCATGGCTTTGATTTTGGTAATTTGTCTTTTTCCCATCACACCATGAAAAGGAACTTTTTTGAGTACACCTGTCTTACTGTCCGTTACCAAAAGATGGTGTTCCTCATCGGGAGAAATTTCTTCCAATCCTATAATGGAAAGGGTATTGGTTTTGTCGGTTTCTAGGAGGGTAGGTTCAAGGAGTTTTCCTCCTAGCCTGACTTTTTGGTTGGCATCTGTAGTCAAACCACTTTCATAAATGCGTGTGCTTCCCTCTGCGGAGATCATAAGGGGGATATAGCTTTGCGTTTGATTGTCCCAGAAGCTCAAACTTTGTGTGCTTTCGTCGTAATAGAGTGTAGCACGTTGACCTTCAGCTGGCGGGGTGTTTTGATTGAATGAAATTGAACTTCGCCAGCTTAAGTTTCCCATTTGATCACGATACGAAAATTGAATGTCCTGAGTGTCTGTGTTGAAAATCAATAAACCAGCAGGTGCACTATTGTCAAATGCTTTTCTCATATCTTTTGTGGTCATTCTCGGGAGCAAAAGCCCTTTTTCTTTACTCTCCAGTTCTAAAAGCGCATGGGAAGAAAGCTCCATAAAGTTATCTCCTATTTTAACTTGAGAATAAAGGAAAAGGGTGGGGGCAAAAAGTGTAACAAAAAGAATTTTTTTTTTGATCATTTACCAAAATTAAATAGTATCACAGTTTAGGAAAATGCAATGTAATCACAACAAAACATAAAGTAATGAAAGGCCTATTTGTTGTAATTGAAGGTTTTTTCGGTTTTTGGTAATCAAGATAAAAAGTTAGAAAGCCTCCATGAATATTGTCAAGAAGATGCTTTAGACACTTCGACCAACAAATAAACTCAAAAAATAAAGTTCAATTTAGGATCATCCATTATACCTCCAGAGTCGTTCCATTTTGTAGGCAAAAGGAACCTCATTGTGGTGAAATTCATACTGATGTGTCCCTTGACTGTCTACGTGTGTTTCTACAGGCCAATGTATCGAATTTAACTGCTGTTCAAATTGACTTTGATGTTTTTTTTCTAAGGTAAGAGTGATGTTTCCATAGTACAATTCGGTGATGAGGTAGACTTTTTTTGGGTTTCGAAAGACTTTACGCAACTTTGAGTGACTGAGCTGTTCAAGATAGTGATCCAGTTCTGTTCTCAGTTTGTTTCTCAGTACTTTGACACATAAATTATTTACTTTCGATTCGAGCAAATACTCCTTTTCATGTCCTAGTCCGATACGATCTAAAACAGAAAGTGAAATGCTGTTTGCCTTTTCGATTTTGATCCAAGCCAGTTGTGCGTTGGGACACTCTTTGGGTTTTAAGGCATTGAGCAATCTGTGCCATTCTGCTGTGTCAATTATTTCTGCATCAAGCAAGGCGTTAGAGATGTGATTGGGCATACCGGAATGGCTCATTTTAGGGATACCCCAAAAGGGTTTCCAAACTAGATTTCCTAAAAGTATTTGCGAATGGGATGCGGGTAATAGATGAAGCTGATACTGACGGGTAAATGAACGTAAGTGCATGGATTTTGATTTAGGCACAACTAATTTACAAAAAAAAATGCCTCGACACCTATTCATTTCGGCAGGCTCAATGAACTCGGTGTCCTAGGCTCGGTGTCCTAGATTGGTCACTGAGCTTCGTTCGACGAGGCTCTCGAGTCGGTCGAAGTGACAGGCTCATTTCGACAAGCTCAATGAGCGGAGTCGGTCGAAGCTCAATGAGCGAAGGCGGCCGAAGTGACCGTCTCTCAATGCTTGTTTTTTTTCAACTTCTTTAATTGCCCCCGTTTGACTTCCCAAAATACATCCCCTTTTCATCACCATTCATAAAGTACTTTCCGTGGCGCATAAAATTGGTTAGTGGTGGTTGGGGAGGTGGGCCAGTTATTGAATCTGCATCAAAAGAAATATTCCAAAAATTACCACCAACGGCCGACGAAGCATTTGAAAAAGCAAAGTGTAAACGTTGAGTTTTTGCCGTGGCTATAAATGTAAAACTAACGGTATCCCAATTATTACTATTTGCTGTAAATGTATGTGTATGTAATGCATTTCCAGTACCATCATATATAGTTCCATCAGCGATTAAGAGAATTCCTGCAAAACTAGTATCTGGTGTTCCTCCTGCTGCTGAACTTCTAAGTTGTGCAGCGTAAAATTCAACTGTAAATTCTTCGCCTACAGTAAGCCCTGTAATATTAGTAGCTATTTCTTCAAAAAAAAATCCAGTAAATCCAGTAACAAAGGTATTATGACCATTAGGAGGTCTGGAAACTGTACCAATCCAAGGAAAACCATTCAGACCACCCCAATTGGTAGTATTTGAAATATCTGTAGAACCACTCACGATCAACCATCCTGGAGGAGTACATTTAGTACATGTTCCAGTATTCGTGGGGGGGATAGTTTGCGCATTTAAATTAAATAGAAAAACACTAAAGAGTACAGCAAAAAAGATTGCCTTGCTTTTTAAAAACGGTGCTTGTTTTTTCATAATATTTTTAATTATTCTTTACAATTGGGAGTACTACATTCAATCTAAACAGTACCATCTAATTTTTATATTTTCTTAGTTTAAGCAAATTCCTGCTCCACCTTATTAAGTATTGTAAACTTTAGCAGAAAGAATGCTTATTCGTTAATCAGTGGTTGGTTTTACTTATTTACTGTATAGTTCAGGGTAATATCTCCCACCCGTATGGCACTATCGCCTTCTCCTGTGGCTACATCTGTAGCGGTAAGGTGTAAAACAAGGACACCTGTATCTCCAGCACCAAGGGTTGTTAATCCTGCACCGGCTATGTTTGCTACTGACCAGGTAGTAATTGCAGTGCCAGAAGTTGCTGCTAAAGAGGCTAGTGCTGTTCCACTGGTTTCCAGATATACATCTGCGGTAAAGTTGGCATCTGCTGTTCCGGCATAATCAATTTCTATGGCAGGGGTTTCCCAGGCTTCAAAATCTGCTGGCAGTGTAAACCTTAGGATAATATCATAATCATTAGTGCCTGTACCATCGAGTTCGGTATTGCTCCAATGGTAAAAGTTCATCCAATTGTTGGTAGATCCTGTATTGTCACTGGTTAAAAACCCCGTATTATCCGCTCCGTCTGCATACAAGGCTGCTCCAGCATATTCTGCGCTAAAAACTTGAGAAGCGGAGACAGTTTCATCGGTTTTAATTTGTACCCAAGCTCCTGTGGCGCCGCCTTGCCAAATGTAATACCCTACTCCTGTCAAACCTACGTTGGTAGCGGTATTGGTATTGTAAACCAACATTCCGTCATGGTTTGCGTTGGCAGTGACACCCCCCAAAAAATGGGTGGAAGAGACCAATCCAATTTTGGGGAACAAGACCCCTTTGTCCGGGGAACTTACCTCCAGTGCTGCCTCTGGTAAGGGTGTAGCGGTTCCAAGTCCTTTTTGGGCAAAAAGAGTACTACCACCCAAGGTGAGCAGTAGTACTAATCCTTTGAATGATCGTATTCCTTTCCTTTTTAAGTTTTTTATATTTTTAGTTTTCATAAAACAGAATTATCCTTTTTGTTTATTGTTTTGTCACTTCGACAAGCTCATTTCGACAAGCTCAATGAGCTCCCTGCACTTTCCAATGTATATCTAAACCTTCCTTTAATTGTTTTTATTTTTCATTAAAAAAGTGTAGGGAGTTCTTTTCTTAATCAATGGTTAACCAACCCGAAGAGGTAGCTACAACGGTTAAAGATTGATACCCTACGTTTAGTAGTTTTGATCCAGCACCGTCTATACTTCCACTTAAGGTTACACTATCGTTTGTTCCAGTATAGTCTTGGTTTCTTCTTATTTTTAGGGTGTATCCTTCAGGAAAGGCACCACTCCCTGCTGTAGGCATGGTAACGGTGGTGTCTGCTGCAGGTTGTATCAGAAGTATGGTTGTCCCATCAGATATCCCTGCACTAGCGGTTATGGTTTCAATGATTACAGAACTACCCGGTTTCCATTGTACACCTGTTGCAGTTTTGGTCAGTACATCTCCTGTGTTTCCTACTTCATTGTTTTCATCCACAATAAAACGACTTTTTAGGTCTCCTTCCACGACTAAATCCAAGTTTTCATTTCCAGCACCTACAGAGGCGGTATAGGAAGCGGTACCTGTAAAGTCGGTATCGCTACCGATGTAAATTCGGTCGGTAGCAGGATCGGTATAGAGAAGGACATCAGCACCGTCTACCATTTTTAGCCAATTCCCATCCAGATTTACGGTTCGGGTAGCGGTCAAAGAACCATCGTCGGTATAAATATTTTCTACAGCAGATTCTAGGGGAGCCCAGTCAGTACCATTATAGGCATATAAGATGTTGGTATCTGTATCTAAAAACAAATCCCCCGAAGCAGCTGGTGGATCAAAAGTTTGAGCGGTAGGTAATCCACTAGCCGCCTTGACTTCCTCAAAAGAAGAAAGATCAAAAACGTCTTCTCCTGTGGTGTCATTAGCCAATGTGAGGGTTAAAGTTTCGCTAACTCCCGAGGTGGAAACTGTTCCATTAAAGTCATTAGTTGCTTTGAAAGTGAGTGTGTTTGTTGTTCCGGCAGTATTGAATTCGATTCCATCACTTCCTAAAAGGGTCAAGCTGTTGGATTCCGAAATGGTCAAAGTTGCTGTGGTAGAAGTGGCTGTCCCTGCCCCGATATCTTCAAAGCTTAAAAATTGTGGTGCCGAAGAAATGGGTTCCCAAACCGCAGCATTATTCGTTCCGTCTGGGGTTGTAGTAGCTGCATTTGTAGCATCGACCACCCGATAAAAACGTCCTTCGTGTAATACCACGTCATCGAGTTCATAGCTTGGGCTAGGTGTGGACGTATAGACCGTTGAAAACGAATCTGTGTATAGGTTACCGCCAATAGTCATACTACCTGTAGCGGTTATATCCATATCGTCGTTTAAAAGGGCGCCACTACTTACCCAGTTGCTTCCATCCCAACGCAGGGTTTCGTTGACATTTGCGGTGTCTGATAAACTGGGGCCATTAGAAACACGAGTCCAGTAACCAGCGGGTGCTGTGGTAGTGGTCCAATAGTAGTAACCTGCACCAAGTAATCCATTGAGGGTAGAACTACTCGTATTAAAAATTAACATACTGGTATGATCGTCAGTAGCTGTTGCATTGGGTAGAAAAACAGTCGAATCAGTCAATGCAATTCTGGGGAGTAAGACCCCTTTGTCGGGACTTGTGATTTCTACAGCCGCATTAGCATTGGGGGTATTAGTTCCAAAGCCGTATTGCGCCCATAGACCGCTACTTACAAAGAAGAGCGAAACAAAAGTGAGAATTCTAAAGGTAGGTTTCATAAGATATTTAGGTTTAGTTAGTAATTATTTATTGAGTTAAAAGCGTTGTACAATATGCCATTCGTTTCCAAAGGCCTCAAAAGTATAGCCTTGATAACTGAGGTTAAGGTTGTATTCTGTAGCTCCGTCTATCAAAGCCCCGCCACTTGCGTTGACTTTTAAGAAATTGGGACTTGCGTACGCGTCAGCGCGTTTTACGGTAATTCTTTTTCCTTGGTTTTCCGGAGCTGAAGGATCAGGTAGTGTAACAGTTACAGTACCGATAGGTTGGACAAATAGTGTTCCTTCATTGCCGATAAGATAGTTTCCAGTGGTTAGGGCAGCAATTCCTGAATTGGGATATACCCAATCCACGCTATTACTGGCTGTGCCCGTACTGGAGAGTACTTGCCCTGGGTAACCTAGGTCCCCATCGCTGTCCAGTACAGCCTCATTCAAACGGACATTAGTGTCAAAGAGAACTGTATTGGAAGCGGTACCTGCAAAGGTCAAGGTATCTGAATTTTGGAGAGTAGCTACGCGAGATTCGGTAAAGCTACTGTCTGCTTTATAGATATTGTCTCCTTCTTGCAAGTTCCATTCTCCTGCACTGGTATAGGTATAGACATCCCCTGTGCTCTCATCGATATAGACATCTCCTGCGCTTGGGTTAGCGGGTTCAGTAGCGGTAGGGCTAGTGGTTCCTGAGGAGAGTGTTCCTCCTTGTTGTACCCAGGTGTTGGTAGTGCCTTC
>Ga0208547_1000588_pt1 | contig 20727 bp, 24 predicted proteins | sample DEB08_DNA_5_FD_185501 | JGI IMG/M metagenome (GOLD analysis project Ga0208547, IMG submission 185501) | Aqueous microbial communities from the Delaware River and Bay under freshwater to marine salinity gradient to study organic matter... | ecosystem: Environmental > Aquatic > Marine > Coastal ...
AAATTCTTCATCGAGATACCACGATGATGGTAACTATAATCTATCTCACTACCTTCTTCTTTCTGTCTCTCGCCTGTTACGGTCAAGATCCTATTGGCAGTAGACCCATCATGAACAACCTTTAACTCACTCTCACCAAAACCAGAAACAGCAAACTGAATAATAAAGTTATGTTCATCTGTTTCAATAATGTTATATGGTGGATAGTTTGGTTGTTGTGAGGACAAATTTTCAAGGGTTTCTAATGTTTTTTCTAAACCAATGAAAAACGGCGAATTGTAATATACCTTGTTCATATACTTTCTCCTTGTATAAGCAAAAAAGAACCATTGAACCCTTTCGGCATTCAATGGTTCTATTTATACAAAATGTAATTAGAGATCAAGGTATCTTTTTAGAGCCTATATTATACTTCGGAACCAAGTCCCATTGTTCCTTTTCTTTATGAGGAACAACTTTGATTTGGCTCATCGAAGCTACAGGTGCTTTTGTCTTCTCTGGATCTTTAACTTTCAGGAGGTTCCATTCTGCAAGAAGATTTGCAATAGTATTGAGTCTGCCTGTGTCGTTTTCTTCCATGTTGGAAGGTTTACCGTCCAAAGCAAACATCTGCTTGAAATGGACAATATAATACTTACCTTGTTTATGGAGAATATGACAGGATTGAAAAAGCTTCTTTTCTTTCCTAGAGGATACACCTATCCGAGTAAGTGTTTCTCTGATTTTCCGAAAGTCGTCTTCACTTTCAAGATCAACCTCAACAAACGAATCAATAATATCTGCGTTCATACCCCACCTTCGTCATACATTTCTTTCAGCATATCTAATTGTTCTTCTGACAACAGCTTCATTACCTGCTTTGTTTTATGCTGATTGTATTTATATATTTTAGATACTAGCTTTTCGTCTTCTGAGAAATTATTTTTAGGCCAAGGCGTAAATCTCTTTCTTTTCCTAACAGAATTGAAAAGATAAGAGTAATGTCTGCTATTTGGTATCTCAGGTCTCATGTTCATTTCGTTAGAGAACAAGATTGTGTCCGGATACAAAGAGAAAGCCTTGTTTATGATGTAAGCATCATATTCTGACCCTGTTTCTTCAACAGGGTCGTTTTCAGCCGAAATATTTTTCACGTAGTCGAAGAGCTTCACTTGAACATACACCCCGCCATAATCTCTGTTAAACACGCTGTCACGTTGATATCAGGGTTCGCCACAAAAGCTTGCTTGTACTGATAATCCGCAAGAATCAAAACAAGCTGTGCAATCGAGGCTTTTTCAAGGTAGTCAACAGACATTGTGTAGATGTTTGAGAACAATGTGTCTGGATGAATATCGTTGTTGTGTGATACCCACTTACGAACTTCTGTGAAGTTCTTTTCTTTTAGATACTTGAATAGTTGACCGTATGCTTCATCGAAAGAACTAATGACATCTGTACTAAGTTCTCCTGTTGAGGAATAATACTGAATTTCGTTCAAGATCTTTCGGAAATCTGGAAAGTGTTTTTCGAGAAGTAAAACCAGAGTCTTCTTTTCGTACTCTACACCTTCAGCCTCAAGAATACTCTTAAGACCTTTGAAGAATTGGCTTGCAATCTGCGGCTTTTCCTCCTTTGAGATTTTAAACTCTACGTGAGAGCATCTTGATCTCAAAGGCTGCAGGATTTTATTGACGTAGTTACAAGTGAGAATGAACCCACAATTCTTCGAAAACTCTTCCATAAAGTTTCGGAGAGCAGGTTGTGTCGAGTTTGGATTAAGGTAGTCAGCCTCATCAAGTATGACATACTTCCTACCGCCTGTCATCGAAACTGCAGAAGCAAACTGCTTAATCTTTACTCTCAAAGTGTCAATGTTTCCATCTAAGGAACCATTGATCACAATGTAATCACAACCCAACTCATCCAACATGGCCTTGGCAACCGTAGTTTTACCAACGCCAGAAGAACCAGAAAATATCAGGTTTGGTAGATTCCCTTTGTCTACAAACCTTTGCAGCTTCTCTTTGATACTCTCTGGTAAAACGGCATCTTGTACTCTTTTGGGACGATATTTTTCAGCCCAAATACAATCATCAACAATCACACGTCACCTCGTACACTGACAGCATAAGTCACAGGAGTTTGCTTCCCTTTAAAGACGCCAAAGGAAGAATTAGGATCTAAGCATACATCGTAGTCCCCGTCCATAAGCTTTAAGCTGTCAAACGAAAATGTAATTGGTCCGCTGTCTTCTTGATCTGTCGTAGTGATAACTGTTGTCCAGTCATCAATCGTTCCATTGTCTAGATCAATAGCTCTGACAATGACCTTACCCTCAGTACACTCAAACTGTGCTTCAGGCATGTCCAAAAGAGCAGCAGCTTTACGTAAAACTACCACATCATTTTTAGTCATTGTAAAGTTTAAGGATCCAGAAAATGAAGTAACGTTAGCCGGATCAACTTTTTGATGGATGATCATACTTTTGTCAGCATATTGATACTTCACACTATGCTTGCCCGAACTAATCTCAACCGACTTTTCACTAAAATCAAATTCAGGATCAGGCATCATGGAAATGATATTGAGGAATCTAGACAATTCATAAATACCAAAAGGCGTGTCAAAAAACTCATCTACGTCTGCAAATGCAAATACATTTCCGTAAGGTGAGGTAGTCTGGATCAAAGATCCAGACTCCACGTATACAGAAGGATTGATAGTCGAAAAGTTCTTCAACAAATCAATCGTTTCTTTAGATATATTCATCACTTTTTCATCTTCTTAAGCTGGTTCATATCTGCAGTGGCAACAGCGCCGATCTGCGCCAATGCACCAAGACTACCACCAAAGATATATGATCCGCAATGTTTAAGTTCCATCCAAGGACACAACCAGACCTTCATTCCGGCTTTACGTACATTGTAACAGAACATATAATCTTCTGATAAATATCTCTTTGATTCTGGATCAATGATACAATCAAAGTAAGCCATAATCTCTCTAGAACCATCGAAGTGTGCTGTTCTAACGTGATCAGGCTTGTACTTGTACTCCGGATAAACCTCATCGTACTTCTCAAAGGTTTCCCGACGAATCATCATAAAGCCAGTACCAGCTTCACCAACCTCAACAGGCTCATTGACCGGAACAGCCCTTTGACCCGCAACTGGATTGAAGACGTAATCACCGACAAACTGTTCAAGTGTATTTGGATTATCGTCAGCAACACCTTGATCAACAGCAAGCTTGATCTTTTCCCATGAGATGTTCTTTTTTGGATATGGACCAGCAATAATGTCATACTCAGATTCTTCATCTTGTAAAGCCATAAGTGCAAGCACGTCTTTAGGATCAAATCCAATGTCAGAGTCAATAAACATAAGGTGTGTAAAACCAGACCTCACAAATTCATCAACACAATAGTTTCTAGCTCTTGTAATCAGAGACTCATTGAAAAGGTAATAAAATCGAATCTCGATATTATATTTTGCACAAACAGCAGCTAAGTCTGCTGTCGATCTAGCAAACATACCGTGGCACTGACCACCATACATGGGTGTTGCTACAAACAATTTCCTTTTCTGTAATTCCTCAATAGAAATTTCAGTTTTCATTATCTACCTCGTTTTAAGTTAAACAGATTTTTCACCATAATTGCCTTGGTACGTACCATTGCTTTCTGATTCGAGAATAAGGTACTGACCAACTCTAGCACCCTTTTTAATCTTTGCTGTTCCTGTAGTCACAACCATAAGAGCAACCATAGAACCTTTATACCCGGTATCATAAAGACCAGAACAAAGATAAACACCATTTCTAATCAAAGAAGATCTGCTGATAACAACACCTGCTTCAGACTCTCCGATTTCAACTTTGTTCTTCATGATGATCTTGTAAGATCCCGGCTCTAGCACGTAGAAGCCATCAGCCTGTACGGGAAGCTTAGACGTAATTCTGTGTTTCTTGTCGATTTCATCTAAGACGAAATCAGACGGTTCAATTTTCTCCACTTCTTCTAAACGAATATCAACAGCATTCGGTTGAACATCGCCTTTCTCTACTTCAGTAATTTTAGTAGAAGTAAATTGTGATTCAGGATGTAGAAGCATTTTTTACTTTTCCTCTTCAAGTGTGTACATCATTAATATAATGTAATGTATTGCTTTTAACAGGTCTTTTTTATTTTTACCATCTTTTTTTCCGTATCTAAGCAAATATTTTAAGGCATTGTCTCTGGCTGTCCATTCGAGTGTCCCTAAAGCCTCCCAAACATCTACGGCTTGCATGTCCGTTTTCTTGCTTTTGTAGTGCTGGCTATAGGTTGATTCGATGTACTCCTCAACCTCGAACAAGATTTCATTTTCTCTGTATTTGAAGTCAGTCATTTTCGACCCGATATCTTCTTTCTGTTTTTAAGAGCTTGCTGTCTGTGGTAAGACGTGGCCTTGTTGTAAAACACCTGACCATTGATGTTGTCAATATGGTGAAGGAGATTTCTTGCAGTCAGACCTACAAATTTTTCTACGTTAAACTCACCATTGATGTCTTGGAACCTAACACGAACACCAGAAGGTCTTTTGACCTTACAGACGATATCACATCTAGTGATGTCCGTTTCTTCCAAATAGATATCTTCGCCAAACGTAGTCGTAACAACAGGATTAAACATTGCAAAGATTGGGTCTGTGTCCAAGACAATGACTCTTGCATTCAAACCAATTTCGTTTGCAGACAAAGCCAATACCTTGTGTTTTCTTATCGTACCAATCATATCGGTAGCCAATTGTTTAGGATCTTCAATAGGATTGTTAAAATCAAAAGGATCTAACTTTGTTGTTAGGATATCGTCCTTAGAATCTACAAGTTCTCTTTCATCCATCATGCCACCTTACTAAAACCTTTCACTTTTTCGAACTTTATAACATTATCAAAGGAATCGTGTAGTTGATCACCTTTGTGACTGATGATGACGATGTTAGACATGTCATCTGTTTCATTGATCAGTTTCATGAAGTCATCTGTTCCCCCCGAATCGAGTGAGGAGTCAAAGACTTCATCCATAATCAAAATATTTGTGGAAACACTATTCTTGAGTTTAGCAATCTTTCTCCACGTAAACAGAAGAGCAAGATCAATTCTAAACTTCTCACCCTCAGAGAAAGAATCATAACTAAAGGCATCTCTATGTCTCGATAGAATCTTCTCTGAGAAGCTTTCATCAAGCTCAAAACTGACGAAGAAGTCCATAGCTTGTAGATACTTGTTGATAAGAGAATTCATAATGGGAACATATTGTTTTACGATCTTAGCCTTGATCCCACCATCCTTCAACAACGACACAGCAACCTCAAGAATGCTGGCCTCTTCCTTTAAGACAAGATATTCTTTTTTTAGTTCTTTGAATTCATCCTGAAGCTTAACAAGTTCACTATCATCCTGATCTTGTTTACGTTCTTCGTTGAGCTTATCAATTTCACGAACAATATCAGAAATATAATTATTGTTCATTTTTATCTCATTGTTCTTTTCAGACAACTCAATATTCTTCTGCGTCTTCTGTTCAAGAATTTTCGAGATTTGCTCAATCCTAGAATTGATCTTCTGACTCTTATCCGAAAGAGCCTTCAGACCTTCCTCATACTCAGTTATCTTTTTGGATTTTGAATTCTTTACGTTCTGTCTGAAACTATCTTCGATGTCCTGATTACAAGTCGGACACTGCTCATTGTTGTCATAGAAATCTATGTCTCTTTTAATCTCACCTAATTTTTGTTTGATTCCGTATTCAAACTTTTGAATCTCATTCAGCTTTTGTGTGAGATCTCTGTTCTGCTTTTTAATTCCATCGAAGTCAGACACATGCTCGATAAGAACATCAACCTCTTTCTGAGCATCTTCGATTTTTGCTTTTGTTTCATCTATTTTTTTGTTGTAATTGGTTATAAGTTCCTCAGTGTTACGATTAAGTTTCTTCTGAGTCTCTTTAAACATCCTGATACTTTCCTCCTTCAGACTTCTTTTGTCAGAGTTTTGGGAAAGTTTAGTCTTCAGAGAAGATATCTCATCTTTGACCAAACTGCTCATAGATGAAAAAATCTTAATGTCCAAAATGTCTTCAATCACTTCCCTACGGGAGGCTGTGTTCAGTTGCATGAAAGGAACAAAGGATGCTGATCCCACGATCACCACCTGACAGAAAGACTTGTAGTTTAGTTTGAGAATATTCTTTTCAAGAACCTCTTGGTAATCTTTGTTTGCTGCATCTTGGCTTAACAGTTCACCATTCTTGTGAATTTCGAACACATTGGGCTTTATGCCTCTTGTTATCTTATATTTATTTCCACCAGTCTCTAATTCTAGCTCGACAAGACAATTTTTCTTGTTGATAGAATTGATGAGTTGAGGCTTGTTAATTTTTCTGAATGGCTTGTTGTACAAACAAAATGTCAGAGCATCTAAGATAGTAGATTTACCAGACCCATTGTCACCAATGATTAGTCTGGTCTTATGTTCTGCAAGATCTACTTCTGTAAAAACGTTTCCTGTTGACAGGAAATTCATCCAACGAATTTTCTCAAACTTAATGTACATTATTCTGCATTCATTGCCTTGTAGTAGATGTCGTGGATCTTCTTTTTGAGTTTATCAAGATCCACGTCAGTTTCAATCATGTCAACATACCTGTCCATAATTTCTCTGGTATTTTCAATATTGTCTAGATCTACATCTGAACTTCTCTCTTGGTAGATCATCGTCTCATCAACAATCTTAACCTCAAGAGGGGAGAAAGACTCTATCTCACCAATAAAGTCATCAAATTCTTCAACGTCAACCTTCTCCTTAACAACAACACGGATGTAGTGGTCTTTTACATCTTCTTCTTTAAGAGGCTTTTTCTTGTACTTTCCAGAACCTTCTACAATGTACTTCGTGTAGATGTCGTATGGATTCTCCACAAAGGTCAGTTCCAGTGTCTCTGTGTCCAGAACATGAAATCCTTTGACGTAACTATAATCGGACCAGTTCATCTGGTACGGGCAACCTAGATAATAAATTCCGTTACTGTCCGATCTATGATGAAAATGACCCGATAAAGTCTTTTCGAACTTTTTGAAGATAGAAGAACTCAGACCTTCTTTGCTGAGTTGACCCGGATGCATCGTAAATCCTTCAATCTCAAGATGCCCAATACACAAACGAGACTCAGACAGCTTTATCATGTCCATGCTTTGTTTGTGATTGTCTTTACAAATCCACGGAAGATACAGAGTCTGGACACCAAAAAGATCTACTTCTTCAGGATCTTTGTAGAAGTTGATGTTCTTGTAACGTCTAACGACTTCATCAATGGCATTAATCTGGTTCGTGTTCTTATAAAATGTATCATGATTACCCACAATAATGTCCATCTCCATACCCATATCTTCTAGAGGCTGGAGAAAAGTCTTTCTCAGATTATGTGCTGTTAAAAAATTGATATACTTTCTACGATCAACAACGTCTCCTAGATGTACAACTTTGTCTATTTTGTTTTTCTTAAGGTACGGAAAAAACACCTTGTCGAAAAATTTTGCAAAATAGTTGTAGTAGTTAACATTATCATTTCTGACACCGTAATGTGTGTCGGCAATCAAAACAATCTTAGCCATTCTTTTCGTCGTGCTTCTTCTCTAGCTCGTCCATGTAATCATTTTGTATATACGTATCTGCATACGGAAGCGTGGCCTTGTCAGAAAGTGAGTAGTCCACAAGCTCCTGATTTACGTATTTGTAATCGTAATACTTTTTCTTGATCAGGAGAAGCTTTTTCTCTTTCTCGATCTTTCTGATGAACGCATTCCAGATGATCTGTGTGAAATATGCAAAAGGGTTGCTCCCCTTAGCAGGATCAAACTTCATCACAGCTTCAAATGCATTCTCGATACCATCACCAATCATGTCATCTTTAAAAATGTAGCCAGAGTAGTTTGGCTTCGTTGCTAGTCGTGTAGCAATGGTCTGAAGACAGATAGCAATGTCATTTGGAATGATTGGCCTTTCAACACCTTCTTTATCTGCATCATAACATTCTTTTTGATACTCAACTAACCTGACGTAAAACGTCTTGTTGTCAATGTAATTTACTGGCTTTTTCTTTTTCATATATCAAACTCATAAACTTTGAAATTAAACTTCTCCTCAGTATATATTTTTAGACGTGCCTTGAAATGAAGGTATGTATAGTTCTCTTTTTTCTTATATTTGATGTCATCAGAGACATCGTAGATAACAGCTTTGCTCTTAATAGAAGATTTTCTGAGACCCCTTCCTATCGACTGAAGATTTCTGATTCTGGATTTTGACGGAGACGCAAAAACAACATTATGTAAGTTTTTGATATTCACTCCAGTACTGAATACGCCATATGACGCCACAATAATTACATTCTCATTCTCCTCTGCATATTTTCTAACATACTCTCTGTCCTCTGCTTTGGTCTTCCCATCTACGTAGAAAACGTCTCTGCCTCTGTCCTTCAAAAGGTCGAACAGCAACTTACCTTGCTTGTCTACCATCTGAAAAAGAACCAGCGTGTTCCCTTTGCTTGACAAAGCCAAATTTCTTATAAACTTATTTCTCTTCTCGTTGGTACAAAGGTAGTCAATTTCCTGTTGATAAGTCGCACCCTTCATAAGTTTTCTAACTTCGTCAGAGTGCTTTAGGGAGACACACTTGATCTTCATATCGGCCAAGTGGTTTGAGTCCATCAACTCTTTAGTAGTCGTAACCTTCTTAACGGAACCAAAAAGACCCTCTAAAACAAGCTTGTTAGTGTAGGAACCGTCAAGTGTTCCGGTAAACCCAAACCTGTAAGGAATCCCTGTCGTCTTCTCCATAATAGAAGTTAACGATTTAGCCTTGAACAGGTGAGCTTCATCCCCTATAATGACCTTGTAGGGAAAATAAAACTTATTAGATTCCTTATGGATAGATTGCCACGTAGAGATAACAACAGGCTTATCTGAAACCTTTTCCTGACCAGACATGATGCAGTGAATGTTATCAATATCATATCCGTAAGAAACAAAATCATCTCTCATCTGATAAACAAGAGATGTTGTAGGAACAATAATCAGAGTCTTTTCTTCATATAATCTTGTAAGCAGATAAATGATTAAAGATTTACCAGAAGCTGTAGGTGATAATAAAAGCGCTCTAGAATTAGAAGTAGCATGTTTAATAGCTTCAATCTGATAATCTCTAGGCTTGATAGAGTCAGGGACTCCAATGTCCCTGACAAAAGACTGAAAGTCTTTTATTGATAAAGGGTCTGTAGGGAATTCTACATTGTATTCGTAGTCTTTCTGATCAAAAAATTCTTTGATATGATTTAACAGACCTGCATACAGTGTTCTTTTTCTAAGATTAAATAACCGTATTCTACCATCCCACAACTTCTTTTTGTATGCAGGACTAAATCTTGCACCCGGAACTTCAAAAGTGAATAGATCACTAAGTTCGTATGCAACGTCTTCTGGACAATCAACCTTTATATAAACTTCATTAACTTTTTTGATTTCTATCAATTCAAGCCTTCTTTAAATCTTTCCCAATCAATGATTGATTTAATTTGATATCCTCTGTTGTTGATCTGCTGCATCACAGATTCAATTAGAGAAATTTTTTCTTTCTGTAGTGAGACTCTTGTTGACAATTCAATAATGTCATCATCCTGTTGAATATACATGTCCAAGTCTTGGCGTAGAATCTTGAGTGGGTTTTGTTCCCAGCCCATTTTCTTGAGGATATCTTTATCAAGATCTCCTCTGTAATATTCATGCTTGAGACGGAAAAGCTTTTTGTAGTCAGACTCATATTTTTTGAGTTTGAGTCTTTCTTCAGAAAGAATTCTAAGATACTTGGAATGTAATCTTGGAATCTTTAAAGTTTCTTCTATAAGAAGATCTCTTTCGAATTTGGAATCTTGTTCCCAACTCTCATAGATATCTTTTATGTTCATCAACCACCAACTATTTCAAAATCATAATCTCTGTATGTGAATACCACTTGTGCTTTTGCAAACTGAGATGGATCTGATTGAGAATCAAAAAGTAGATCCGATAACTGAATAGGAAAAGCATCAGTAAACTTTAATCTTATATTAGGATTTTTAGCTGAAGTCAATATATTAATTGAAATATCTGAAAATAAACCTTCATCAGAAGCAGGTTTAGCGTCTCTAATAGTAGAGTAATGGTAGTTACCCGGAAGCTTATAACTTTGATTTGTTATTCTGCTCATCCATGTAAAGATTTCTCTGTAGTTCTCCATATTTTCATCTACAAGAAAAGCAACAGAAAGATCTGCAAAGAATAATCTATCGCCCTGCAAAGGAGAACCCTGAATAGGGTTTGGCTGATCAACACGTCCAACAGAAATACCGGGAACGTTAATAGACTGTACTGTAAAATTTAGGTCAGGAAGCCTTTTTACTCTGAATGTAAAATTATTAGGTTGAATATAATTCAGAGATGAAGGCTGTGAACTTTGACTAAGCATTATTTGTAGTACTGTACAAGTTTCTTAGGCTTTTTCTTCTTTGGTCTTGCCATCTTAGCAAGTTGATAAGCACCGATAGATCCCAAAGCACCACCTAAAGCACCACCAACACCTAATCCAACAATACCAGCACCGGGAATCTTTGTTGCTTGTCCTAATCTCATTCCAGCCTGAGACCCCAAAGTTGTTCCGGCTAAACCACCTGCTGTGGTAGCAAGTTGTGGAACAGTATATTTTGGAGCATAAGGATCGAAATCTACTTGCTTGTAGTACAAATCATCTTTATCTTTTCTAGAATTTAATTCATTGATAAGGTTTTTGCTGTACATTTTTATCTCTTGCGTTTGTCTTTTTTTCTACGTCCGAAAACACGGTTAGCAATAGTAGCACCAGTTCCAACCAATGCACCTGTTGCTAATGCTCCTGCACCAAGAGCAGCTAAATTTTTAGGTTTACTAAGTGTTGTTCCTAAAGAACTTAAAGCACCAGACATGACATCTGATCCTGCTCCCTTAGATTTACTAACAGCGTAGTCTATTGTTTTTTGACCTACATCACCAGCAGTACCTAAAAGTCCTGCGCCTTTTTCAGCAGCGTAGTCTATTGTTTTTTGACCTACATCACCAGCACCCGTTACCACTCTTCTAAGAGCAGCTTCACCCGCACCTAAAGCACCGCCAACATCAATATCAGCACCTGTTGCCTGTAAAGGACTTGTTAAAGGTATATTTGGCATGCCACTTTTTAATCTTACAGAAATATTTGCTGGTTGCTGTGGACCGTAAATTTCTTCAATTAAACTTTTAGAATAAGACATGTAACTCTCCAAAAATAATTATAATAGTATTTATAAAAAAAGGGGGCCGAAGCCCCCTTGTCATAATAAATTTGTGCAGTTTCGATTACATCAAGTTTGCAACAGTTACTCTTCTGTAGTACTTGTTGGAATTCTGCTCGATACGACCAGCACCAGCGTTGTCACCTTCAGCGAATGGGTTAGCAACCATACCGTAACGGGTCTTAAAGCCGATCTTTGGCTGGAAGCTGTTTTCGCCTACAGCACGTACCATCTGCAGAGGTACGTATGGGCAGTAGAACAGACCGGAATCGAATGCATTAGCACCCTTATAACCAACGGTCATGTACTGGTTGCCGGAACCACCTACGAAGTAAGGATCGATGTATACTCTCATACGACCATTCAGTACACCTGCAAAAGTCTTGCCTGTGTCGTCTACTTCAAGGTTGTTAGCGTTCAGTGCAGGGGTGTAATCCAGAACACCAGCCATCTGCAGGGCAGAAGCTACGTCCGAAGAACAAAGCATGATGTTACCCTTACCACGGCGGGTATCTTTAGCAATTTGGTTTGCTTCACGCTCGATCTGGAACATCAGACCCTTGAACTTTTCAACCATCCAACGACCGTTCGAATCAACGTCAAGGTCGAAAGTACCGGAAGACGCTACGTTATGTTGAGCGCCAGTTACAGCAGTCAGGTTGATTGTACGAACAACTTCACGGTTGATTTCAGCCAGAACTTCAGCTTGCAGGATGTTAGCAAGTTCAGTTTCAGCGTCCAGACCATGAATTGCCTTCAGATCCTGTGCCAGTTCCATTGTGTATTCAGCCTTGAGCGCTCTGGACTTTGCAGTCACAGCTACTTTCTCAATGCTGAATGCCATTTCTGGGAACTGGTAAGTGGTGTTGCCACCAAGTGCTTCAGCGTCAGCAGTTGCAATACCACCCTGATAGTTGTAGGAAGTATTTGCACCAGCAGGTTGATCACCAAGGTTCTGACCAGCTTGACCTTCTTCGTTAGAAGCAGCGCCAGTAAGAGGTGCAGAGAAGCCAGTGTTAGCTTCGTTGTACATTGCCTCTGTACCAGTCTGGGAATCGTAACGGGATCTCATAGCAAAGATCAGACCAGTAGGACCAGTCATAGGCTGGACACCACAAATGTCATATGCTACGAGGTTAGGCATGGAACGACGAACCAGAGAAATGAGGACTGGATCGTAGATGTCTACGTTGCCTGTACCAGCAACGGAAGAAGAAGCACCCATTGCGTTTGTAGGCGCAGCTTCTAAGAGAGACTGTGGAGCAAAACCAGCTTGCTCTGCAATGGATCTCTCGGTGTTTTCGAGCAACTGTGCTGTCACTGCTCTTCTGTGGCTATTCTCAATCTCTGGCAGATCTGGATGATCAAGGAGAGGAGACCACTTATTTACGACGTTTTCGTGTAAGTTCATTTGTAACTCCTATTACTTTAGACTTTTTTTACATGATTAGAAACTGCATCAACGTATTTCTTTACATTCTCGTCGATGTATTTATCATTTTGCTCAACTTCAACTTGCTCATCCATATAGAAAACATTGGAAGACACTGCTTCTCTAATAACCGATGCTGTATCAAACTCATTTGCAACGAAAGTTTCCTTAAGTGCTACTAATTTATCATTAAGCTGAGAAGCATTGTCAGCATCAACATTTTCTGCTAATTTCTTTAGCTTGTCTCTTTGCATCAAAGAAAGGTCGGCAGAAACTGCTTCGAAAACCAGAGCCTTTTCAAGCTCATTGATATGGGATCTCTGGTTCATGTTCTTTTTGATTTGCTCATTCAGCTTGCCCTTAAGTTCTTCAACTTCAGTGTAAGCTTCCTGAACGACTTCTACTTGAGAATCATCAATTGCAATATTGTAAGACTTGATGACTTTGGAAATATCAGTAATCATACTTTCGTAAAGATCACCTTTGATTCCGTTATCAAGAACAAGTTTATTTTCAACCATGTAATCTTGTACGGCATCTGTGATAAAGCCTTCAACAGATTCAGCCAAAGCTTCTACTTCAGAATTGAACTGAAGATCAAAGTCTTCAGAAAGTTCAGCAATAATTTCTTGCTCCACTTCTTCCATCTTCTGAGCAATAGTTGCTTCAAAGATTGCTGCGGCTCTGTTCATAAGTTCTTCGGAAAGACCTTCACCAGCAAAAATTGCACCTACAGCTTCTTTAGCCATAATTGTGGACTGGTTTACTACAGCAGCTTCGTCTGGAACTTCATCAACTTTGTCTTCGGGCTTTGCTTCAGACTGCTCTGGAGCAGGTTCAGCAACAGCAGCCAAGATCTGATTTGCCTTTGCGTCATCTGCTGTAAGAACAGCATTGATCACAGCAGCGTTTAGTTCTGATCTAGGCATTGGCTCACCCGGTGCTGGATTATCAGCAGGATTAGCCGAAGGCTTAGGTTCAGCAACAACTTGAGAAGAAGACAACTCTGGTGTTGGCTCCTCTACAGGCTGAATGTTTGTCGATTCGACAATCTTTTTTCTACGTGCCATTTTTAAAAACTCCCTTAACTGAGTATTATTTATTTAGATAAGTTTTTGAGAAAATCCTCAAATAACGATAGTTTAGCTTCTGGTGTCAAACTATTTGATCTAGTTTTCTCTTCAACGATATCTTGATATCTTTCAACTGTAGAAGCTTTTAAGATTCCATTGTCCCAAATCCACTCAACACCTTCCATAATACCATTTACAAAAGCATCAGGAGCAGATGGATCTGCTACAATGTCTGCTGCAGTAGCAAGAGAGAAGTCACTCTGAACTTCCTGAAACTCACCTCTGGATTTCAAAGAACCCATTCCTCTTGTCGAAACGCCAAGTGTTGCACCTTCATCGATAAGAGTCTTGACGATCTTACCGTTTGGCGTATCCATAATCTTTGCCTTACCGATAAAGTTTGGACCGTCCTGTTTAATCTCAACAATCATATGAGATACTTTATCCAAGTTGATTGTTGGTCCTTCGGGATGCCCTAACTCACCAAAAGCTCTGTTCTTTTCAACAAGAGTTTCACAATATTTTGCCACTTCCTTTTCAAGGATCTCGATAGGGTATACTCTACCGTTCTTATTTTTCTTCTCACCTTGAATAAAAATACCCTGAATAAAGTATTCTGGCTTACCAGACTTATTTTCTTTAAGAAAGTTTACTTCTTCGTTTAATTCCGTAATTAATTTCATAAGTCGTATAGCCTTCTTGTTTTTGGATCTTTTCTTTCAGAATCTTCAAGTGACTTAATAAAATCTTCTTGTTCTTTTTCGGTCATACTTGCTTTTAAGTCTTTTGTTGCAAAACCAAGTTCCTGAACGAGCTTTCTATCTCTAGCAACTTCTCTTGCCTTTCTGTGAGACCTTCTAGAAAGATATTTTCTGAACTGAAATGCTCCACCAATGCCTACAGCAAGAAGGATGGCGACTGGAATAGCATATGGATTTACGAAATATCTACCTACAAGAGGAATTGAAGCAATAGCAGCAACGCTTGTTTCGAGAATTCCTTTCAACTGAGTAGTCATCCATTTTAAATTATTAAAATTATTAATAAAGGATGTGGTATTTTTATTCCAATCTTGAAGATCCTTTCCAAGGTTGACTGGATCAGGTTTATTATCATCGACAGGTGATGTCGAAGGAACGTCACCTGTGACATTAGGGTTGAAGCCTCCAATATCTTCACCGGAAGATGTTGTAGTTTGAGCGCTTGTGGGTTTAGTTGCTGCTTTTTTAATAATTCCGTAATATGTGAAAAGTTCAACCATTCCCGGAGAATAAGAATTTGTCTTTGACGCTTCATGACTGTTGGCTGCGCCAAAAAGACTGGTTAAATTGCTAGAAACTAATGCCGAAGGATTTTTATCACCAAAAATCTCGTATTTGAAATAATCGTTCCCGTAAGGAATTTTAGTTAAAAGTTTACCGGAAAGACCAGACAAGTTGATCTTGGAAGACTCAGAGGGAAAATCTCTTCCCTGATTGGGAGCTACTTGAAAATCTGTGTAAGAATCAGCGTGAAATAATGCAGTCTTGCCATTAATGTTTTCTTTATGTAAAGCGTAAACAGGATGAGCAGGTCTGTTATTATTTGAAACATTTTTGTCAGATCCAAAATGATAACTACCTGCAGAGCCTGTATAACCCGCAACAACAAAAGACTGACCAAGAAAATTAATTTTTCTGAATCCATTTGCTAAAAGAGAAGCAGCAAGCTTTTTTGACTCTTCAAAAAAATCACCAGAATCTAATTTGAAAATAACACCATTGCCCGAAACTAATTCAGGGGCATAAGTCTTTCCGTCTTTCGGCTTGTTCGGTGTTTTAGTGGCTTCAATAATCCATCTACTTTTAGATGGATCACCCCTCAAGATATTGTTGAAAGCATTCTTCATTTCTTTTGCTGCAAAAAGAGGAGTGCCAAAAGGCACTCCCCATCTAGTCTCATACTTTGGGTGAGCAAAAGCGCCTATATTGTTGCCCCATCCTCTTACGTTTAGGTACTCATATCTTTTGTCCAATTCATAACCACCTGTACGTCTTGGCGTAAAAATAGTACCCTCTTTAAAAAAATCAGAATTTTCGATAGAAGAAGTTAATTGATCGTTAGATTCATCTAAGTACTCTTCAACAATCGATTCGTTTACAATTTCTTTAGCCTGATCTTTACTCATTTTTACAGGATAAGTTTTTCCCTGAAACTTGAATGTCTTTTTATCAGCAAGTGCTGCTTCTGCAGCAGCATACGTAAATTCAGACTTATCCTCAGTTTTCATGCCCTTTCCGAGCAAAAGCTTCTTTTTCTCTTGTAGATCCATTTTTAAACCTCGATATCGTAATCTTCATTTACGGCCTGATCTTCAGAACCATCATAGTCAGCTTCTCTGTGGCCTTCTTCTGGCTCGATTTCAGCGGCAGGATCTTCAGACACGCCTTCCGGATCAACAACTTCTCCAGTGTGAATAGCTACGAAATCTTTGTCTGCTTCAGAATCAAAGATGTCTGGGTATTGTTCTGCAATCTCTTGCTGAATTTCATTAGTTCTGGCGTCAATACTTTCTACAAGCTTTTCAGACATTGCACCTTTAAAGGCTGTCAAAGCACCATCTAAATTATCTTCAGCAATGTAGTGAATAATGTTTTTTGCATTGCTCATCAGGGTTCTCCTTAGTTTCCTTTATTTATTCTTCTTCTTTAGAAGAGTTTTGTTGTTGCATCTGAAATTCTTGCATATTTTCCATAGCAATTTTTTGAACATCAGCATTTGTCTGTCTCAAAATATTTTTCTTAATGTAATCTGTAGAAAAGTATTTACCATTATACTGTTCAGCTTCTCTCAGAGTCATAAGTCTTTCTCTAAAGATTTCGTTTTCTTTTAACTCTGTGTAGAAATTATTTTCGTTATACCTAATTAAGATATCTTTTTTGATCGAGTTAAACTCAGTGGTGTTCATGATACCTTTAAGAATAAGCTGTGTTTTCAGACAGGTGTAGATAAACTCGTTGAACTTTACTCTCAAACGTTTCACAAACTTGTGAAATTTAACTTCGTCTCTATTAATTTCAGAAGCTCTACCAAGTGTGTAAGATACTTCAGCTTCCATTCTGGAAGTTGGGACGTTCAAAGCTCTGTAGAGTTTCTTTTGGAAGTAAAGAATGTCTTCCATCTGACCTAAGTTGTTGCCACCGGGAAGTGTACCGATTTCAGTTCCTCGACCACCTTCTCTTCTAGGAAGCCAGTAGTCTTCCAGCATGGTCATAAACTTACGGTCATCTTTAATCTCACCAGAACTTGCGTCATATACTAATTTGTTCTTGTGTTTCATCATCATATCACGGAGGTATTGCTCTGCCTTCATCTTCGGCAAGTTACCTACGTCGATATAGAAAATTCTTCTTTCTGGCGCTCTTGCAAGTCTGTAAATGACTGCAGCATCTTCCAAAGCTCTAAGCTGATTTACAGGCTTAATTGCTTTGTGTAGATGAGAGAGAACCATTTTATTTGCTCTATCATTGATTCCTGAATCACAGTAAATGATAGAGTCTTTTGCAATCTTAATTGTAGCTGCAGTCTGAGGCATTGCTGAAACATTAGAACCAAGAAAACCATCATTGTTATACATGAAGTATTCGTTTTTGATTTTCTTTTCAGATGCCTTAGTTTTTGGATCCTTGACTTCTTCAAATTCAACAACCTTCTTGATCTTTCTCGGATCAACATATCTAAGTTCTTGAATTCCTAAAGAAGGATCTTTTTCATCAATAACGACATGGTAGTAGAGTCTTCCATCCACATACCATTTTCTAAACATCTCATAAGATTTTTCACGGAATTCAAGAAGATCAACAACCTTCTCAAACTCCGTGTAAATCAGATTTTTAAGAGGAGTTCCCACTCCAACCTTGTCAAGGGAAACTTTTAGTGTGTCACCAGCTTCATCTGGATTAATCACTTCATTAATAATGTCATCAATAGCAACCTCTACTTCAGGCTGCATTGCCATGTCTCTATATCTATTGATTAATTCAACATCATTTCTTACTGAACCATCAAGGTCAACGTAAGATCCATAGAACCCACCAGTACTGACGCTGATAGAACCATCGTCAAATTCCGGCTGAGTAAATGTACGTACTGTTTTAGTCTCTTCTTGTTCTTTTTGAACTCGACTAATATTAAAACCAAAAATTTCCATTAACTATACCTTATTTTAAAGCGCTCTACCTTCAGCCACCAAAGCTCCAACTTGCTCTGGACCATTGGTTGTAGTTCTAACACTTCTTGCTTCGTCTAACAACCAGTAGTCATACTTAAAGTTTACTTGAAACTCTTCAATAACATCAGATTGCGCCCAATCAAGACCAATTGCAGTAATGTCAGATGGAAAACAACCAACAAACTTGTACTTTCTCAAAATGTCACCAGATTTAGAATACTGAATCACAGAACCATCTCTTTTATAAGCCTCTGGACGGTCATAAGTACCGTCTCTTAGGTTCGGCTCATGAGAATTCAAAGAGTTGTGCCAAGCTTCAAGTGCATGTCTAACTGCAAAGTCTTCATCGTTGATAACTGTAATCAACCAATCATCATATCGTCTTTGACCAGCAACTTTAATGGTTCTACCGAAGTAAGGGACTTCAGAAAAACCGATGGAAGATGTTGGAATAGCTGTAGCTCTAGCCATAAAACGAATTTTGTCATCACCTCTTTGATCTACAGGATTTTGAAGTTCGATGGAGAATAGTGAGGCTCTTGCCCCACCAAACTCTAATTCTTCTCTAAACGAGTTAATATTAAAAGCCATTTACTTTATCCTCCGAATTTACCTGCAATTTCTTCAAACGCTACTCCGGTTCTCACCGCAACAAAGTTAAGTCTGATGAAATTGATGGATCTTGCTGGTTTGATGTAGATATCACCAACAAACTCATTTCTGTCGATAATTTCTGGTGTGTTATTGGTCTCATCACAAACAACTCTAAAGTCTGTAATGCCTCTACGACCTTGAACTGTTCTTAAGAAAGGCTCAACCATCGAAACAAATTGCGCTCTAGTGAACTCATCGTTCAATTCGAACAGTGTAAATTTAGCCGCAGTTGAGATAGCCTTTTCAAGAACAATAAACAGTCTTCTCACATTAATTCTACTAAACGCAGATGGTCTTCCAAGAAGTGTCTTATCACCAAAAAGAATGTTTCCTTGATTCTTGAACTTAACAACAGGGTTAATATCAGAACGATAAAGAACGTCTCTATCAGCCTGATCAGGATTGTAAGAAAGTCTTACAATATTTTTAATTTCCCCTCTGTTAAATCCGGCAGGAGAGTACCAAGGCTCTCTCTGGTTGTCGGTTCTAACCATTAAACCAGCAATGTCGCCGTTAAGCGGAACATGTCTGAACACATCGTTGTACTTGTCATACATGTACTTATATCCAGAATCCATAATACCATAAGAAGAAGATCTTAAAGTATTTCTAAACGTATCAACATCATTCAGAGGATCAATTCTGTTGTTTACTACGTCAGCTCTTTCTGGTGAAATAGTTACAACACAATCAAGTCTTTTCTCTGCAATATTATCAATCAAATAGTTAGCAAACAGAGTGCCGTTTGTGCCACCTCTTGCTTTACCTTGCATGATAATTGAAATGTCAACCTTTTCAGGATCTTGGAAGAAATCTGCAGCAGACTGCAACGAGCCTAATGAGATTGTACTTTCATCTCCTTCACCGCTTCCTTGAACAAAGGAAAGATACAGAGGATCTTCATTTGTAGATGCCACAATGCTGTCTGCAGCGGCAGATGCTGCACCAGATCTATCATTAGCCCACCAAACCCAATCAGACTGATTATTGATAACTGTCTTGTAGTAGTTCGTAGAGCCTTCTGGGTTTTTGGCATCAGTCGCTCTAGACACATTAGAGAATCTTTCAATTACAGATCTTTTCTGACCAGTAATAGCACCATCTTCGTCAATAACAGCAATATGAAGTTCGTCACCAGCTTCATTGCCAGCGTTATTTCTATCAGCTACATAATTGGAGGTTCCCGGAGCAGAATCGAAAAGATTAAAATAACCCCATCTTCTCTTTACCGTATCCATTGTAAAGTTCGAACCGTCATGAATCAAAGCAAGTCTTTCAGAAAGACGAATGGAAGTTGTATACGTGTTTGAAGTTCCGATTCTTGAAGCATCAGAAATACCTTCAATTCTGATAAACTGCGTACCAATTGTCGTGTTACCAATTTCAAGCAGATCACCAACATTAAGTTTACCTCTGATTGTATTCATTTCAGAGTTTGCTGTCGAGAAACCATCAACGTTGTTTGTAATATCAAGATTTGCTGTATTAGCACCAGTCGTGAACTTCAATGATACTGATGTATCTGCATCAGAGTTTGTGTGGTTGTTAGAATACGCATCTGCGGAATCACAAACAGAGATACTAAGGCTATTACCTCTAGTACCCGGATATTTTGCAATATACAAAAGATCAGTATCACTAAATGTTAAAGATTCGTAATGATCGTCATTACGAATCATTGTGTTTGCAACTACGCCAACATTTGCTGTTGCGTTTGTTGCTGTGTTATCAATAGCTCTAGATACGTAAAGTTGATTACCGTATGCTAAGAAAGATGCAGCCGTGAAAAAAGTTTCAAAGTTTGATTCGGTAGGTTCACCAAACTTCTGAACTAATTCTCTCTCGCTGCTAATTAAAACTCTCTCTTCAATTGGACCCCAAGAAAAGGCACCAGCTATTGCCCCCTCGGTTGTAGCTACTGCAGGGACGACAGTAGTTAGGTCAAATTCTCTGACCTGAATCCCCGGACTTACTAAAAATGCCATCGTATTCTCCT
>Ga0208547_1000589_pt1 | contig 20723 bp, 32 predicted proteins | sample DEB08_DNA_5_FD_185501 | JGI IMG/M metagenome (GOLD analysis project Ga0208547, IMG submission 185501) | Aqueous microbial communities from the Delaware River and Bay under freshwater to marine salinity gradient to study organic matter... | ecosystem: Environmental > Aquatic > Marine > Coastal ...
ATCACCCGCTTTAAAGATGATCTCCCAATCGTTACTGGTCAGATAATCATCAGCTAAATCTAATCTAGCTTGAATCCAACCTTTACTTCCTACGTCATTCATTTTCCACCTCTATTTCCATATCATTAGCCGCATCTTCGACTGCCCACCAAGCGAGAGCATTCTTGAATTGAGTCAAACTTCCGATATGTTTCGTATCAAGATATATTCCGATAAAGGAAATGATATCACTACTTCCCATATTCGTAGCGGCAGCGTCTAATCGATTCCATATTTCGTCCTCAAAAGCATCGTAGAACTTCACTGTATCACTGTAATAGATCAGTTCACTCACGACACCTGTAATACAACCATGATTCATGATCTCTCGAATAGTCTGCTTTTCCTGTGTAGATCGAAGCCAATGCTCGATGTTTTTATATTTGCTATACTCGTCTGACAATATAAGCCTCCCTCCAACTTCTAAACCATGGAATTCGATCCCATCCGTACTTACGAATAAGACATTCTTCTAAATGTTTAAAGCTATACATGATCACTTTCTCCTTTCTCTGCTAATAGTACCATGCTTTTACTATCTGGTGGTAAATACCAAACACTTCCTTTCGTTTCGACCCATACTTGAGCGCCGCAATCTAAAGGCTTATCGGGTGAATAAATCACTTCCGATTCGCCCATTAGTTCTACGTTATGCGCATAGATAGATCGCCCTCTCGTTTTAATCGTGATGCAAGCATCTCGCTTGCCTGTCTTACGATTTCTACGAATGATCTGTTGATTGATGTGTATTCTCTTGATGACTCCCAATCTCGACCTCCTTATAAATATTCGACATGATCTTATTTAATGAATTTCGAAGCATATTCATCTCCGTGCTAATATTAACATGAGCACGAAAGATACCTTCGAGCTGATTGATAATTAACTTCGTATTAATCAATTCAACTTGCTTGATCTCTACTTTTCGCATCTTCTTTCTCCTTTAATTTATTATAAAGAAATTCCGTACCATTAGGAACCGATTTCTTCATATAATCTTGCACGATGTGATTTAAGATTAAGTTCTTGGTAATCTTGCCTACGATTCCTTCTTTTTCCGCACGGCGCTGCCAATGGTATTGAATCTTTTCCATGCAAGCATCCGTGATGTCATTGAGGTAATAGACTTTCTTGTTTTTCATATAGCCTCGCATATAGCTAACCATATAGTCTTTTCTATTTGTCGTCATTATTTTCCTCTCTATTAGGATCAGCATACATTTCATAAATCTCTTGGATAATTTCAAATGTATTTAAATCCCAATCTTTAAATAGATAACAGAACATGCTGATGATTCTTTGATCTTCAATCGTGTCTAACCACTTTCGCATATCTTTCGCAGTTCCCCAATGCGTAGATAATTCACCAATACGCATATAGTATTTTTCTTCCGCCTCAGCCCAACCGATCGTAAGGTCGTTATCGAAATAATGAACATCGACCATTTCCGATTGAATGTGATGCGAGAGATAATCCCTCGCAACACTTAAAGCTTTTTCTCTACCGTTCATAAACGATACCCTTCTAAGACGACAGTAGGGCCAGCGAGGTAATCCCCGTTGAAATCCTCATCTTTCGCATTATGTTTCCATTTATAAAAGTCTAACCATAACTTGGTGGCCAGTTCATTTTTAGGAAAACCGTAAAGTTTACCCTCTTCATTAATTACTAATGAAACAGAGCGACCGTTTAATCGACCGGGTAGTACTTGAATATAACCGCCGACATGTTCTTGAAGTTCCTTTAGATCGGGTTTTTTCTCACCGATAGATTTAGGAACCTCTTTATCGTCTGCTTGTATAACGTACACTGCTTTTTTAGTCATATACTTTCTCCTTTTTATTTATAATAAAATTTATTTAAAGAAGAAGATACAAGAATCTTTATTTAGGGGATGGCGGCACTCCTAATCAAGTAGGACTTGACTAGTGATTTTTTGCGGATATATACACTTTTTTATTTGTTAATTTAAATGCCGCCAATTCAAAAATAATATACCTGCTGTGCAAAATAAACAATTTTCTTTACGTTGCCACATAAATATAAACGCATCATGCCAATATATACGGAAGATGATTTACAATTTATCAATGGAGAAAAATAATGTTTAACTTAACTAAAAAATCAATGAACCACTTCTTAAATTTCTTTAACAGAGAGGATAAAGACAAGGAAGTAAAAGAATACTGCCAAGCTGAATACAAAAAAGATTGGTATGCTGCTTATATGACCTTTAAAGAAGAAGGTAAGTTTCCTAACTTTATCAGAAGAACTCTTTAAGTGCGCCGACAGCAATCTTTTTATTAAGATTGCTTTCTTCTCCCCAATGGATAAGATCACTTTTAAAGTAAACTAATTTACCCTTTTCAGGTTTAATGCTTAGTTCATCTTTAAATACAGTATTACCATCGGAATCGTTAAGATACAAAATAAAAGAATAATCTTCTGTTCTAGCGTGATTATGTGCATTTTGATATCCGCCTTTAAAGTATTCGATTAAGTGAACATGAAAACATTCTACTTTTTTATTTTTAATAACATCTTTCAATATCTCATTGATCAATGCTCTTGCACTATCAAACTTCAATATATTTCCTGTTTGAAACCCATTAACAGTACATGTACCACTGACACAAAAATTAACCGACTTAAACAAATCTAATGATTTTATTAATTCATCAACTAATGAATCGTCAATCTTATATTCCTCTATCACAATAAATCTTCTATCTGTCCAGCTTGAACACAAGTAAACTTTAATGTTACTGATTCTAGGTCCCTTACCTTTTGAGTTACTGCTTGATAGTATTCATTACAGCTCTGGTACGTTTCATGTATTACTTCGGATCCCATTCTGACACATTCCTGATCTACTCCGAAACCAAGACATACCCAACCTACCAGAAACCATTTCATTCATTAATGAAGCGTGATGCTTTCTCCTGTATCAAAGATCGGAAGTGCGTTTAAGTCAGTATCTCTCATATAGAGATTTGCATGCTTTCCACTATCATCAAGTAAAAACGTGACGAACTTTACATCATCTCTATTTTCTACCTCTTTAATTTCTTTTACAGGAAAGTTCATATCCATTGCTAAATCTTTAAAACAAGATATATCGTATCCGTGATTATGGTGCTGTAAACTCCACTTGTTAATAAATTCTAATAAAGTGCGCTGTGCGTATCGTATTTTCATCTGTTATTCCCTTCTTGATTCTAAGTTATATTTTAGCCACAGTCTAGATAAGATATAGAGGACCAGTCCAGTTAATATTATAATTACCCTCTAAAACGTTTCCTCTAGGTGCGTTTAAAGCAGGCGTAGACCAGTCTTGAGCCTTTAATATATCTCCTTTTTTAAAGGTTTTATTACCTTTTTCAAAATCGTCCATAGCGATAAAACAAAAAACACTATGTCTTTGAATAACTTTGATATACTTTTTCTTGTATTCTACTTTCCACCCTGACTCAAATTCCTTAATCATAGATTCGGAAGTCATAGCATGTCTATAATCTTCGTTTGAACTGTCAATTAAGTTTTGAATGCCTTCTTCAAAAGACATTGCTCCTTTTACTACTTTTTGTACCATTGATACTTTCTCCTTTATTTTATTTTAATATATTAAATTAGCAGTATAAACCGCTAATGAATCGTTAATGAAGTTACGTGACCGAATGTCGTTAGATTAGGAGAATCTGGTTGGACTAAAATATTTTTAATCCTATCAGTACCTAATCTATCTTCCATTCTCTGTATTATCTTTCCTATGTTCGTGTATTCTAGATCGTCATATTCAATCATTTCAATGCTTTCTAGTTTACCATTTTCCTCATAGTAAATTTTCACAACATAAGGAAATTTGTAATTCACTTCTTCACCTTTTTTAATACAGTAATGTCTACTGTCCATGCTCTCGGGATGACCGTGATTCTTGAACCGAACTCGCCGGTTTCATCTGCTACCAACACGATCTTATCGTCATCTTCCTTATACAAATAGCCAACACTTGTACATTGAGCGAGAACTGCTTTTTTGTCGATCTCTTCCCATTCATGCCACCCTGCTCCTAATGCGTCAAACGCATCCCACCAGGTGACATGAACGATATCGCAATCTTGTATTTTAGCCATTCCCTAACATATAACGAGAACTACTCTTATTCAACTGTGTATTTAACGACACGTTTTCTCCTGCAGCTCGACCTCGTTGATAAGCTGCACCATTCGTGACGTTACGTTTTGTAGTAGCACTACGAAGATGAACACCTTGATTCTTTAAATGATCGTTACAGAGTTGTAGTTCCGATTTATAAAGAGCAGGAAGATTATGCTTCGTTCCTGTGATTTGATAATCACCGGGATCTTGTCGCTCTATTTCTCTGTACTTTTCATTAATACGAGCTGTTACTTTAGAAGCACAACCTAATTCAAAGTTTCTTCGAATACCACTGATAGTACGTTTATCACCTGGTATTGGTAAGACGTGTTCTTCCCCTAATCTTTTAATCGTGTTGATAAGATAGGAAGCCATTGATTTCGCTACAGCGATATTATGAGGTCGCCCTACATAATTATGTTCCGTAGCTTTCTTGTAGTTCTCATCTAACACTCCTGTACTATAATAATATTTACAAAAGTAAAGACGAGCAGTAGCAGTTCGTAAAGTAATCTGCCATGTTTCTCTTACTTGTTCCGTAAAAGCTTCATCAGTAATATCTTCATGTTCTAAATCGTTAGTAACATCTTCTGCGTTTAAATTATATTCCGCAAGATATTCCTGTGCTTTTTCGAAAGCCATCTGTGCTTCAGCTTCTGATGCACCAGAATCGTTAGCCATCGCAAGTAGTTTTGCGATCTTCTTTTTAATAGCATCGATATCGGCCATAGTATTCTCCTTTCTTTATTTTAAATTTATTATATACGAAAAAAAGATTTATGTCGCAATTAATTTAAATTTGAGTACAATAATCTTATTCTTTTTGTGCATTAAGTCCTCCTAGACATATAACAAAAGAACGACCCTAGGCCTTCTCTTCGGAGAGGGCCTTTTTTATTGAATTCCAATCAGAAGCGATAGATAGACCCTTTAAGTCTGTATAAACTACGCCAGAAATCAGCTTTTCAGCCATTTCTGGCCGGTATAAATAGATTTCCTTACTAACTTTAGCTAAGATATATACACGCCCTTTAAAACGAGAAAAAGAGCGATGCCAAGCGACCTGCTCAATAGATACTTTTAGTCTTACTTTCGATGTTTCCTTAACTGGCTTATCGGCGTATTTACCCTCTATCCAACCAGAAATACCATTAGGTGCGCAGTAAAAGAGATCAGGGATTCCTCTTTCAATCGCTGTTTCTATTCTTTGTAAAAAGAAATCACTAAGATGTTTTCTTGTAAGATTCCACAGATTCGCTTCACTCAATGTTACCCCAATCTTTCCCTGATTCTACGTCAACCTGGAGAGGTAGATCCAGGTCAACGCAGTTTTTCATTTCATGCACGATTTCTTTTAACTGCTCCAACCCCTTACTGTCTTGCGGTATCGAGAAATCGAGTTCATCATGAACTGTTAATAAAGGTGTCAAAAGTCCTGCTTCATAGACTTTTAGCATTGCAGCTTTCGTTACGTCAGCCGCACTGCCTTGTATTAATGAGTTTAATGCTTTATGAGTATAAGCACGTCTAAGTGGTTTTCCTTTATAAATCTGTTTTGCTTTTTCTAATGGATGACCCATGCTTCCGAAATCAGTAGCATCTTCCCATAGATCGAAGTGTCGTTTACGACCGAGTAATGTAGGAACGAATCCATTCTTACTCGCATAGTTTAACATTCTATCGTAAAGACCTCTTACGAAAGGAACACGTGTATGATACTTTTGAAATAACTTTTCTGCTTCTTCATATTCTAATCCTAACTGACTTGCTAATTTCTTTTTACCCATACCATAGAATAATCCTAAGTTAATCGTTTTCGCTTGCTTTCTTTTTATTCCTGCCATTGAAGCGACCATCGTATGAAAGTCAGTTTTCTCATCATTCTTATAAGCTGATAACGCAGTAACACTTTCTGGTAATTTTAATCTTGATGCAAAATGAACTAATAGTCTAGGCTCTTGTTGTGCGTAATCAATACAATACCATTTCTGATCTTGTTCTGGCAAAAAGAGGCCTCGTATTAATTTAGATAGTTCTTCATCACGAGCAGGTACTTGCTGTAGATTTGGGTTACTAGAACTAAATCTTCCTGTTACTGCTCCTCTCGCATTAAACTGACAGTGAACTCTTCCGTTGACATGTTTTTCTAAAATCATGCCATGAATAAATGTCGTGCGTAGCTTATTTAACTTTCTGACTTTTAAAACTAAGCTTGATAATTCATCTTCCGATTGATCAAGAAATGTTTGAGTGAAGCTAGGTTTTCCTGTAGGAGTACGACCAAAAGGAATACTACAATTAGTATATGCTCTTCCTAAACTTTCATTCGCCCACACGTTACAATCTATTCCTGATTTCTTATTTAAGATATCCTGCGCTTCCTGTTCTTGTCTTTCTAATCGTTTAGACACTATTTCAGCATTATCTAAATCTACATTAACTCCTTGTATTCTCATATCAAGAAGCATGGGTGTTAGATTCGTTTCTAACATAACGATCTTTTCTAGTTCTTGTTTTTTAATTTCTTTCCACTGTTCCTTAATTATCTTTACAGGAAGTATCGCATCCTGCTCAGCATAAGGTCCTACATAACTACTATGAAGGCGCCATATATTTCCTTTAACATCTTTTTTTCCAAAGTGTGCTCGAACAGCATCTTCTAATAATTCTTCATTTTTACTTTCACCTACATACTTTTGACCTAAAGCTTGTAATGAATAATCTTTTTGATTTTCATCAATAAGGTGTTCTAGTAATTGAACATCGTAATACTTACCTTTAACTTTAATTCCTAAGTTATGTAGCCATTCTAAATCGTATAAAGCATTCGCAAATACTTTCGGAGTGTCAGTAGATAATAATTCTTTTAAATAATTTATAACTAAAGGTTTAGGAAGATTGCCACCGTCTTGATGAGCGATAGGAAGATAATAACCTTTACCATCATCTCCTGCAATACTGATTCCTGCAACGTGACCATCTTTTCTGATGCTTCCAGGTCCGTACTTCTTTAAGCCAGGATCAAATGTTTCTAAGTCAACACCTATGATCTTTGAATTCGAAAGATCAGGTAAAACTGTTGGAGGTCTCCAATTACTAGTGGGTTTGAAAAGATCCGTCATCGAATCTTACCCACTTTCTATCGTGTCTTTCCCATAACATTCTTGCTTTCTGATCAACGTAATCTTCTTCAAAAATAATAGTTTGACAACTAGTATTTAATAATAACTTAGTACACGTCATGCAAGGAGATACTGTAACGTAACACGTATCTATTTCAAACACATTTTTACATTGAAGGAGTGCATTTTGTTCTGCATGAACAGCTTCACATAAATCTAAATCAGTTCCTGATGGTGAGTTAGCACCGATACAGGGTACATCGAGACAGTGAGGTTGACCTGATGCCACACCATTATACCCTGTAGCAAGAACATGTTTTCTTTTATTAATTAAAACAGCACCGACTTTTCTTCTAAGACATGTACTTCTTTCTGACACAAGAAGTGCCATATCCATAAAGTATTCATCTTTCGAAGGTCTATGACGTAAAAAAGTCACTCGGATTATCTTTCCATGCGTTTAAACGATATTTTAAATCCTCAAAGTTGTTAAAGTTTTCAGGTTTAAAAGTTGGATAAGAATTTCCTAATAAGCAAGAATCTATAACTTTAAAAGCTTGATCGAAATTCTCTTTATAAAGATGTCTACTACCCGCATTATTAGTAAGCATTCCTAATTTAAGATTTTTACCATAAATTTCTTTCATTAAGAGACAAACAGATAAACCGATCATACTAAAATTAAAGTTATCGTAAGGCCAACCGAGCCATACGTCATTACTTCTCATAGTAGCAATAACATATAAAGTATCTCTTCGAACTAAAAACTGTAAAGATAAAGTACAAGGAATATCTTTCGATACAGGTGGTTTTTCACGCCATATATTTATACAAGCTTGACGAGTATCTATATCGTCATTTAAAGCTTTACAGACATAGGGTAATTGATCTACAATCTTAGGGCCGTAGGCTCCGAAATAAAATACTCCGTCATCACTAAATCTTTTAATAACATTAGAGTAAGGTTTAATAGTTGATACTCGATTATCACCTGATAATATCCAGTGCGCTTCAGCGAACATAAATTTATATCCAAGTTCTCTTTCTGGTATCGTAACGATAGGCGAACCCATATCGCATCTAGTCGTATGTCCGATAATTTCTTTCGTAAACATACCACGAGGGTCTGCTCCGAATCCTCTATCTTCTACTTCATCAAGTAGATTACGATAGACTTCATTAGCATGATTCATTGGCATTGCTTTCTTCCTTTCTATGGTCTTAATCTATCTATTATTTTATCTAAAATATCTTTATCAGTAAACCGATCATATCGTATAAAGTCATCTTTATCTTTTAATGGTTGTATCTCTTTTAAGAAGTTATTAGGGCCATTATAAGTACCGTACCAATGATCGTAGTATCTTTTAACTACATTCGATATATCATGATACTCTTCATGTCTTTCTTCTCTTCTAATTTTATGTTCTTCAATTAATCTTTGATAATCTTCTGGTACTGCCCATATGTAAAAAGCTTTATAGCTTTTAAGCCAATTATATATTGTTTCAGGATAATAACTAGGACCAGGTGCTCTTTCATAAGAATAGATTTGCTCACTTGGCCAATGTCGATCAAGTATAACTAAATAATCTTTTGATAATCGAATCGCTCTTCTTGCAGTAGCGCAGTGCCACTTTTCCATTTCTTTATGCACTCGAAGATGCATATAGCGAGTTTTAAATAACCAATGTTCTCTTATTTTATTTATTAATGTAGTCTTACCAGCACCATCTGGCCCTTCTACAATTAAAATTCCATTCATAATAAATCTATTATAAAGTCTTTTAATTCATCTTTAGACCAGAATATATCTTCATAATCTAATAGTTGCTTATCTCTATATTCTTGTATTTCACTATCATTCATCATTTCAATATCTCTTCTAGATTTGATCCTATCTTCAAAGAAGATTGATAGTTCAGTTGGATCTCCTACAGTAATGCATTGAGCATCTCTAATCATTCCATATCGTACTCTCCACCAACCACTCTTTTTTAAAGTATGATAATGAGGTGGTACTAATACTCCCCATGATTCTTGATATACTTTATACAATTCATTTTCACTAATTCTTTCTTGCCCTAAATTTTTATTGCCATAAGCTTTAACTTCCCAATCTCCATGTGTTCTTTCTAACCAACCTGGCTTTTGAATAAGAGAAGCATATACCCATCTTTTTGTCTTGTTTTTTACTTCTGTCGGTGCTGCCTGACTAAATAAATCTGTAGGTGCTTCCATGTAGGAATCACAAATAGGAGTAGGATCCCATGCAATTAATTCTTTCGCTTTTATACCTAATGCTTCAATATTACCAGTTCTATACACTGGTGCAAGACATCTGTAAGGCCATTCTTCAAATCCCATTGTAGTACATAGGTCGTTTAGTTCTTGCTTATAGTCAAGAGCCTGGTCATAGTATCGTTTCTTCATAGGAGCACCAGATTTTGTTTCTGTTTTCCATAAACGCCAATGGCCTTCTCTTGCAAATGTAGCAAACCCCGATGGCACATCTTTCGTTTGCCAATCGTCAAGAGCACAAATAGCATCGGGTCTTTTAGCTAAAGTGTACATTGCACCATAAGTATAAGCACTTGGTAAACTATTAGGTGGAAACATAAACACCACAACATGATCGTATTCCGATACGTCATCACCTGGTATAATGGGTTTTTGAATTACTTCATGACCAGCCATTTCTAAAGCTTTAGGAAGTAGATTCGCACTAGTTGCAATATTTAATTTATTATCACCACTACCGATTCCTTTAGCAGTGAATCCTGTAATTAAGACTTTTGCCATTTTTTAATAATTCCTTTTATATCAGGTGCTGTCCACCCTTCTGGTTTTACTACATCAAATTCAGAACGATCACTTGCTTGTCTAATTTTTTCCATATTAGATCGTTGTACTTCTTTCCATGCTTCCTCGAAAGGAAGTCCAAGTAGCCATGCTGTTCCCATTGCCACATAACAGATATCTACTAAAGCATCTAATATTTCTACATCATCTTTATTATCTAAAGCATCAGTTAGTTCTGCTATTTCTTCCATTAAAAAATCAACTCGCCAATTACCAAAATTATAGTTAGCTGACTTAATTCCTTTTCCTTGTTGGAATTTAAACTTTTTATGAAAATCATCAATATCTTTATATTGGCTCATGCAAATAAATCCTCCATTACCGGTGGTTTTGTATAATTAACCACTTGTACATCTTCTTTAGCTTGTATATTTTCATTAATAGAATTTTTAACTACTCTTGCCACAAATTCACCAACTGGTGGCATTACTGATCGTGCGATTAATGATCCCCAACCAGACGGAGGACCTGCCCATTTATAATCTTGAGGATAGCCGGAGAAATGAGCCAATTCTTTATGGCCTAATAGTCTATCTTCCGTAGGGTGAATATAAAACCCTCCTGCGATAACTCCTGCCGGTTTATCGCCCTTTAATCTCCATTTCATAAATTGAGGTCTACCTTTAACTCCTCTTCTTCCTTTTTCAGATCGTTGCCAAGTTTCAGGTGGATTTAACTTTTCCCATACAGTTCTTAACTGTTCTCCTTGACCACATTGAGAAACTAACTCAGCTTCTGTTTTAGTAAAACTATTCATATGACCGGGATCTGGTACTTCCGATAAAACTTCTTCAATCGTAGGTGCAGGGTTCCAATTCAATCGAGGAAATGCTAACCCTCCTTGATGTGCTAAGAAAAAGAATCTTCTTCTACTATGATTTAAATTTGTATACTGACCATCAACTAAAAAGTGTGTAACTTTATATCCTTCTTTAATAGCTTTTTCTGTAAAGCTATCAATCATAGGACGCCCTCCTGTTTCTGCATATACTCTAGGAACAGATTCAATCGCAATCGCTTTAGGTTGAAGTTCATAAAGGAGGGAAAAAACATGCGACCAAGCTTCAATTCTTGGATCATCTCTCCAATCTAAATCTTTACGACCACCTGTTCCTAGTGTAGACCAAGGAGCACAAGGGGGATTACCATAAACGAAATCTACCTTTCCTTTATAGTCTTTGACCGGCCAGTTAGAAGGTCCAGAAAAAACTGGTATATTCGGTCTATTTAAAGCAAAAGTGTCAGCGCCATAAGCACCGTCACCTTCAAAATGTGCCATTACATTAAAGTGCTTTTCAACTCCTAGAGTAAAACCACCAGCAAAGATATGACTTCCTATTGCGTTCATGTTAAAATTATGCTCCTTTCTAAATTTTATAATAATAACTTATTTTCATATTAAAACAAAGATTTTTCTTCAATCTTTTGTGCCGTGTAACAATACCACTGTTCTGGATATTCTTCCATTTCAGGTCGTTTTAATCTCATATCAATAGTTCCAAATTTTAAAGTTTTAAAACCAGAACGTATTAATAAACTTGCCCACATTTCTTTTGGAAGAATTGAATAGTGGTTTGGTTTATGTTCTTGAATTGCAGGTTGATCAGGTGCGGGCATTTCTAAATAAAGAAAGCCTCCTATTTTCATAATACGATTAAATTCTAATAAAGTTAAAAATGGAAACGGACTATGTTCAATACAGTGGCGACACCATATATGATCAGCATAGTTATTATCTAATCCTGTAAAAGTAATATCAGTACTACTATAAGGTGTATCTGTTTTAATTAAATTATCAATATCTTTAGGTGCTTTTGTAATTCCTAATGTATTTGAGTATCCTTTTTCATGTAAGTATTGTTGAAATAATCCAAATCCGCATCCAACGTCAACGATCTTATCTTCTTTTTTAATATTAAATTCAGCTAAAAACATATCAGCTTGTTGTTTAATTACACCATCGTGCATGTTCGAGTAGGGTTCTTCGTAAATTTCCGAATCACACCTTGCTAGAAATAAATCTAGTATTTCTTTATTTGTTTTCATATCGGGTAGCTATATAATCCTTGTGGGTTTACTATGTATAAGTTATTCTTTGCTCGAGTAATTCCTACATAAAAGACACGATGTTCATCATCAGATTGATCATTTATGTTTTTCCATGTAGCATACGATACGTCTGTCAGTAACATAACGTTCTCAGCTTCAGCACCTTTACTTCCATGTATAGTGCTTAATCGTATTCTCGGTTCATTAAAAAATAAATCACCAGTCTTTTCTAAAGCTTGATAATAATATTTATCATCATCAGGAATTAAAGTTAAAGCTTCTTCCCATTTTCCCTCTGCTATAAGACCATGGTTTTCTTTTAATTCTTTATATGTATAAGTTTTTTCCTTATCTAAAGTATTGCCATTTTTAAATCCTCTAGTTACTCCCTCTCCTGTTCTCATACAACTATATAACTTCATAATGGAATCATAAGGCACTTCCTTGCCTTCTACTAAATCTAACCAAGTTCTAATAGCCACAACATGTTTATTGGCTTTAAATCCACCAAACTTTCTTTCAAATACATATCCTTTCTGCTTTAAATATTTTTCAATCGGATATAACTGATAATTGTTTCTAGCTAAGATTAACCAACTTCCTTCTGCCATATTTGCATACTCATAAGATTCAATATAGTTTACTGATCCAGGTTCCTCTGAACTAGACCAATCTTTATCGTATCTATTCATAATTCTTTTAGTAACTTGATTCGCTAAATCAAAAACTCGTTTCTTTAATCGATAACTAAAAGGCAGTATTCTAATCTCACCATCTAAATTTAAAAAAGTATCTACGTCAGCTCCTGCCCATTTATATATTGCTTGATCATCATCTCCTGCTATATAAATCTTTTTAACGACACTTGATAACTTATCAATTACTTTCCATTGTAGCTTCGTTAAGTCTTGTGCTTCATCGACAAATAGAATATCAATATCAGGATTATATTCCGATTGAAGAAACGAACTTAACATATCAGTAAAGTCAAGAAGATTTCTTTTCATTTTAAAATCAACTAACGTATCAGAAAATAGTTTCTGTTCTTCCCATGAATAATCGCACTTTAATTCTCTCCATGTATCTTGAAGAGGGCACATCTTTGCCCTAGCTAATTGATCGCAGAATAACATACGATCTCCTAGAGAAGCACCACCACTAACGATTTGTTCTTCATCTACGTCACCTGACATATCAATTCGAAGTATCTTTTTAAATTCTGTAACGTGTAGACCTTTAAATATTCTTTCGCTATTTAAACCTAAAGAACGAAAACATAAACTATGAAGTGTTCTAAAATAATCTAATTGATCTTTATCTATCTCTTTAAATTTCTCTAGTGTTCTATCTCTAGCTTCTTTAATCGCTCTTCTTGTAAATGATACAAATCCAATACGTTCTGGTGCTATACCACTTTCTATTTCTTCTTCGAGAATATTTAATAATGTAGTGGTTTTACCCGTACCAGGTGGCCCTAGAATTATTTTAGTTTTATCCTTCGATAGCATTTTTAAAATACTCTATCGTGCTATCTATTCCTTGATTTAAACTAATACTAGGATGCCAATCTAATAACTTTTTAATTTTATCTATATTAGGTTTTCTATGCATTGGATCATCGGGTGAAGGTGAATCGTTTTTCCAACCGGGTGCGTTAGTCTTTTCAGCTATTAATTCTGCTATTTCTAATATGGAATAGCGATCAGGATTTCCTACGTTAAATATTTCTTTATAATCACTTTCGCAAATTTTAATTAAACCTCTTATTGTATCATCAACATAGCAGAATGATCTAGATTGAAAACCTCCGCCATATATGATAAGATGGTTGCCTTTCAAACCTTCTGTAATAAAGTTAGATATAACTCTACCATCATTAATCGCCATATAAGGGCCATAAGTATTAAAAATTCTTGCTATTCCTATATTCACTTTTAACTTATTAATTGCTTCATAGATTAAAGCTTCTGCAACTCTTTTACCTTCATCATAACAAGCACGAGGTCCAAAAGAATTGACGTTTCCCCAATACGTTTCTACTTGTTCTTCTACTTGAGGATCACCATAAACTTCACTTGTTGAAGTATGAAGCATACGAACATTTCCTTGTTCTAACGCATACTGAATCATATTTTTAGTTCCGTTATAACAAACTTCTAAAGTTTGAAATGCGTGAGTTTTATAATGATCAGGTGATGCTGGACATGCTAAATTATAAATATAATGAATTCCTTTTCTATTATGATCTCTAAGAAGCATTGATAAATCTTCTTTTACAATATCAGCTTCATAAAAACTGTAATTCTCATGATCTAATATATTAGATTCACTTCCTGTTAAATGATTATCGACACCAATAACGTGATGTCCTTGTTCCAATAACGATTCACAAAGGTTTCTTCCTAGAAATCCTGTTGCTCCTGTTACAACGATTCTTTTCATTTTTCTGCCATTCTCCTTATAATATTCATTTGTTTATCGGAGATCATAACTTTCTCTTTATATTTCTCTATTCTTTCTTCTTGATCTTTGAGAAAATTACTCTCCCATTCGCTTATATTATCTCTATTTATAGAAGAAATTAAACCAGTTAATTCTTCATAATCGTCATTATTCATTACTTTTAATAGCTTTTTAGGAAGTTCTCGTGGTGCTTTTAATTCAATTCCTTGATTTTTTAAATGAAAATAAATAATTCTACATACTTGAACGTCAGCTAAAGCATCGTGCCAATCGAAGTATCCTATATTAAAAAAGTGTTCATACGTTTCAATTAACTTAGGAAACTTATAATCATCAAAATCACTTTTTAATTTTAAAATATCTTTTGTACTCATCATAGTACAATGTAAGTCTTTCGGTTGGCGAAAAGGTTTCTTTAGGTAAAGAAAATCTCTTGCAATTAATTGCAAGTCAAAAGCTAAGTTGTGAGCGATAAGTGTATGCGCTGAAGCTGCCATAGAATTAAAAATAGAGAGGGCACTAATAAGAGGTACGCCATAATTAGTTGCTTTTTCATTGGAGATTCCATGTATTTCTTCAGCATCTTTAGGGATACTCCAACCTTCTGGTTGAATAAGCATTGAATATTGGTTAACAACTTTTTCATCTTCATCTACTAACTGTGCAGCTATTTGTACTAAGTGAGGCTGATTTGGATCATTAGCTTCTAGATCACGGCGCCACAAACCGTTTGTTTCGGTGTCAAAAAATAAATACAAAACATTTCCTTTCTCTTAGGAGCCAATGCCCCAATTTTTACTATGTTCATCTTCTTCTTTTTTAAATAAATTTTTAATAAAATTTATTATCTTTTTCATTTTTTAATGCTTAAAGATACACCTGTAACTTGTACAACAGCATCTTTACTTGGTTGACAGTCTTTACAATCGCAACCTACACATTCACACATACAGCTTGCGTCTTTATGACAAGGACAACCACATTTATTACATTTCTCTAACATTGATTCACACTTTAAGCAAAGTTTATCACAACCTTCACACATTAAAAAGCTATCTCCTCATCTTCATTTTTTATTTCAGGTTTCGTAAATTCTTCTTCCTGTCTTTCAAATTTAGTCATGGACCAAAGATTTACATGTTTTCCCTTAATCTTTTTAGTCATATGTTCAGCACCAAATTCTTTTAAATGGGCAGTTACTTCATGTAACTTAAATTCTTTAAATCTATGTTTTTCTAAGAATTCCATAAAGTCATTAATTCTAAACATCGTTACGTTATCCTGCGTTACTGCATGACCTCGTAATAAGTCCTCAATTATATCAGAAGAAGTGCTTCCTGTACAAAATCTTTCACATAATTCTAACAATCTTCCTCTATTTGAACTATCTGAATTTACTTCTACAATCTCCATTTTTTCCATTAATTCGTTAATAGTTTCTAACCATAGAGGTTGTGCGACAATAGGCATAAGTGTATTCATATTCTCGAATACGACCCTTTGAAAGTTCTTCTGATTAATAATCTCTAAGCTATCAATCGGTCCAATTCTATGATCGTTTACTGTAACAAAATAAGTTGGAGGATCAGTATTAATTTTAGTAATTCCACTAATAGCAGGAAGATTTCCATGATCGCTTATACCAAATTTACAAGTTAAACAAACTGGTTTATTACAGAAAGCATTAATTGGTTGCTCTGAACACATATAGTTATAGTCTTTTTTCTCTAAAGATTTAATAATTGTTTGTACTTCTTTAGATTTTAATGGAGGTTCAATATACTTATGATTGTACTCTTCAATCTTTTCTTCCCATTCGTCAGGATGTGCTTTCTTTAAATATACTCCTATATTGTATAAAGAATTATTTCTCGTTCCTTCTGGTATTCCATTTTGTAATAAATACTTTAAACAAGGTGGACCATCGGGTAATAGTTTCTTATCCTGTTCTTTTAATTGTGGAATTTTAATTTCATCAGGACTATCTATCTTTCTTACGTCAGCTAATTTAATAAAATCTTCTGGATTAGTTATATGTTCTCCATTATAGATAGCATATCTCGTAGTTCTTTTGCCACCAAAGTAAGGCATATTAATCCAGTTTCCTACGTCACCACGATCAGTAACTAGTTTTACTTGTTTAGGAAATATCTCTGCACTAGGCTTTCCTAAAGCTGATGTAATTTCTCTTAATTTAGTAACTACTAATTTAGCAGATATTGCTTTTTTGAAGAATACATATAGATGTATTCCACCAGATTTAGTTAGACAAGGTATAAAAGGGGATGTTCCTAGGCTCTTTGATAATGTATCTACGTCTAAATCGTATTCATCAATATCAATTGCTCCCCATAAAACTTTTGCATCATCACGAATAGGGACTACACCAAGGCCTTGCGTTCCTTCTAGGTGTAGTTCCCATTGCTGTAACGTTAGCTTTTCAGCTATTGTTCTTGCTGTACCAGACCGCTTTACGCCAGATTGATCTGTATCTAAATCATATCTGCCGTAAGCACGGTCTAAACCACTAAATAAATTATAAAAATCCTGCGCTAGCATTAGAATGGTATATCTTCACCATCTACTGCTGCAGCTTTTTTCTCACCTCTTTTAATAGATTCAGATAAAGCTTTCGCATCTCTATATAATTGAGTATTGGTAATTGGACTTGGATCACCTACGTTATAGACAAACCAAGTTCCTTTATCATTATCTTTCTCTCTTGTAGAGATTTCCCATGCGTAATAGAATGTTGGAGGTTCAATCATTTTACCATTTACTACTTCTTTTTGTAGCTTCATTCTAGTTAACCAATTTCTAGAAACGGATAAAAGAGACCCTGTCATTGACATTACAGCAGGTTCGTAAGAACCATCTTCATGTATAACCATAACGTAATGGTCTGCTGTATCAGCAACTTCATTTCCATTAGGAAGTACAAAGCGACCACTATCATTCTTCGTTAGATCGGAAGGTCTATCTTCGTGTGTTTGAACTAATCCACCACCTTTTTCTCTAGGAACCCATTCTACATAAGATTTCATAAACTCACATGGAACGACTTTAAAGACACCTGTATATAGTTTTTTAGTAACTGTATTAAAGACGTGCCCTTCTTCAGCACCTTCTATATACTTATCGTCTTTCTTTTTCCTTTGAGGACTCCCTGATTGAACAATCGCCAATCTTGGAATACTCATATCTTCAGTTCTTACGTTCTGAAGTCCTTTACCAGCATCAGCGAGAAGTTGATCTGCTAATTCAGCTAGTACTACGTTTGTTGCTTCTTTTTTAGCAACTTGTTTTTCTTCTGACATATCGTTATTTTTCTCCTTTCGATAATTTTACTTTCGCTAAAGGTGTTTCATACCAATTAAATAATTCTTCTGGTATATCTTCACCTTTATTTCGAAGGTCTTTAAAAGTAGCTTTTAAAGTTTGAGGATGTACTGAAGCTTTTTCGTCATAACTATTTTGACCATTTTCTTTCAATACTCCTTTAATCCTTTCAGCTTCCTCGTGTTCACCACGAGCAAACGATAAAGTTATATCATGTTTAATGATATCTCCTAAACCGTTATCGTCAAGCCACTGTAAAGCTTCTAGTCGTTTATCTTCTTTAATACTAGCAAATAGTTCATCTTTAATAGCAATTTCCGTGCCATCATCCATAGTAAATTTACTAATATTTAAAGACGCCATTACATCTGGTATTTCTTTTTCTTTAACATCTTTAATTTCGTCATACGTTTGACTAGCTAAAGTTTTATACTCAGCATACTGACGTTCTTTTTCTATGAGTTTACGACAAACTAAACTTAGTTTTCCTAATTTTTCATCTGTCGGTATCTCACGTTGTTGTTTAGCATCTTCTTCAAGACTACTAAATATTTCAGTTGACATTGTCTTTCTCCTTTCTTCCGAATAAGTCAATTGATACTGAATAGTAAGCTTTCGTTTGCTTATCCCATTTCAGTAATTTCATATAGCCATTATTAATCTCACCGGCTACCATGGCCGTTATAGCGATTGCAGCCGGATCACCCATAGCTAATATGTAATCATCATCAGTAAAGTTTTTTAACTTCTTCCGTACAGCATTCACTGCTAGGTTAGATGAAAATACAATTTGACTTCCGAAAGGAAAGATAACATCTAGTTCACCGAATCTAGCGGCAGGTAAAACATTTACCGATGGATTCTCTTGTACTATAAATACTCTCGAACTCATTTGTTTCTCCTTTCTTATTTTTCGATATAGTATAAAATAATTTAATAAAGTATACAGAAAGAATTATAAAATGACGCAAGTATCTTTTAGTGATGATGAATTCATAGATTATAAATATAAGACGAAGCCATTTAAACATCAATGGGACGTATTTAAAACTTCTCGTGATGAAGAATATTATGCTCTTTTCATGGAGCAAGGAACAGGTAAATCAAAAGTTATTGTAGATACAATAACTCATCTTGCAAGAAAAGGCAGTATAGATAGTGCAATTATTGTAGCACCAAAAGGTGTTTATCGAAATTGGTTAAAGCAAGAAATACCCATTCACATGCCTGATGATGTCCTTGATTCTATTTACATGGAATTATGGAATCCTGTTGAAACGAAAAAGAATATTGAACGATTAACAGAGTTTATGAAAGCTAATCATAATGGACTTAAAGTCTTTATTATTAATATAGAAGCTTTTAGTACATTAAAAGGACTTCATTATATACAACGTTTTCTTAATGTTCATAAGTCTATGGTCGTGATTGATGAATCATCAACTATTAAACATAAGACTGCTCGAAGAACTAAGAATCTATTAAAGATTGCGAATATGGCAAAATATCGTAGAATCTTAACAGGAACACCCGTAACAGCAGGGCCAATTGATATCTATACTCAGATGTCTTTTCTTTCTGATAATATTCTTCAATCTTCTTTTTATGGATTCCGTAATCGTTACTGTGTTCTAAGAAGGCGAACTATTAATATGAGAACTTTTGACGAAATAGTAGATTATCAAAACTTAGATGAACTACAAGATATAATTAAACCTTATTCCTATCGTGTAACGAAAGCTGAGTGTTTAGATTTACCTGATAAAGTTTACATTAAACGAGAAATTGAAATGACTCCGAAACAGCAAAAAGTATATGATATTTTAAAAAGAAAAGCATATATTGAATTATCGGAAGAAAAATCTGTAACGGCTCCTCTCGTTATTACACGATTATTAAGACTACAGCAAATCATGTGTGGATTCGTAAAGTATGATGACGGAAGAGAAGAAGAAATAGATAAAAGTAATCCTAGAATTGATGAATTACTTCAAGTATTAGAAGAAACGGAAGGTCAAGTTATTATCTGGTCTAACTATACTCGATCTATTCACGATATAGAAAATGCTATTAAAAAGCATATGAAAAATAAAACTTGCGCCACTTATTATGGTGATACTAAATCGGAAGATAGACAGGAAATAGTAACTCAATTCCAAGCTGGTGAAATAGATTATTTTATAGGACAACCTAGAACGGGTGGTTATGGATTAACTTTAACTAACGCCACTACTGTTATTTATTATGCGAATAGTTATGATTTAGAAGTACGACTACAATCGGAAGATAGACCTCATAGAATTGGTCAAACTAATAAAGTTACTTATATTGATTTTGTAACTCCTAAAACTATTGATGAAAAGATATTCGAAGCTTTAAGAAATAAAAAATCTTTAGCAGATAGTATTACAGGTGATAATTGGAAAGAATGGATTTAAGCTTGAATTAATCCTCTATCTACTTCTAAGATAGAAACAGTTCCACTGACGGTGGTATTACTTGTACTACTTAAAACGAGAGTATCGCTTTCTTCTAAAACAATCGGACCTTTCGCAATATTACAAATAGTGGGCCCTGTGATATTAGCGTAGGCTATCTGAGTAGCAGTGTTAGAATTACTACTGTCAAAAACATAAGCTCGAACAATGGCACTTCCTCCTGTATTGGTAATTTGTATATTTTGAATGATA
>Ga0208547_1000595_pt1 | contig 20664 bp, 13 predicted proteins | sample DEB08_DNA_5_FD_185501 | JGI IMG/M metagenome (GOLD analysis project Ga0208547, IMG submission 185501) | Aqueous microbial communities from the Delaware River and Bay under freshwater to marine salinity gradient to study organic matter... | ecosystem: Environmental > Aquatic > Marine > Coastal ...
TGAGGACCTTGTGGGCCAGTAGGACCTTGAACACCTTGAGGACCTTGAGGACCTTGAACACCTTGAGTTCCCTGAGGACCTTGTGGGCCCTGTACACCTTGAGCTCCCTGAGGACCCTGAGGACCTTGAGGGCCCTGTACACCTTGAGCTCCCTGAGGACCTTGTGGACCCTGTACACCAGTGTCTCCTTTATCACCAGTTCTGGCGAAAGTTACAATTATATCTTCACCATTACTAAATGAAGTTGCTCCAGAAAGACGAGTACAAGGAACTTTAAAGTATCCTGATGCTTCTGTAATAGAACTATTAATGGTGAAGATAGCAAAGTCGTCAGCATTCAAACGGTTTGATACTCTGAAGTGGCCCTTGAGGGTAGAAGTAGAGTCGTCAATAGTTCTCAAAAATGTTTGAATGTCAGTTCCATTATCATCAGTATCATCAATGAACATCTGATTTGCAGATGCCAAATTAGCGTTATTAAATCTTAAAGTTCCAGTTCCAGGGTCACTATCTGTATTAATGTTGCTGAATGTATAGTCAAAGGTAGCACCGCCAAAGTTTCCATCAGCACCTTGAGGACCTTGGACACCTTGAGGACCTTGTGGACCTTGGACACCTTGAGGACCTTGAGGACCTTGGACACCTTGAGTTCCCTGAGGACCTTGAGGGCCCTGTACACCTTGAGCTCCCTGAGGACCTTGTGGACCCGTTGGGCCCTGTACACCCTGAGGACCTTGTGGACCTGTTGGGCCTTGTACACCTTGAGGACCTTGTGGACCTGTTGGGCCCTGTACACCTTGAGTACCTTGAGGACCTTGGACACCTTGAGGACCTTGAGGACCTTGAGCACCTTGAGGACCCTGTACACCTTGAGCTCCCTGAGGACCTTGTGGACCTTGAGGACCTGTTGGGCCCTGTACACCCTGAGGACCTTGTGGACCTGTTGGGCCTTGTACACCTTGAGGACCCGTTGGGCCCTGTACGCCTTGAGGACCTTGAGCACCTTGAGGACCCGTTGGACCTTGGACACCTTGAGGACCCTGAGCTCCTTGAGGACCTTGGACACCCTGAGCTCCTTGAGGACCTTGTGGACCTGTTGGGCCTTGTACACCTTGAGGACCTTGAGGGCCCTGTACACCTTGAGGACCTTGTACACCTTGAGCACCAGCATCACCAATAATGGAGATAGTCATAAAGACTTCATCGCCATTACTAATGCTTGCCCAATTATCTCTATCAATATAGTCAATATTTAAAGTTCTCCAAGCACCATTATCAGTTTGACCAGTTACATAGAACTTAGCATTTACTGTTGGAGTATCTTTTTTATAAAGAACGACTAGAGCTTTATTAGTGTTTGAGGAGTCATCTAAAGTATCAAGAAGTGGACCAATACCTGTAGAATTATTATCAGTTTCACTTACATAAGCATTGTAAGAATTTCCTGGTGATCCTGTTGTCCAATCAATACTAAATCTAAAATCTCCCGATCCTGGGTCTGCAGCAGTTGTGGAACTATCGAAGTTGTATGTAATGCCATAAGCATCAATACCAGCATCACCTTGAGCACCTTGAGGTCCTGTTGGGCCCTGTACACCTTGAGCTCCCTGAGGACCTTGTAAGGCAGCATCAGCTGTAGCTTCCCATCTAATACCAGATCCAGTAGAAACCAGAACTGAAGTTCCAGCACCAGTGTTTCCAAATACGTCAATCAGTGCAGCATCAAGTTCTACATTGCCTTGGAATGTAGAAACACCAGTTACATTGACCTCTGCGAATGTAACACTGGTATTTAATTTAATAGTTGCAGCAGATCCTACTTCACCAGGAGCCGTTGTTACAACTAGATTATTATTTGCATCTGTAAAATCAATCGAACTAATACTTCCAGCGACACCAGCAATGGTTCCGTTTTCTTTTACGGTAAAACCATCAGTCGCAACGACTGATCCACCAGCAGCTCTCCAAACACGGTTACCGTTAGTGTCACTTGCAAGAACAAGGTTTTCAGACGGAGGAACACCAAGATTCGGTTCAGCATCAGCGGGATTAAGAAACTGATACCTATCTGTAGCTACACCTGTAGGTGGATTTGTTTTGACGCGGCCGGAAATGTACTTAGGCATTACTGTTTCGCTGTTTCAAGTACGCTGAGAATGACTTCAATTTCGCTGGATCCAGTACCCTGAACCTTTAAAATATCGTCCGTTTCTAATACCAATTTCTTATCAATGAGAACACCAGTATCTTTAGTTGGAATTGGGAAATCTTTTACAATTTCAATGTCTCCACCACCACGACTGTGGAAAGCGGTGATTGAAGATACACCAGTATGAACATTTGCAGCTTGAAGATTAAGAACAACAGTTGCAACGTTCACAGGAGCAGTGTAAATACCAACATTCGATGTCGTCAATGTATGACGAATTGTCTTAAATGTGTTTAGTTGTGTTGCAGCCATTTTTTAGTCTTCCAGTGCGATAATGAGAGGGGTTACTGTATTTAATAGACTTTGACTAAAGGCACGACCTGTAATCGTACCCGTTGATTGATTGATGTTCACGTCAGGACCAATAGCAAAGTTACCAGCCTGATCGGTACTGGTATAAACAACCAGACCACCATCTCTTACAACAACTTCACAAGTTTGAATACCAACACCACCACGTCTAGGTCTTGCAGCGGCTTTATCAGTACCAGCACCAACATACTCAAAGGAGTGAGATGATGCGATCAACAAACTCTGTTGATAAAGAGGAGCAGTGTTTCCAGCACTGACTGCATTGTTAAGAGTTTGTTTTAATACAACCGTCGAAATACCACTAGAGACTGGAGTGGCACTCTCAACTCCATAATAAACTGGTTGAATACCAGTCGTTACAGCTGCACCAGTTCCACCACCACCAGATAAGGTGATAGTGGGGTTTTGTGTATATTGAGATCCATTGGAAAGAACTGTGATTGCAGTTACTTGTCCATTAGCAACTTCAGCAGCTGCAAATGCAGTTGCACCATTGGGTCCGCTTGGAGCTTCAACTAAAACTGTTGGTGGTGATGTGTAACCAGAACCACCATTGGTTACATCAATCTTCTCCAGTTCATAATACAGAGTGTCGAAATACAACACCTGACCATCATAAGGACGGGAAACCAAGTCTGCAAGAATAACTCTATCACTACCGATACCAGACGCAGCGGTAACAATACCAACTTGTGCCATGGTCCCAAGACCAGAGGCAACTAAGCCAAAGTTACCGAAACTAGAGTTGGAGTTTGTAATATCACCTTGACCACCATTTGTGGCAGAAATAGCGATGTCACTGTTGATTGTGAAGATAGAAACCAACTGTGCATATGCCTCATTTGAAACTGAGACACCAATTCCACCAGGATTGTACTGAGTGTAACTATCAACAACCATGGAGCCAGAAACTCCATTGTCATCTTGTGCAAGAAGTCCATCAACCTTCATTCCAATTGAGCCTGGAATAAAGTTTGTGCAGTTTCTTACATAAGGCGACTGGGTGATAATACCGACACCTTCAGGTCTAAATGCGACACATGCGGAACATCCAGCACCAGTAAAACTCAAGTCAATCAAGTGGTTACCATTACCAACTTGAAAAATGTCCTGAGTAATATTTTGTGGTGCAACAACAGTAGTCCTCAAGTCTCTACCTTGAATAGAGACGAAAGGAGGAAGTACAATTGGATTGTTCTCAAGATAAGTACCAGGATAAACCTGAATACTATCGCCAGAAGTGCAAATAGCTACCGCACCTTTAATGGTAGCCTTTGCAGTTCCAAGTCTTAATCCATCATTAGTATCATCACCATCTTTGGTCACATAGATTACATTAGTAACCGATGCACCAGCACCAGCTATAGGTACAACTGAGCCATCTTCTTTTTGTGTATAAACAATACCATCAGCGGTATTGATAGCAAGTTCTCCTACAGGAAGTTGTCCCGAAGTTGGAACTTTTCCAGGTACAGAAGATCGTTTAAACTTAATGTTCGATGCCATGTGGCTCTCTAAGTCGGTATTTACCTATAGCTGGTTATATAACCAGTTCTATTTATTAAAGACCTAAAGCAGATCTAAGTTCATCAAGAGTTAATCCAGACCTCCTCAATTTATCTTCAACTGTCTCTTCAGCAGGTTCTGGAATTGGATCAGCTGGCAATGGTTCATTGCCAGCATCAAGCCATTCTTTGTAAGCGCGAAGTTCTGGTGTGACAGGAGCAATTGATCCATCATGATACCTCTGAATTGCGAATGTAACACCACATTCCACTTCATCACCCTTCACCATAAAGCGAACCCCTGGTTCTTCAGGAGTTGGCACTTTATAAATCATATCTTTGTTTTGAGTTAGTTTATACATATCAGTTTTTTAGATATTTATGACCAAGGAATTTCATTGGAAATATGTATATCATATAGGTACGGTGCAGTATCAACTGCGTTTGCATATCCAGCAAATTGGCTTCTAAAATGGTCCACGCCGAGGGTCAGGGCATAGTGATTAGTAACACCAGAAGAACCCCCAAGTAACAGGACACCTTTCTCAAATGTCGGCGCCCAGTAGGTCGTAAAACCAACTATTTCTGGCATCCAAGCCGCGGCATTTACATCATAAGATCGATTTACAGGACCCATAAATTTCTGTTGTAAAACAACGTCTTTTTCATTGGTGTTACCAACAGTTGCAAATTGAGATCCAAAGTTTTGGAAAACTTGATAGTATCTCATGCACCTCTGCAATTCTTGCCAATAATCAACATGTTCAAAAGCAGTTGCTTGTGTGCCAACTTCAAGTTGACATCCAGTTATTTCAAACCAATTACCTGATGTTTCCATAAAGTTTGTCTGGCCATTAACACCTTTTGGTGTCGCTTGACTCCAAGTATCTGGAACTATGGTGCCATTAGTACCACCATTGAGGTTCCATCTTACTTCAAGTCCAACTAGAGCTCTGTTCAAAGATCCAGAGCCATCAGCAGGAGAACTAACTCCAGATTTATGATTTTTATTCCAAGGACCATCAGGACACCCTTCAAATGTAAGAGTTTTGTACTCCCAAGTGTTGTCAGCATCAATAGTAAATCCTTTTGAAATTCCTCTATAGTTTGGTTGGCTAACTCCACCAGGATTAAGTTCCCAACCATTGAATAGAGAAACAGAGTAGGTATTTCCAACTCCAGTAACAGAACCACCAGCACCTGGGTTTGCTCTCACCCAGAACGAAACCGTTACAGATTTTGCAGTTCCAATACCCAGACCCCAAGCCAACTGTGGAGTATTAGTTGACTCAATTCTTTGACCAAGATATGCATAATCGTTTGCATCCTGCGATGCATCGGCTGTAGTAACTTCCGCTCTTAAACAATGGAAAAATCCAAGTTCGGCAAGATTTGAAGAATCACGTTGTTGCGAACAAGTCATTGTTCCACCACCATTAAATCCCATATACCAACCATCAGTAATGTATGCTTGATCCGCAGTGGCTGTATGTTGAACAATCGTGCTGCTAACTGTGCCGGCGCTTTGGGTGAGGGTTTGATTGCCCCCTCGGTCACCATTAGCCCAAACATAGTTGGCACCCTGGTTTCTTTGATGAATCAAGTGTTCTCCATTTCGAAGTAGATTTTTAAATCCACCAATTTGAGTACCATTGATTGCTCTTGTAGTAAGACCATCCAGAGATGTGAATGATCCAACACCAGCACGAACTATACCAGTTGTAACACCAGCATTGTTTACGATTGATAGTTCATTTGTAGAAGGGTTGAACTGAAGATTCGGATCTGTGCGTAAAAACTCTTCACTCTGCGTATTATTATTTGAATCAACAAGAGTAACAAAGTGTGTTGAATCACGATCAGTAGATCCAACTCCAACTTTTGTAGCCATTCCATCAAATGTGGTGGCAGTTACAATTCCAGAGAAACTTCCATTTCTCCACTGACTTGAAGCAGCACCAACATCAAACGTAGCATCGGTGTTAGGAATTAGATCGGAATCAATTTGGGCATTGATTGTAAGTTCATCAGCGCTAGAATCACCAAGAGTAATATTACCCAGAATGGTTCCAATACCAGTTACTTGGAAGTTACCACCGACGTTTGTATTCTTCTCAACACCAAGACCACCCTCAAGAATTAACGAACCAGTGTCCTTATTATGAGACTGAGTGGTATCAGTAATTGTAACAATACCCGATATTGTTAAATCACCATCAATATCTGTATCATCAAGTGACGTTCTACCATCAACATCAAGATCACCATTGAGATCCGTAGCTTCTGTTACTGTTAAACCACCACCAACGAAAACATCATGGAATGTTGAGAAACCAAGTACAGTAAGAGTTCCATTAGCACCTATGGTAGCCGCGCGAGAGACGAAGATGTCTTGGAATGAAACACTATCAAAAGTAACATTACTTTGGAATGTTGCAATACCAGTGACAAGAAGGTTATCCGTAACCGTTTGACCACGAACATCAATGCCGTTTTGATCACCAATTCTAGCAGCGCTGGTAGAACCAACACCAACTGTGAAGAGACTTACCTGAGTTTCATTAAACTCAGTTGAAATGAGTCCAAATCGTTTCCAACCAGCATCAGTAAATACCCAACCAAGATAACCACCAGATTCTGGATTCGCATTGTAAATAATATCTCCCTCAACACCAGAAACTATTGGTGCAGTATCAGAATATGTTATTGTTCTGGCTTGTGTTAATCCACCAGTAATATCAATAGAAACAACTTCAATACCATCTGGAGAAGATGATGTCAGTTTTTCCGTAATCTGAATTGGTGCGTTAAGTTTAACAGTTCCATTATTGTCACCATTAACAGTAAGACTCTCACGAACGGTAACAGTATCAAAGATTGCGTCAAGTCTTCCAACAGAGCCAGTATTAGAGGAATCAGATCCAGTTACAGTAGGAATAGGAATATTAAATGTAGACTCTGTACCATCAAGAGAACTTACTCTTCTGTTTCCAATGTAGAAGTCACCAGCATCATTCATGCCAGTGTAAACTACAGAACCACCATCTTCAACCCTAGACTGTGAAAGGAAATTTTCTTCTCTGGTAAGATTTCTAGCTTGTTTTTGAGGTAAAGCCGTTGAATAATTACCTGGACCAAAACCAATGTATTCGAATGTGTGTCCAGATGCACGAAGAATGGTATATCTTCTGTTTTCATTAGCAATAACACGAATCTTTTTAGCAATCGAAGATCCATCATGGTTTGTAGCTCTAGTACCAAGTTGACCTCTCAGAACTGTGGCCTCATCAGAAGTAAAGTCACTTGCAATTCTGAGGATTTCTCCATCAATTTGAATATAGTCACCCTTATAGAAACCAGAACTGTCATCAAGGGTTAATGTCGTATTCGTTGTTGTGATACCAGCTGCAGCAAGAGTGGTGCCAATACCAACAGAGAATGGAATATGTCTCTGAGAAATTCTCTCATTACCAGACTGGGTTAGTCCACCTTTAGCTCCATAGAAAATAGGGAGAACTTGTCCACCAGAAACATATGCATCGGTATCAAATCCCTCAGTAATCTTGAAGTTGAAGTTTTTGATGTCCAGTCTTTCATTAACTTGGAACTCACCGTTATAGATGGTTTGAGCAACACCAACGATTTTAAATTTGTTGTTGACGTTCAATCCGTGAGGAACATTGGTCGTTACCGTGACAATACCAGTTTTCTTATTAGAGTAACTAATTGCAGTTACATTTGAAACATCACCAGACAACATGAAGAATCCAGTGTGTACTCCAACTGTCGTTGGTACATAAACTCCAGCATTAGACCCAGTGTTGTAACTTACAGACTTTGCAGTTAAACCTGTAATGGTATGAACTCCAACATAACCAGATGTATATCTGCTTATAGAAGTACCAACACCAACGACCTGAATTGCATCGCCGATGTTGTCATTGATCTTACTTACAGATACAGTGGCATCAGCGTTACCCGCATCAATAGTCAAAGTATCGCCAGCAGCATATGCAGTTCCACCATCAACGATAGACAATCCTGTTACGGTTTGAGAAGCGCTGACAGTAACGTTTGCGGTTGCACCTTCACCACTACCGCCAGTTAAACTGACATTATATAAAGTTGTAGAAACTCCAGGCCCATAACCAGAGCCTGCAGTTGGAGTTCCAAGAGAGATTATAGTGTTAAAGTTATGTGGTGCGTTTGTAAATACGGTTGAAATTCCTGATGAAGAACTAATTGCACCAGTAATTGCATATCCAATTTTATTGTCAACTAAGAAAGTATTTGTAAATTCTTTAGTAAGACTCTTCTTCAGATCATTTGTTACAACTCTTCCAATCGGCGTATTGGCAGCAAAAGAAGCCGATTCGTCTGGATCCATTGTAAAGTTGTCCGCATCAAATTGTGGATATAAATCCTCAACTGACATGTGGAACTTGGTGTCAGTAAACTCATTTACTGTTGGAGAAATACTTCCATCAATACAAGTTAGATAATATACACCATCTTGTTTGTTATGTTCATGAGTTTTTAACGTCTCAACACGATAAATGATTGGGGTATTAAAGTATGATGTTCTTGCTACAGTGGGGAGATCTTCATTTCTAATGGAAACGTTATCGACAAAAGTCCCTGGATTAGGGGATGTAACTGGGAAAGTAACTTCAAATCCCTTTGAACTTGTAATACCACTGATGGTTCTTTGAATGTTAAAGCCACTCTTTGCTGCTCCAACAGTATTACCAGAACTCTTAACATTAGTGAAAGTAACTTCATCACCAATTAACAAATTGTGTGGTTTTTCTGTTACTACTGTTGTTACACCAGTGTTAGAATCTCTATCAATACTCTTCAGAATTCGAACATTTCTCTGAATTGTTACATTAGAAATGTTATTAGTAAACTCTGTCGAGTCGGATACACCAACAGTAGAAGATTCCTGAATAATAAATCCAGGGGCTGGTGGTTTGGCATCAGAACTTTCTTTTGGAATTACATATCTGAGTCTATAAATTTTATCAGTTAAGGATCTAGTATCTTCTTTTCTCTGAATAAATGTCTTAACAGTTCTTGGAAAAAGAGTTACTTGATTGTTAACAACTTCTTGCCAAAGTTGATTTTCTGATGTTGATATTCCACCACGAACATACCAGTTACTATTCAACGTATCATATTGAATAGGATGTCCTGAATCACCAGGACGTTTGTCACTTACTCTGGAAACAATTTGAAGAATACCACCAGTATTATTATTGATGGTGAGGAAATTGCCAGATCCACCAAGTAAAGCTTCGTTTTGAGATCTAGCAAGTTTGATCTGGTCAGCGTTTAAAGTTTCGTTCTGAGATTCATTAGTTACTGCATAGTAAATTGTGTTCGATTCTAACCCATCTGGCAGATGACCGTCATCAGAATAAACACGAACACTTTCTCCAGCAAATAATTTATGGTCAGATGTTAGAGTAAAGATATTTGTTGAAACGCTATTAGCTGTTCCAACTCTACCAACATAATATTCTTTAGCACCAATAGAACCCTCAGTACCATCAAAGTTTTCCATCTTGATTGGTGTTCGGAAAGTTCCTACACCACTAGTTCCAGAAATAGTGAGATAAAGATGGTCTACCTCATTGTTCTCATAGGTCGCACCAATTCTATATCCATCAATAACATGTGTAGGTGGAATGTCTGGATCAACAAATCCATCCAAGAACAACTTAGCAGTGGTTCCAACACCAACTGGTGCGGTTGTAAGTCCTACATTCAGTGGTAACCATTCAACAGACTTATTATCTTTAACTATACTTTGTGGAGCAACGACGTGAGTAATATATCCACGATTATCTCTATCGAAAGCAGAATTTCTGTGACCTTTAGCGATCAGAGATCTGGAACCAAAATTAGAGTTGGAGTTGGTGATAGACATATCACCACCGCTTTCACCTAAGAAGTGATTTGCATATCCAATAGCAAAGATGGAAACGTTCTGCAAGAATGCTTCATTTGAAGCTTTAATATGATAGTTCTCATATGAAGGTCTATAAATTGACTCACTATTCAAATACAGTGGTTTGTCACCACTAGCAGCAGTTGCGTTTGTATCATACTGTCCCGTTGTTGGATTATACAGTAAGAAGGCATTATTGTCTTTCTGCAGACTGATACCCGTAAACTGAGCAACAACCATGGACTTAAATCCATGAGCCTTGCTACCGTCAGCATGGATTCCACTCATGCCATAAACGGATCTCATTGAGATATTGAAAACATATGGAGAAGCTCCAGATACCGTATCAGTATCTGCAATTACAACTTCATTTCCATTCAAAGTTGGGAGGCCATCTAAAGGAGCACTAGAAGCCTGGTATGTGAAAATACGTTCACTGGAAACACCAGTTACGATGAAGTTACCATTATAGATGTCTGGATATGTTGTAACACCAGAGATTCTTATGGCACTATCAACAACAACTCCATGAGCAGTTTCACAGTCTACTGTAATGGTTGTAGAGGTATTTGTTTTAGAGCCAGCACCAGCACGAATACTTGAGATGCCAACATCATTAGCAGAAACTGGACCAACAATTTCAAATTCAGGCAACTTGGGTTGCATGTCAGTGGTTCCAGGGAAATCACCAATCTCGCGGCCAGAACTGGTTCCATAAGCCCGTTGAACTTTCTGGAAGTACATGTCAAGGTCAGTACTAACCAGTGATGAAGTACCAACACCAACGTTATTTACGCCATCAGCATACTCAAATGCTGTAAGTTTGTGGTGAGAAAAGTTGGGGACAAATCTATTCGCAGTATAATCTTTATAAACAGATCCTTTTGGATCACCATCAAATATGGAGAATTGCCACAAATAACAACCACCAGTAAGTCTAAAGATTGCAGAAGGAGATACAGATGCACTCTCAGGATTTGGTACAAACTTTGGTCTTACTTTTGTTTTACGAAGATCAAGACCAACAATAGAAGTACCACGAGGAATGATAACACCACCCTCTACAGAATTATATTTGTAGAGGTCGTTAGCTGAATCGTCTAAATTATAGTTACTTGTATCTGTTAATTGAGATAATGTCTGAACATTGCCATTTCTATCACGAAATACAGCAGAAGATCCAGATTGAGTGATGTTGAAACCAGGTCTATTATCAATTTCGTGTGTGCCTGGATATAACAGAATCGTTGTGCGATCAAATTTATCGTTATTCTGTCCAATTTGATATGAAAATCTAGCCGCTTCAATTAGAGCTCTCTGGATCGTCTTGAAGGGTCTAGTTAATGAATTACCCTGATTTTCAATACTATCAGTAGCATCTAGGTCAGTTGGATTAACATATAAAATGTTACCCTCAACGTTCTTAAGGAAATTCTCTAGTCTACTTAAAGGCATTTCGCTATCCTGCGGCGTACAAGATTTCTTCTCCTTATATTTAGACGATTATAATATCGGGGCGATAGGATTCGAACCTACGACTTCTGCTTCCCAAAAGCAGCGCTCTACCAAACTGAGCTACGCCCCGTGGAGCCCCCGATCTGATTTGAACAGACGACCTGCTGTTTACAAGACAGCTGCTCTACCACTGAGCTACAAGGGCAAATTGCCATATACTTCGCAGTATATGGCGGGGGAGGGGATCCCGACCAGGGCGCTTTTAAAGTCATCCCGAGACTATAGGACGAGCGGGACTTGAACCCGCACGATCTTTACAATCAACAGATTTTAAGTCTGGTGTGTCTACCAATTCCACCACCGTCCCAAAAAACTTAGAACAAACTAAGTTGATCTTCTAAATCAGTGGTATAAGTAGGAGGATGAAAATTACAATATTCATTGAATGTAATTTTCATTTCCTTATAACTTAAACCACAATATTCTGCGGCTTTAGGGAGATTCCACTTAGCAGTGAATAACATCTCCATTGACTCACGGGTTTTTGGCCTCATTTTTTTCTTCTTTTGACCTTTTAACGTAAAGTTTGTAGTAACGTTTTTTAATCTCATCAATAGTATTCATATCTTCCTCAAATCCCATGTACTTGAGAAGTTGATATGAACCCTCCAATTCACTTATAAGTCTTAAGAGGTTTACTGATGTGACTGAAAATCCACCAAAACGATATGAATAGAAATTTTGAGATTCTTTCATAAGCGGGCGACGGGATTCGAACCCGTAAGAGCAGCTTGGAAGGCTGGCATGTTACCGTTACATCACGCCCGCATGTGAAACGAGAGGAGATGCATAAGAGACATCAACACCAAATTCATACGCAGCGTCAATAACAGACTGGACTTGGTAAAACTCTTCGATCGTATCACAAAGAACTTCACGTTCGTCACCAAGGTTACTGGTGATATAAAAAGCACGACGAGAAAGGTCAATAACGACTTTAGTTACAAACTCTTCTTCGATCATTGGGTGTCCCCCTCGATTACCTATGTATAATACCAGGACCAGGGGGGCTCTGTCAAGGGCTACAGGAGATCCCAGTTTGGATCCTTAATGGTTTGTAAAACATTGTTGTTGGTAGAGATTTTACTTGCCACATCGTTCTTTGCTTGAAGATAGGCCCACGCAGATAGTTGATCTGTAGATCTACCATCACCAATGATGTTTCTAGGACCAATATACTTATTAATCAAAGGAATATTTGAACCGATTATATTTGTTCTATCAGTTAGAGCGTTTGAAACGTTTGTGGCTAACGTTGCGCACCCAGATGCAGCAGGGGGAGTAGATGTTGTTGATGGAGTAAACCCAGATGTTCCAATACCAACATCACCTTCTTGAGCATAACCTCCAGTGAATGGCAAAGTAGGCCAAGTAGTAGTTCCTACTCTATAAGATGCAAATCCATTTCCAACGGCAGGTTTTGATTCTCCTCTTACTTCAGAATAAGACTGAACCGTGTTACTATTTCCATTATTAACTAATTCTAGAGTTTCTCCAGTACCAGAAGATCCATTAACACCAATGATACCAACCACAACTGGGTCAATGGGACTTTTATCAATCGAAAAACTTGTATAAAGATTCGTGCTTCGAATAAAACTAAAATTACCTCCAGTAAGAATTCCTGTGGGAGCACTACTCATAACAATAGTAGGCACAGCAGTTCCAACACCAACTAGGAATGAAACTGTAGAAACTCCAGCAAGAATATTATTTGATATTCTTACAGCTTGAGTAACAATTGTTGATGTGGCAGCACCAACGTCTTCTGTATATACGTTGATCTCAACTGAAGTGGTTGCAAATCCAACAATCGTTGTTGATGAATATTCTTTTGCAGATTCGATACTAGTAACATTTTGTCTGTAGATATGATCTCCAATACTCAATCCCATCTCATCAATGGTAGAAGACTGAATGGCAATCAAATCTTGACCAAGAACCGCACTACCAGTGAAAGATGTTTTAATACCAGCACTAAACGCATTTACAGCACTAGAGAAACCAACAATAGTTGGCAAAGCACCAGAAGTAAAAACAGTTGGTTCAGAAACATCGTCAGTTATAAAGTCTCCAACTTTGAGATCAGAAAGTTCATCAAAACTTAGGATGTCTGAATTTCCTTCTTCATCTGGAGAAAGAACACTATAATTCAAAGTATCGATAAAAAGTTCTGTCTTTCCAGTAGAAACTGTACCACTATATTCTCCAACTATGTTTAAGTTATAGTCTCTGTTATATGGTTTCTTTTGATATTGAAGACCATACTTATTGAAAGTTGTATTTTCAATACGAACAACAGTCCAAGTAGATTGAAAAAATACAGTGCTTCCAACACCGACAGAACTAATACCAGTCTTAACCCACTTTAAACCACTCTTACATCCAGCAGTGATTTCAGCTTCATATGCATTTGCAACGTCTTGAATTTTTTCATTGATTTCATCAACGTAACCCTTCATTTTGTTATCAAGAGCTACAATCATATCATCGTATTCTTCAATGTCGGCTTGTTTTTCCAAAACCAAATTGTCAAGATCAATCAACTCTTGATTTTGTCGTCTAACTTCTCTTGAAATTTTTGCAATAATTTTATCGGCAGTTCCTGAAGACATTATTCTTTCTCCTCCTTGTATTCAACAACATGATCTCCCCAATCTTTTCTTTTAGCCCAAATTTGATAACTGCAATTGATTGGACCACCATCAGAATTTTTAATAATCACATACTTTTGCCACTCCAATTTCTCAAAGTAAAGTGACTGCCAAGTTCCAATCGGTGTAAGGTGAACAGAAACTGTTTCAATGTCTACAAGACCTCTCCAATAGTCTGGAAGTTCAATCTTTCCAGACTTAGTTGTTCCTCGAATATAAACTTCTGGATCTGGAGCTTCAGGACAGATATGGGATAATCTCCAACCTTTCTTCGTTGGGTGTTCGATGTTGAAGTGTTTCCAACCCTGAACATTGATTGTTCCCGTTACAGCAACAGCGTTACAAGTAAATGTTCCATTTACACGAACATTACCATTAAAAACAGTATTTGAATTTCCAATATTTACAGCATTCTTGATATCCGCACCGTTCTTATTAGATACAGACTGTTCATTCGCAACACCAGTCGTATTCCTAAATCCCTGTATGTTGACACCACCAGTGAAATTGGCTGCGATCGGCGCAATTACATTCATGCCAACCGCTGTATGGGCAACATGAATACCAGCGACAGATAGTGGGCCAGATGTTGGAGACATTGGGCCCACATGAAGTGTTCCCAATGGAGCAGGAGACAGTGGAGCAACCCCCATCTGTACTGGGCCATTCAAAATACTTAAACCACCAAGTAAAGACAGGTCAAATGGTTTAGTTTGAACTTTAGTAACACCAGAAGAAGCTTCAGAACCAACAACTAATCTTGATCCGTAAATTACAGGAATATTCATTAGAATGCGGCCAAACTATTTTTGATACTGTTAAGTTTAGTTATAAGAGATGATGCACCGAAATCAGATCCAGCAACGGCATTTACAACACCACCAGTAAATTCACCATAGACTTTACCAATCAAACTCAAATCTTTAATACCATTTATTCGAACATTAGTTCCTTTGATCTTAACGTCTGCAGCTTGTACACTAACACCTTTGTTAGCATACATTTGAATGTCGCCGTCACTATCATTACGAAGACCATCTGCATACATTAAAATGTTGTCACCGATTAAAACAATGTCACCATCCATGGCGTGCAAAACAATATCACCATGTTTTGCCTGAATTAATTTTGCAGGATTGATTGGATCAGAATTACTAGTCTTTGGTTTGTTTATATTTTCACCAAGGGCTTCAACAGATCTACCAGTAGCGACCATCTGGTGATCTTCTACCTTTCCAGCCTGATACCAACCAGCACCAGATCCAAGGTTTGTTAAAACACGATAACTAACCTTACCGTATGGAGAGTTTTGACCAGCCTCCACACGGTAATGACGTTTGTCATCAATATCAAAATCACCTACTTTAGAGTTTGGCATTATTTACTTATACAGTTGACTACTTGAACAACCTTGGCAGGATCAAGAGGTTGAGAGAGTTCATTTACATCAGTAAACTTGAGAACTGCACTCAATTCAGCACCAATACCAGTAGGACTATTTATTGTGATATCTGGAATTGAAGTAAATCCAGTGCCTCTACCAAACTCACCATTACAGATAGTCACATCAACAATTCTACCGCCAACAATAACAGGAGTTAAACAAGATCCATTACCAGCATCTAAAGTTGTATCATCTGCATTGTATCCAAATCCAGGATTGAGAACTTCAACATCATCAATCTGTCCAGTTACTGACTTACTATCGGAGTTGGCAGCTTCAGAATCTGCACCACCAGGAAGAGTTCCATAGATTGTCTTAACTTCACCAAAGGTATTGCGATATCCATAACCACCATAGTCAATTACAATTCGATCAATACCACCATCATCACCGATGATAGCCCGACCTCTTGCACCAGCACCATCTCCACATGCATCTCTAAAGGTTACATACGGTGGTTTATTTGCGGAATATCCAAGTCCTCTTTCAATTACATCCGCACCGATAATCTCACCAAGATTATTGACAACTGCATTTGCAAATCCACCAATACCATCACCACCAAAGATCTCAACTTGTGGTGGGCCACATCTTAATATACCTGTTTGACATCCACCAACAAGACCTGCAACATAATCGGCAGTTCTCTTCTGTTCGTCTGTTGGTTCTCCAAAGATACTATCAGCGTTTCCTGCAGCTTCAGATAGGAAACCACCAACAGTCTGGTTTACATTTCCATCCTTATCTGTTGATGTTGGAATATTCAGTAATGAGATCTTACTCCTGATCTTCTTGGCATTATCTCTTTCTTGTTGTGATGGCCCATACGCATTATCAAATCTTGATGGTAAAGGACACTTAAGTTCATCACAACCAATAAACTTAAAGATCAAACCAACAATCTCTAATGCCTTACCAATGATCTCATTTACCTTACCAAGAGCACCACCAAGAGTCTCGGATAGAGTATCAAGGATAGGAGAAATTGCATCTCGTATCGAATTAGAAAGACTATTCAACAATGCACCAACAAATTCTTCAGCGGCACAAATTGGTGCGTTGATGATTTTACCAACTAAGGACAGTAAGAAATCAGTAATAGTCTTCAGGAGAGCGGCAATCAAATTCTCAAAGATACAATAGATGATATCCATGATCTCTTTGATGCTTTCACCAAAGATGGGTTTGATTTCCTCTGGTAAAATACTATTCACAAACTTTTGAATTTTTTCACCAACAAGAATATAAATCTGTTCACGAACTGCATTAAACAGTCCAGTCATAATAGAGGCGATTTGTTTTGCAATGAAATCAATTTCACCAGCAAGGTCTGTAATCGTCCCAAGAGCTTCATTTACATAAAAATTTGCATAACCTTGAATGGTCAACAAATATTCAGTGAAATCGCCAAGGAATCCAGTGATTTGTGCAATCGCATTATCTCTCTTACACGTTGGTCTATTTGTCTTTCTCTTTAGGAAATAATGATGTGCTTCTGCAGCTTGGGTCATTCCAGTTGACCCTGGTTCATTTGTAGAAGATGGATACTTTGTTTTTGTATTGATAATATCCCCAGTTACTATATCAAAATATGGTTTATAAGAGAACTTTACTTCTGGTTTTGTCTCACCAGTTGCGGGACTTTTAGTTGCAGTTCCTCCAGTTGGAGTTTCTTCAAGACCAGACTTGGTAGTTGGTTTGCCAGCAGATCCAGCCAGGGCTCTTACAGATGGATCATCAGATTTTTTGTGTCTGTAAAAGACACCAACGATACAAGGTTTCTGTTCCTCTTCACCATCCATCCAGAAACCAAATACACTCTCCCCACCTTCAAGATAGTGTGTATGATCTTTACCACCATAACCAGAGGCCAACATTGGAGTTGCCAAAACGTTAGCCCATGGCAAATCATATGGATCTTTGATTTGATCGTGATATCCTACTACTCTTACCTTTACACGATTATAATATACATCTACTTCACCTTTGTTTTTCTTTACACCAACTTCTTTATCATTGATCAAAGTTCCACCACCAGCCCACGAAGATCGGGGTGCAACGACCCCGATCCAGAACTTTAGATTTTTACCAAAACTCTCAGAGCCTTCAAGTAGATCTACCATTTATGATCTATATTTTGAGTTATTTATTTCAGTCGTCATAGACTAAACACTCAGGGGCACTTGGGTTCGCATCACAGTACAACTCAAGTGAGGTGGGATCGTGATGATCCTCTGGATGGTTCTCTGCGTATGCTTCCAGTGCAGCAAGTTCCTGTTCCGTATGTCTACGGGCTTGAGGAGATGTTTGAGGATCATCAAGGATCTTCTTGTCTGCCTCAATATGTGCTTCGATGTTTTCCATTTTCGTATGTAATGTATTGAACTATTTAACTAAGAAAATACATTTGTTGTGACGCGATTGTCCTTTCCATATGTATCACTTAACAGTCTAAGATGCGTAAATCCCTTAATTCCATCTTCAGTTGTTTCAATACTATGTCTCAAATCTTTAATGATGTAAACACCAGACAAGTGTTTTGAAGTTCCAGAATTGCTTTCAATAAGATTAAGTTCTATAGGCAATCCAGCTTGAAGTTCAAAATTGAGAGGAACTGTGACTCTCAAACTTCTAGACAACATAGATGCATATCTCATTCTAGCCTGAGATTTAATTTTGTGAATATTATCCTCTTTAATTGTTGCAGCAGCAACACCATCTTTGATAATAACACTACCATCTCTTCTCATGTGGAAATTTGAGTTGATTTGAACAGTGTCAAATGTTGGGGTATCTAGGAGATTGAAATTATAATTTGGTAATTTTGATTCCTTACCAAAATGTGATTGGCTTGGAAACACTTTATCACCATAATTTACATTTTGACCAAGTGAGGTAGAACCTGACTTACTTAGATTGGGGTTTGAGTGGGGATTAAAGTATCTTGCTTCATCACTATACATCCCATTTGAAATTTGGTCAAGTATATCTTGATCTTTCTCAAACCTAACATTAAAAATATCAAAATTATTTCCGTTAACTTCATCTACAATTTCACTTTGATCAAATCTTTGAATAACATTTTGTTTTGAAGAGGAAGCAATAGTATCAATACTCTTAAAGTTATATCCACTCTTTGTTTCCCAAAATAAAAATCCCACTCTCTCTGTTCCAGAACCATCTTCGCTACTGGTAGAGGACATTGATCTCTTAGCTAACCAATACAAAGCTTTAAATGGTGTCCAACCATTACCAAAAAACCCATAGGAATTTGCAGTGTCTTCAATATCATATGATCTCTCAGTTCCAAGAGTTTTCAATATACTTTCAACATGAGTACTAATCTTAACTTCTGGATCATATCGTTGTGATAACTTATTTCTATAATTAGCAATGCTGTCGGGATTATTGAACAAAATACTGTAAACATTACTTGTTGACCCAGTGTCATTTTGTACCATCATTTGAACATAAAGATCATCAAAACTTAATGTTCCACTGGGATGTTGTATTTCAAATGAAAGAGTTTCTGTGCCTTTCATTTGAAACTTAGAAAATAACTGTTCCAACCCAACAAGAGTTGTAGTGACAGTTACTGTGGGAGAGAAAATACTTTCAAAATAATCAAAATTGGTGAGAGTTGTAATTTCTCCACCAAGATCTGCTGGTTGACCCTCCAGGTTTGTAATCCTAAAGTTTTTGAAAAGTATGTCCTTGATGTATGACATTAGGTTATAGTGCCTGTGAGAACGATTACAACGTCGGTGTTATCTATTTGACTATTTAATGAAGCAATATCCATAGAAAGTGGTCTACCTCTAAAGGACTGTTCACCAACTGGAGTTCTTGATCCTGGCGTTTGTTTTTTTATTTTTATTCCCGGCTCAGTTAAATTATTAAGATCCCCAAAAATACTTCTAGTAGAGTTAGATGCATCTTCACGAATTCTAACTCTATATTGATTTTGAGTAACCACATCAATTAATTGATTATTTCTCAATTGGTCAAACAGTGGTGTGGGGTCAATCTTGTTTTGTTTTTGAAAATTCAAAATAAATCGATAAGTATCATTATCAATCTGTGTTGGTGGATTTCCACTTAATCCAGTCGCTCTAAAAATTTTGTCAATAAATTTTACGTTCATTTCTTGACCTTTTGCTGGATTCGCACTAATCAAATATTGCATGAAACCAGCTCTGATTTTTGGATTATTAAGACCCATTAGGTAACCAACTGTTCCTTCTGAAGCAACGTTGCTGATAAATTGAGGGTCACTATAAACAGCAACAAGATCTTTCAGAAAAACTTCTCTTGATCTAAATTTATTAAAATCCAATACATTTGGATCCGTTGACCGTGAAGTTTCATCATCTATGGCTTTTTGTGACAAAACATCTCTCAAACCTTCAAGTGCTTTTCTCTCTCTTAATCTTAGAGCCCTTGCTCTTGTTTGAGCTCTTGATGCAAATGCACCACGTTCACCCACACTAGGAGTAAGTGGTCTTGTGGGTTTGGTAACGTCCGTAACAACTCCAGCTTGTTCCAAAGCTAATTGTTTTTGACCAGGAGAGAGTCGCGTTCTGTCAGGCAGTTTTACTTTAGGTCGAGCAGGAGCTCCTTTAAGAGCTACAGCTGCTCCAGCAGTGTCAAGTAATAATTGAGTTATGAAAAATGGAGCAAATGCATCTATTGTTTTTTGAGCCGCAGCTGCTTTTGCAATCGTAGATTCGGCAGTAAGAACTCTTGTAAAGTAAAATTTTGGATCTACCTTTCCAAACGTTCTATATCCAGGATCCCCAATTACAGGTCTACTCATAACAACAGTATCGCCCAAAGAAGTTGTTTTAGACAATCTAGAGGGACTAGATGCAAGAATTTCTTTTTCAAATCCCTTTTTAACATCCTCAATTAAACTTTGTCGAATATCTAAATTGGATCCAAATGTATTTTTATCAAACTTTATCGGGGATGTTACAGGGGGTGCGGCCGCAATTCCTGGTGTTTCAAATATAAGATCTTTGAATAAGAGTGGAAATAGTTTTAAAATATCTAGAAAAGAAGGAATTTGAACA
>Ga0208547_1000598_pt1 | contig 20630 bp, 20 predicted proteins | sample DEB08_DNA_5_FD_185501 | JGI IMG/M metagenome (GOLD analysis project Ga0208547, IMG submission 185501) | Aqueous microbial communities from the Delaware River and Bay under freshwater to marine salinity gradient to study organic matter... | ecosystem: Environmental > Aquatic > Marine > Coastal ...
ACGAACAAAAAAAAGATGTAGCATGGGTTAAGCGCCGTTTAAAAAAATGAATTACTTACCATCCAACCTTAAATTTAGGGATGGAGTCGCTTTTATCGGAGAGACTTCACTGCTTGATGTAGCCAAACAGTACGGCACTCCCCTGTATGTTTATGACTGGGAGCATTTACGAGATAATATTGATCACTTTACGAATGCATTTGGTGAGGAGACATACTTTAGATATGCAGCAAAAGCATTTATCTGTAAAGCCTTAGTTAAAGAGTTAGATGAGAAAGGCTGGGGAGTAGATGTGGTCTCTGGTGGGGAGATGGCAACAGTACAAGCTGTTACTGGAACCTTAGAAAACTCTTTATTTAATGGAACTTTTAAGCATACAGATGAGATTGAATTCTTTATGCAACATAATGGAGGCCATATCTCTGTTGATAATCGTTTTGAGATTCCAATGCTAGAAGAGGTTGCAGCAAAATTAGATAGAAAACAACCAGTGATTATGCGTATAAATCTAGATGTTGGAGCTGAGACCCATCCAATGGTGTTGACTTCAGGATATGACCAGCAGTTTGGTATCTCTATTGGGTTTGCTGAAGAGGCATTACAACAAATCTATAACTCAAAACATTTACTCTTTGCTGGAGTCCATGTCCATATTGGAAGCCAAATTAAAGATCCAGATCGTTACAGAAAAGCAATGAGCGAGTGTGCAGATTTTTTGAATGCTCATCCTGCAAGTGTAGAAAGAGAGATAGTCTTTGATGCTGGTGGTGGATTCTTTTCACCTTACGCTGGTGATGAAGTAGATCATGAATTAAAAGTGTATGCTGATGCGATTCATGAAGGGATCAAAGAACACTGGAGTGGATCGTATAAAGTCATGATTGAACCAGGCAGAGCATTAGTGAATAATCCAGGAGTTATTTTATATACTGCTGGAGCAATTAAAGATGACCGGGGTGAGAAACCATATATTTTGGTGGATGGCGGTATGTCAGATAATCCAAGGCCAGCACTGTATGGAAGCGAACATAAGCTCTTTAATATCTCTGGTGGAAAAGCTGGAGAAGACGTAGTGCATGCAGTCTCTGGTAGGCACTGTGAAAGTGGAGATCTCTTAGTCAAAGATGCCATGTTGCCAAGTGATACTGTGTCTGGAGATATTTTAATGTCTACATCAACTGGAGCGTATACCTTTGCTATGGCTAGTAACTATAACCGAGTGCCTAAATCCGGAGTAGTGGCAGTTACTAGTAGTGGTGTGGTTGAGTTAGTCAATAGACAGAGCTTTCAAGATACATTTATTAACGATAATTAATACTTTTTTAAAAGAGGATAATCATCCAGTTATTTTTATCACTTCTGCAGATATAGTGGATATTTTAAAAGAACACGATAAAAATACTGTATTTAAAGTTAAAGAATGGCTTGAAAATTTAGATTATTCATTATAAATAGCTTAATAAATTCTTTATTAAGGAGTTATTAATAATATTGTATTTTTCTTTACAAATTAAGATTAGCAATCTCGAAAGGTGTATTGCTGTCTAAAAGATTTGATTTGCTAATACTTGACAAAAGGTTAAAAAGTCATTACCTTAGCAGGGCGGTTCTTTCAAAAACTCCATAAATCAGATTTAGGAAGACCTATGTCTGATTTAAGAAAAGGAGAAGTATGAAAGAAATAAGTAAACGTAATAAAACAATCAATTACAGTTCTTTAAAGAGAACTCAATTTGCAGAAAATTATGCACTAACCCTTCAAGAGTTATATACAGATATTGCATCTGTACCACACTTCAATGATGAGGAAGTAATGCTCGAAGATTGGGGTGTAGATTTTTTTTATATCGATACAAAAGAAGAGTTAGAGTGGATGGTAATTGTAGCTCTTAAAATCTTCATAAACCAAACTGGATGTGAAGTTTCGCATGTTCTAACAAATCAAAAATTTAAAGAGTTTGCAGTTATACAGGAATATAGTTGCCTCGGAAAAAATTTTACAATGATTAATAATGGTATGGAAATCAGTGTATTGGAGGTTGAAGATGAACTTTAATAATTATTATCTTTGGCCAAAAAAGTTTGTAGAAGAGACTATAAATGCTGAAGAATCAACACAAAAACCATTTGTAGAGGAATATACGGAAGAGATATTTAATAAGGAAATAAACGGTTTAGAGGAAGAGGAATTAAATACTTTAATTGAACACCTCTCTACAGTTTCATCGTTTTATACACGATTAAGAAGAACTGTGATCAAACACACTGGATATGTGATGTTAGAGAGAATGATGGATGAAGCAGATTTTGAAGCCGAATTCCATGACGAGTTAAACAAATTATTAGAGGAGGAGTAAAAAATAATTTTTTTTGATTAGAAATTTATTATTTTTTAGAATGAAATTATGGACGAAATACAAATAGGTAAATTTTCAGTTAAGACAATATCTTTAGAAGAGGAAGGTATTTTTATTGATGCAAAAAATAATGAGCAAGCAGGAAAGTCTTATAAATTTCTACTTGATGGAGTAGGTAAATATTCTATTGTTATACAACTTGTAGAGTTTGAAGACAATACTGCAATTATTGGTTTAGAAGGAGATTACATTGGTCCACGTTTCTTATTTACACATTTATATTCACGTTTGAGAATTGGCATTACTCCATTAGATGCAAATAAGTGGTGTGAACTACGAGTTCCAAAGGAATCACCAACAAAGAGAGATAGACTAACAGCCCAACAATCAAGCTTGGATTCGTTAGATCAAGACTTTGGAATGAACAATGTTGAAGAAACCTTAAAGAAATTTGGGGTATTAGATGTTAATACTCGGGAGTCAATTTTAGGAGATGAAAGCAACAGAAGAAACCAGATTGCTGCAATATGGGATGGCAGTAGCTTGGTTGCTCCTATTGTTATTTTTGTTATTTCTAGACTTATACCAATTATGCATCTTTTAGTAGAAAACTCAGATGAGCTAAATGATGTTGTATATTATGGTCCAAATTCAAAGCAAGAAAAAGAATACAATCTTGAAGCTTTATTAAGAGATGATGAGAATTCAAATCTTGAATTTAAGGAGTCCGCATTTTTTAGTTTTGGTGAAAAAACTTATGGAAAAAACATAACTCACGATTTAGAGAGAAATGTCGTAGGTATGCTAAATGGTGTAGTTGATGCGCATATTCTTATAGGAATTGATAAACATAACAATAAAAAAGGAGTAGCTAAAGATTTCCATTTTATTGATGTAAAAACAAGCGCATGGGATAGTTATTTGCTTACACTAAGAAAATATTTGATAAATCAATTTGGTCTGGGAGTTGTTACAAATCATATTTCCATAGGTTGGGAAGATATTGGACACGGTAAAGATAATCCTGTAGTTGATATATTTATACGACCAATACCTGAAGATCATGAACTAGTAAGAGATAGAAGTGGTGAAGTGTGGATTAGAACTTTAAATGGAACACAGAAGCCATATTCGTCTGAAGAGCTAATTGAGTATAAAAAATTAAGAAAAATTAAATAATTTTTTCCCACTTTTTAGCAAATTTGTAAAAAATCCAATAAATATAGGCTATTTTATTAATATTTTAAATAAAAAAATTATAAAATATATCCACAGAATAATTGTATATTCTGAGAAAGGACTGTATAGTTACTACATGATATATATGAAAGCTATAAATAACGTACAAGTGATAAGTAAATGCTGTGAGTTTCCAATTTGGAGGACTTCTACTTTTCCTGATGTAAGAAAAAAAATAGGAGAATTTGGTGAGGATTTAAGTTTGAATTTAGGTGTTTGCAATACTTGTGAAAGCTTTTTTTTAATTGAAAATTTTGAACAACTAGAAAGGACTCATTAATGAGTAAAAATATGAAAGAAGGTCTACTGAACAAAGAGCTTACAGAGAGTGATCAAATACTAATCATAAAAATATTTATTAACGATGGTTATGGGTTGCTAGTAAATAATAAAGAGCTTATTGACAAGTATGGAGCTACTTTTTTTAAGAATAAAGATGTTAAAAACCTTCTCAAGTCTGCAAGGTTTAATAAATATTTTGAGAAAAGATTAAAAAATGCCATAAATGCATTAAATAATTTAGAGAATATGTCTAACACGAATAACTACTACTTCTCTCGAACTGAAGTAACAAAACAGTTAGGTCAATTAAAGTCCGCACATACCAAAGTTCAAAATTCATTTAAAACGGCATTTGATAAATTTGAAAAACAAGAACGCGAAACTGTAGAAGGAAAGTACTCGGACGATTTAGATCCTCAGGAACTACTAAAACTCTATAGAGAAACTAAAGATAAAAATACAGAACAGGGATTCAAAAGATAATGATTAGACAATTAAAAGAGATTTGGAAAGAGACTATAAAAAAGCATATTCAAAAATGGAGATTGAAACCATTACCTGGTAATTAAGGAGTAGACATGAAAGAAATTAAGTCACAAACAATTTTAGTTCAAGGTGTCAATGTTTTTATAAATGATGTAACACTAGAAAATGAAGAACTAGCAGAGTATTTACTTGAGAATGGTTCCACAGAAGAAGTATTAAACGCAATACTGAATGCTGGTGTGTCTCACATGAACTTGATAAAGGGATCCATTGAGAAAAACCTAATGAAAGAACAAGTCAAAATTATCGAAAAAAGTATAGTTAAAACTATTGACAATGCTGTTTCTGATATGAGTAGTGAAGCTGCAAAATATCTTGGTAGTGATAAGAAGAAAAAAGGTATTTTTATTGAAGGTGTTGAAAGCCTTCAAAAAAACCTAATTGCAGAATTAACAGGTGCTGTGACAGATGAAAAAAATACAGATTCAGCAATTTATAAAATTAATCAAACAGTTGCTGAGTTTACTACTTCATTTGAGAATCTATTAGAACAACATATCGAAAACCAAAATGAATCAATTTCAGACAATTTTGATTTAGGTGATTCTAATTCTATTGGTTCTAAGCTTGTTGGAAATGTAATCGATAAACTAAAACCAGAAATTGAGTTAATAAAACAAGCATTAAACATACAAGATGCTCTTGAAAAAACTACAAAATCAGGCTTGAGTCACGAAGATTCGGTTCAAGATGCTTTAGTATCTCTTAAAAACAACTCTGATATTGTTGAGTTTACAGGCGGTACAACTGGGAAACTAGCTCGTAATAAAAAAGGCGACCATGTTGTTACATTTGCTAACGAAGATGGATCGCTTTCAAACATAAAAGCTGTTTTTGAATCTAAAGATGACAAATCCTTTAACTCGTTTACTAAGGTAAGAGACGAACTCGATGAAGCAATGAAAAATAGAGAGTCTTCTGTTGGAGTGTTTGTTGTAAAAAATCAGGAAAACATTAATAAGATTACATCCGAGCTTTTCTCTCCTTTTGGTGAAAAATATTCTGTTGTTGTTTACAACGAAGAGATTGGTGATTTAGCTCTGCAATTAGCTTATTTATGGGCAAAAATAACTGCATATAAGCTATCAGAGGAAGTACATTCCGATTTCTCTATCGATGACGTTGTTAGCAGTGTTAGTAATTTGCAAGGTAAACTCAGCGTCTTTAAAGATATCAAGAAAAATAACGATACTGCCGCACAAGCAACAGCAGATAATAAAACTTTAATAAATCAAATTAGATCTGAATTACAAAATGGTTTTGAAGAAATAAGAGGGCTGCTAGAAGAAGGAGATAAATAATTGATAGCTACATTAGTTGATAACACTACAGAAATATATGACAAAAGCTTTTTAGAGCTTAATATTGATGAAGATAATTTAGAGTCTCTAAAAAATGATGCTTTCAGAAACGCATTGTTTTATGAGTCACTTAAAAAAGAGAAAATTGATAATTCTTGTTATTTGTATTTATTAATAACTAGTAATTTTTTCTCAAAATATAATTTTATATCATATGAAAATTCGATGTCATTAGAAGCTCTGCTTAAAGAGTATCTAAATTTTAAATTACAAAGCTCTCAAAAAAGTTTTGGGACTATTTCTAATTTAGATAAACTATTATTACAAATAGCCTCACCAAAATTTAATAATTACATGGAAATAGATCATATTTTTCCATTAAATGGGGTAAAAATCTCACATCAATCTGATAAATATTTAAATTTAAATCATATTGGAAATTTATGTTATTTGTCAAAAAGAAACAATCAAAAGAAGTCGAATAAGTTACCAAGCATATATATTGAAAACCTAAAAGAAAAAAATGAAAAGAATCTACTTCATGAATTTGAATCACAAGTTTTTGTTTTTGATTTGATTTCGTCTTTAAAATTTGGTCAAATTAACACTGTAAGTGATTTTACAAATTTTTTACAAGATAGAAGTGAAATTCTTATAATTAAAATATTAGGAAAATTGGTTTAAATGATAATTAACCCACCTATATGGCAAGCTGGAAGATTAGTAAAAGCATATAACCAAAAAAATGATGAAAAATTATTTAGTAGTCATCCAATTAAATCACTTATTAAAGAATCTGCACAGAATAGCCTTGATGCATTAAATACAATAAACAAAGAAGAAGTAGTAAAAAAGTTTAATCTTTTTAATTTTGATAAAAAGAATAAGGTTAAGATTAGATACGAAATCATTGAACTATCAGGAGAAGCAAAAGAATCCTGGAAAAATGCAATAGATTATGAAAATTCATACAATAAACTACAAAATGTACTTTTAAACTACCTTAAAAATTCAAAGAATGAAGGAGGAAAACTTCTTTATAAAAATGAGTACCAACAGCTCTTATCAACTATTAAAAAAATGGAAAGCAATGAACCAATTGTAATTCTTAACATAACAGACACCAACACTACGGGATTGACTGGCTTAGATGAACCAAATCTTGCCGACAAAGATAAAAAACACCACAAATTGCATAAAACAAATGCGGAAAATATAAGTGTTGATGGTGGTGGATCTTGGGGTCTTGGAAAAAATTCATACTCTAATCTTTCTTCCCTCGGAATGTTTATTACATCCACAAATATCTCCAACCCTAAAAAAGCAGGTGCTCCATTTGATAATTCTATAAATCGAATTTACGGAACTGCTCTAAACATTTCTGCACACAATGATGAATGGGTTGAAGGTAAAAATCTTGACAGTTCTTGGAATTTTGGAATATTGAGTGATCAAGCATTTAATCCAAGCAACTCTCAAGATGCCTCAGATGAATTTCCTAAAACTAATAGAACTATTTCTTTTTGGGACAATACAGAGCTAGCAGCAAAGTTGTATATAGATTGTTTAGAAAGTCAACAAGGAACAACTGTCCAGATTCCAATGATTAAAGAATCTTTAGGTGAAGGTGATTTAGTAGAATCTCTGGCAAATAAAATAAAAGATACCTGTAATTTATGGCTTTGGCCTGCGTTAATTTCAAATCGATTGGAAGTAGAAATATTTACAGTAAAAATATCTTCAGGTAGCCGTGCAGACAACTTAAAAAAATTTAATCAGATTGCTGTAGAACCTTCTGATGACCCTATAGTCAGTCCGTATATTGATTTATTTGAAAAAATAAATCTTCAACAAGCTTTTGAAAAACAATATAAAGATGACGGGGAATACTTTCTAATTGATAATATTGAAAGTAAGCTACCTAAAGTTAGTGATGCTTATTCAACAAAAGGTAGCTTATCGTATAGTCCAAATGTATATTTAAAGATTCATGAGAATACTCACGAGTTAGAAGATAAGGATTTAAAAAATTACAGAAATTCTTTAGCAATGATTAGGTCCGTTGGGATTGTAATCAGATATGAAAGAGAAAGAATTACAGGAATTCCCAATGATTTATGCTTTACAGGTCTAGCGTTACTAGGTACCTCGGAAGAAAATAAAGAGGTTAATAAAATTGCTGAAAGCGTTGTAAGGTTATCTGAAAATGCATCACATAATAAAATTGCTAATGAGCCTCAAGACAACAAATTAGAAACTTATTTTGAATTAAAAGATGAAAAACCTCACACATGGGGAACACAAAGAATTAATAGTAATATTTTAGATCCAATTTACAACTCACTAAAAATCTTTCTATTTAGCAATAGAAAGTCAAATAAAAAAAGAAATGATTACTTAGAAGGTTTAGATACCATTGGAAAGCCACCAAAGTCAAAAGAAAAAACCTACATTAAGTTTAATAAGAGAATATCGCCAAAGCTTATACAGTTTATAATCACTGCAGGAAAAGGGAAAAAGATAACTTTAAGTCTTCATGATTTCACGGTATCCGAGAGAGGAGAATCTGGTGGAGATTTATCAATAAGTAAAATAACAAAGGAAAATAAATCTTGGAAGCCTTACTACAGCCAAAACGGAAAAATTAGTATTGAAAAATCTCCAAATGAAAATATATTTACAATGCTAAATAGAGACAAAACCGACAAAAGTATAAAAATAGAAATCGAGCTTGATCTTACTGCTAATACAGGTATTCAACTATCGAATCCAAGCTTAAATTTGAATTACACACAAAAAATTGAGGATTATAAATGAGTTCAATAAAATCAATAACTAAGTTTGATATTTTCGATTCAGATATTGATGTTAATATTTTAAAACTTGACAACACTAAAGTTTCAAGACAAATTAATAGTTCATGGGAAAAAACTCATTCTCAAAAGAAAGGTCACCTTAATAAATTTCAGGAATGGAAAACTGTTGAACTTCAGATATTAGGTCAAGTTGATGCGAAATCTGAATGTGATGAAGCAATTCTAAAAATCAATTGTGACTGGACTAACTTCTATAATCAAATAAAACTTAATAATATTCAAAAAAACAAAAATGAAATTACCTTTTCAACGGAATATACATTAAATAAAAATTTAGTATCTAGTGAAGTTACATTTTCGATTGACTTCTTAAATAAAGGTAAATTAGTTGGTGAATCCAAAAGATTTAGTGTATTTGTTGACAACAGAATAAAACCGGATATTGACTCTAGTCAATTTACATGGATATTTTCTGAATTTGATAAAGATACAGAAAATGAAATACCAGCAGAGTATAGAGCTTTAGTTCAAAAAGAGTTCAACTTAAGAGGTCATAAACCTCTTTCTTTTTTTTCAACGCCTGATTCCGAAAATAAATTAGGAATTCATGTCAATTTGTCATTTCCTGGATTAGATGAAAATTTATTTAATGACAACGAACATATCCCAGAAAGCCTTATTGGATTAAGAGATTTACTTGAGGCTTACTACAGAAGCAATGCATACATGGTTCAATTTACAAATTTAACCTTTCTTATTCAAGCACTAGCTCAAGCAGATCGTAAAAAATATGTTGAAGAAAAAATTTCAGAAGATGAATTAGAAAACAGAGTAGTTGAAGCAATAAATAATAAGTTTGATTCAGGCTCAATTGGTACTTCCATGGAATTAGTAAATTATTTAAGTTCATTAATATTCCCAAAAGAAAAAAATGAAAAACGCAGAGTATATGATTGGTGGAAGTATGCACAAGAAAATCAACAATTGTTAATTGAAAGATTCAACCTCTCTTTTCAAACTGTATTTAACCCATTAAAAAAAATAAATTTAGAAGAGATTATTGAAGATTTGATGAAAATTGAAAATAGTAAAAATTCAGATTCTGAAGGAGAAATAATTGACTCATAATTTAGAAATACTTAATTACAAGTACATGAAAAGAAACTTAAATGATTCAAATTATTTAGAATATAAACCCACAGTGGAACACTTTCTTGAAACAGAAGAGCTAAACAGGATTAATTTGAATAGAAAAATTAATATTGAGGGTTTAAATAAAATATTTAAGGACGCTCAGGATTCAACTAAAGTCAAGTCTCTTCTTAAGATTTCTAAAGAAGAATTCGAATCACAAAAAGCATCATTTACTGATGCTTTTGTAGGGTTAAGTTTGCACAATCTTTTAAGGCTTTCTCCCTCTGAAGCTTCTCGACCAGAAGTATGGAACTCATTAACATACACAGGTGAGGAAGTTTTGAAATATCATCTATATAGAAAAAATATAGAGCTAACAGAAGAAAATAAAGATCTTACTCTTAAAGATATTTTTGTTTCATCAACAATGGGAACTATTCATCAACATAATAAAATTTCCTGGCCATGGTGGGTAGTTGAGGTAACAAGAAATGGCTCCGATTACATAAGTTCATTAGACGCCTTTAAAAGTACTACTTATTTCACAACTCGATATATTCAGAGTTTTTTGCTTCACCAAAGACCCATAGCTATAGCACTGTCTCAATATTTTGCAGAATTTGATAAAGAACCAAGACGATTCAATAAATTAAGAAGAGAAGTGCTAGCAACCAAAGGGGCTGATGGGCTGGGACAGTATTCTGTTGCATTAAAAGACTACTTTATTGAAAACAGAGTTTTTGAAAATATTGAGTATCCTAAAATCTCACAGGAAAAGTTTCAAAAATGGCAAGAAAGCTCTTCTTCTTTTAGTTTCAAATCTGGACCAAATGATTTTGAAGTAACTCAGGAAACACTTGATAAATTATTTAAAATTTTTGATGATATTGGATTAAAAAGAGGATGGATTAAAACCTCTGCATGAATCAACTTTTTGAAAGCATACACATCTCTGCACCAGTTTTAAAATGGCCGGGGAGAAAAACCAAACTCTTGAAACCATTAAAAGTTGCAATTAAAAATATAGGGTACCAACCAGATTTATACGTAGAGCCTTTTTTTGGATCAGGAGCTGTATTTTTTATGTTAAAGAATGAGGGGCTAATTCATAAATCAAATATAAATGATTACTTAAAAGAACTAGAAATATTTTATAAAACTTTAAAAAATAAAAAAAATCTAGATATATTTTTTTCCAAATATACAAAACTCATAAGACAATATAACTCTCAGAAGTCAACAGATGATAGAAAAGAATTTTATAATAAAAAAAGAAACTCATATAATTCTTTACTCTCTTTAATTAATAGTTTAAATAATGAAGAAAGAGTTAACCTCTCTTCTCATTTATTTTTTTTAAACAAAACTGGATTTAATGGTGTTTATAGAAAAAATTCTAAAGGTCAATATAACGTACCACACGGAAGAAGAGCAGGTTCTTCTCAGAAAATAAAGTTTGATTTCAAAGATAAGGAAAATCTAAAAAACCTTTCCAATTCACTTAAAAATACAAAAATAACATCAGGAGATTTCAGCAGTTCCTTGTTTGGTTTAACTAGAAATGATTTTGTTTTTTTTGATCCGCCATATGTTGAAAATTTTGTTGATTATTCCGAAAAGGGTTTCGATTCTTTTAAAAGCGTTGAGTTGAGCAAAGCATTGAAGCAATTAAAAGAAAAAAGTGTCAGTTTTTTAATGACTAATTCAAATACGGAAAAAACAAAGGAAATATTTTTTAATAAAGATTTATTTTGTTACGAACTAGAAGTAACAAGAACTATTGAGCGAAGAAAAAATAACAATAGTGGAAGAATTACGGAAATTTTAGTTAGTTCATACAAGATAGATGGATTAGGTAAATCAATATGGTAGATAAATTAAAAGTCATTGAACTATTTGCAGGAGTAGGTGGATTTAGAATTGGCCTTGAAAAAAGTAATTTTGAGGTAGTTTGGAGCAATCAATGGGAGCCTTCTACTAAATTTCAACACGCATCTGAAATTTATATTGAGAGATTTGGACAAAAAGGCCATAACTCAGAAGACATTGAATTAGTTCCGACAAAAGAAATACCTAATCACGATGTTTTGGTTGGAGGCTTTCCTTGCCAGGACTATTCAGTAGCTTCAACATTAAAAAACTCTAAAGGTTTAATTGGTAAAAAAGGAGTGCTCTGGTGGTCAATTCATAGAATTTTGGAAGAAAAAAAGAAAAAACCAAGCTATCTAATTCTTGAAAATGTTGATAGGTTACTTAAATCACCTGCATCTCAAAGAGGAAGAGATTTTGCAGTAATGCTACAAAGCCTTTCAGATCTCGGGTACATATTAGAGTGGAGGGTTATTAATGCAGCTGAATACGGTTTCCCACAGAGAAGAAAAAGAGTTTTTATGATTGGTTATCACAAAAACAGTAAAATTTACAGACATTTAATGAAAGAAAAAAATACTTATGACTGGGTTTTAAACAAAGGTGTTCTTGCAAAAGCTTTTCCACACTATACAAATCAGTTGCTTCCAGAAACTTTTGAACTAGAAAATGACTTGATAAAGCTTTCTAAAAATTTCAACAAAAATTCTCAAGAACATAAGTTTGAGAACTCCGGAATAATGATTAATTCAGTTGTGCAGACTGTAAAATCTGAACCAAAATTTGAGGGTCCATTTTCAAAATTAAAAGATGTTTTAGAAACTGACAAAGTAGATGATGAATTTTATATATCTACAAATGAATTAAAAAAGTGGAAATATATGAAAGGTTCTAAAAAAGAAGAGAGAACAACTAAGGACGGGTATGTATACAACTACTCAGAAGGGTCTATGACTTTTCCTGACGAGTACGAAAAGCCTTCCAGAACAATTATCACGGGTGAAGGAGGCGCAAGTCCCTCAAGGTTTAAACATGTTATTAAATCACCTGAAAATCAAAAAAAGTACAGAAGACTCACTCCCCTTGAACTAGAAAGGTTAAACATGTTTCCAGACAACCACACCCTACACGAGAATACAACCAATTCTAAAAGAGCATTTTTGATGGGTAATGCGCTAGTTATTGGTGTTGTAGAAGAAATCGGTAAAAATTTATATAAACAACATTACAAATATGAAAAGAAAGGATAAATATGAGTAGTAAGCAATACGAAGACGATCTAGGAGTATACCTAGGAAAAACATTTGAAGAGCTAGAAATAATATTGGGCAAAACATACGCCAAAGACAATAAAGGAAGAAAAAATAAAATCTCAAAAGATTTATTTAGTCAACATTTTCAAACAAATGAAAACTTAAGAATAGCTGCCCCCACTATCGTTGTTGATAATGATGGAGATGAAAAACTTGAATTTGGAATATCATTTCCAGCTTTTTCTATGGGAAGCCTAGTTAAAGAAGATTGGGAGTTTTCAACTCCAAAAAAACAAATTATAGATAAACAATTCTTATTCTTTTTTTGGAAACTATTAAAAAAAGAGCCTGGAAACAATAAATACAGACTTGAAAAAATAAGGGAATGGTCTTTTCCAGAGGATGACGTTGAAGAGTTAAAAAATGTTTGGGAGAAAACTATTCTAGAGATACAAAATGAAACCTTTGAGTTTCCAAAATCAACAGAGTCTAGAGTGTCTCATGTTAGACCACATGCAAGAGATGGAAAAGATTTTGATAAATCAATAACTTCTCAAGATATTCCAAAAAGATGCTTTTGGTTAAATAAAACCTATATAACTGATGAAGTTTATAAAAAGTAAAATGGATTAATGTTTTATGGTAAATAAAAGACCTGAAAAAACAGGAAGAAGCTTTGAAAAAAATATTGAGGCTCAGTTAATAAATTTAGGATATAAAAAAGTAAAATCTACTGAGTTTCTAGATCTTTCACATCATTCAAACGAAAAGATCTTTGCTTCTCAATTCAACTTAGGAAAAAATATCTACAACACTAGACAAATAGTTGACTTTATAATTACAAGATCTGATGATACACCTTTGGTAATTCAAGCTAAATGGCAGCAATCTAAAGGATCGGTAGATGAGAAATTCCCTTTTCTAGTTATTAATTTAAAAGAAAAAAGCCCGTTCGATAGCTTGATTGTCATTGACGGAGGGGGATATAGAAGCGATTCAATTACTTGGATGAAAGAACAGATTGATAATAAATTTATAGGAGTATTTTCTTATAGTGAATTTATGATTTGGAGCAATGATGAATTATAAAATATACAAAATATATTTTTCTTTAGGTAAAGTTTATAAAGAGTAATTTTTCATGAAACTTTTCTTACGTAGAACTGATAAAGAAGAATTAATTTTTATCCCCAGTTATTTATTAGTAGACAATTTTGAAAAATTACTAAGAAAAAAAGATCATCAGTACAAAAGAATGATTCTTCATTTTTTAGTTGAGTTTCTTTTAATTGATAAAAAAAAGAGACCTAAAGGTTTTGATATTAATTTTTCAGATATAGAAGAAAAGGCTAGAAAGTCGTTTAACAAATCTAATAAAGTTGAGGGAAAGTTAATAAGAACAAATGAAGATTCTGCAACTACAAAAAATGTATCTGAGCCTAAAGATAATTTTCTAAAACTATATGAAGACCATGAAAAGATAAGAAAAAAATCTGAGATTATTGGTTTCGAGCATATTTTTGGTAATGATTTCTCAAGAAATTTCTTTTTCACATATCTTGAAATTGACTACAAACAATCTACTAGAAAAGAAGTTAGAAAAAACATTGAAAGACACATTATTGGTAGTTCGTTATTCTACGCAGAGCTATATGAAAAAGTTTTAAGAGACTCTAAATGGTTTAAAGGGTACAAAAAAAAGGAAGTTATTTATATTTGGTTAGCTGAAAATATAGCAAATTTCTACATTAACAAAAAAGAGAATCTCAGCCACCATAACAAAGATGTCTTAAAAGAGATATTCGACAAATACTTTTCATACCAACATAACAACTTTCCAATTTTTAATTTAGAAGAAAGAGTGAAAACTTTAAATAAATTTAATTCATTTATTGGATTAACAAAAAAAGAAAAGCAAGAAAAATTAGATGAAATTGAAAAAAATTATGAGACCAATATTAGTGAATATGGATTAAATGTTATTTTTGTATATTTGCAAATATTAGAAAAGAGCAAGTTAAAAGAGCAGAATTTTTTAATAAAAGATTTCACATTAAAGATATTGGAAAGCAATATTTTGGGGGAAACAGACTTTGAAGAAGCATCGCAGTTTTTGTTTAATCAAGAAGGAGTAATTGATTACCTTCTTTTAGATGAGAAGCTCTTTCACACAGAAGCACTTGTTTACTTAGAATCGCATTTAGATAATACAGAACTTGTTGTTGAATTTTATGAACACATTAATTCTTTGGGCAAGATTAAATTGAACTTACTTCTTCCATTAATTAAAGCAAATAGCTCCTTACTTTCAAATACGATTATAGGAGATCACTGGTTAGAGTTAGTAAAATTAGTTACGAAAAAGTTTTCTGAGAAATCTCACACCTACGAAAGAGTGCTTACGGGGATAATTAATGTAATACCAGCAGAGACTATTCAAGAAGAACTGCTCATAAAGAACAGAATGAGTTTCTCACTCGCTAGTAAGTTTTTAGGTTTTTATAAAAAAAAGATATCAAAGAATGAATATATAAACATCTCAAAAAACATAATTAACGAAGTTAACTTTAAAAAATTCGATAACAAGAAGTTAGAATATTTTGAGTTAATTGAAAATGACGTATTGACTGACTATTTTTTAGAAGCAGATCTAAAAAAACTAAGTGATTTTACAACTAATGATGGTTTGCTTGGTCACATTTTACAATTAAAGAACAAGTATCTTATTCCAAAATTACTAGCTTCTATTCAATTAGTAAATATAAACATATTTGATAGCTTTCCTGAAGTTGTTACTTCAAGATATTTCTGGACTGCCTTTGAATTTAACCTTAAAGATGAGAAGTCTGTTGCAAAACATATCGAACTTACAAGTACTGAGTACTTTAGACAATTTGTTCTCAGTGCTGATGGCGTAAAATGGTTAAGAAGTGATACAGGAACCTACTGGCTTTCTATGCCAGAATCTAATAAATGGAAACAGTCTGCTGATGGCATATTTATACAAAGAATCGTCTTAGAAAACCAAAGTTTTTTTATTCAAACACAAGAGGTTTATGACAGCTATGTTGAGATTCTTCAAACAATTTCTAAAGAACAAATAGACGATGCTTATTTGATAAACAACATACCTGAAACATTTAATTATTTATTAAAAAGGTCACCTGAAGCTATATTATTAATTAATTTTAAAAATTTTGATAGATTCAGTGAGCTAGCAAAAATTATCAATAGTGATAAAAACAAATTTTTGGAAAACACCAATAAAGATATAGTTTTAAAATCCATTTCATGCTTGTTGCAAGAAAACTCGCATAAGATAATTAATAATCTTGAAGATATTATTTGTGAAAACTTTGAATACTTCTATAAACACAATGCAGATTGGTTTACTACAAAAGATTTCTTAAATTTTATGGTGAAACACAGATCAGAAATAATTTTTAATAACTTGTTTGAAAAAACAGTAAATGGGCTTTCAGAATCTTCTCAACAAATTTCTGAAAATTTAATTAAGAGCAATGATAAAAAATATTTACAACTTTTAATCAACAACAAAAACATTCCATTCTGGCTAACTAAAAATGTTGTCTTTGTTAACTTAATTAAAAAATCTTCAAAAGAAGCAAGAAAGATGCTTAATTTATTAGGTTACCAGTTCTTTCAAAGTGGCTTTAGGAAAAGCGCTGAAGAGCATAGGGAGTGGTTTACTGAATTTATTAGCTTATTTGCTTTTACAAATAGGAAATCTCTGAAACCTCAGTTGATATCCTCATTAAATAGAGACTGTAATTCAAAAAAATGTAAAACTAGAAAAACAGGAAAAGAAAAGGAAGGCTTTAGAGATTTTTACGATGCATTTTTAGCAATTTCTTTTTACTCAAATAGTTTCAACACAGTTCAAAGACCTTACAAATGCACAGATACTAACCTTTGGCATAAAACATCTGACTGGGGTTAGGTTGTGTGGGTTTAAAATATTATGATTGAAATTTATCCTATCGGAGGATACTCAAAAGTTGAAGGTAACAGCGTTTTAATTAAAGTTGATGATGAATCAGTCATTCTAGATATGGGTTTGACTATGGACAATTATGTTCAGTTTCAAAACAAAGTTTCCAAGTTTGATAAAAACTCAAGAAGAAAATTTTTCTACAATGAGCTTCTTGAAGTAGATGCAGTGCCTGATTATTACTCGCTTGGTAAATTAATAAAAACAGTTAAGGCGGTTGTGCCATCACATGCACATCTTGATCACGTAGGAGCAGTGCCTTATGGTATGAAGTTTTTTCACAATGTGCCAGTTTTAGGAACTCCTTACACCATTGAGTTTTTAAAAAAAGAACTTGAATCTACACGTCACAAAAAATATTTTGTGGATAATAAAATCTCACTTATTACTTGTAAGCTAAATTCAACATATAAATTATCAGAAAAAATTTCTATTGAATTTATTGAAGTTACCCATTCAGTACCGGACTCAGCAATTGTAGTTGTCCACACTCCCTATGGTTCTGTTATGTATGCAGTTGATTACAAGTTTGATTTAAATCCTCAATTGGGTAATCCACCAAATTTTAAACGACTAGAAGAGCTAGGAAAAGAAGGTGTAAAATGTCTAATTCTCGAATCTCTTTATGCTGATTTTGATATAGAAACTGCATCAGAAGAAGATGTAAAACAAGAACTTATTGAAACAATAAACAATTTAGATTTAACTGGAAAAACAATTATTGCATCTACATTTAGTTCCCATATTATCCGACTCAAGACCCTTATAGACATTGGAAAAAGTTTAAATAGAAAAGTATGTTTAGTGGGCAGAAGTCTCAAAACTCATTCAGATATTGCCCAAAGAGTTAAAGTTGTTAACTTAAAAAAAGAAGTCGAACTCGTCAGCTTATACGATGATATTAATGAACTTTTAGAAAACATTTATACAAATAGGGAAGATTATTTTTTAATATGTACTGGCCATCAAGGCGAAGAGTTCTCTGTTCTTACTAGGATTTTAGATGGATGGTTTGATTTTTCTTTTTCTCCAGAAGATATCATGATTTTTTCGTCCTCTGTTATTCCAACTCAAGTTAATCAAGAATCATTCAGTGTTTTAGAAGAGAAAATGGAAGAAAACAAACTTCAGATTATAAAAGATATCCATGCTTCTGGACACGCGGGACTAAAAGATCATAAAAAAATGCTCGAAATGGTTAATCCTGAAACTATCATTCCCGCACATGCTGGTCATGATAAAGCAATTCATATAAAAAACTTGAGTGATAACATCAACATTGGGAAGACTATTCTTACTCAAAATGGTGATTATATAAAAGTCATTTGAAGAAATAATTATTTCTTTTTATAAAGTTGTAATGTTTTACTAATTAGAACTGGAATGTCAGTAATCATTTCTAATAATTCTTTTAGTTCTTCACTAGTGCAAAGAATAGATTCTATTGTTGATGACTCCAGTGGCTCGTTAATAAAGAATTCAGAGGATTTTTTGGACTTGTAATTTGAAAATTTGCTGTCGTAATAATTATCAAATTCTTTCCAGGGTTTATTTATAGTTTTCCAATCCAATTTATGTATATCATCAAGATTATTGTATTTAACATGGTGATTATCTCTTGTGCCTACATTTCCATCAGTAAATGCAAAATGCTTAAATTTTTCAGAACTTTGTAACTTCTGAACACTTATTGCAAGAACTACACTGTTCATTTGATAATTTAGATTTAAATCATTTACTAAATTTTCTTGGGCTTTATAAATAGTTACATTGTATGGATTAAAAAAAACATTTACTAAGTCGTGTATATTTTTGTTTTCTCCATCACTCATTTCAATGTTGGATTCGCTCCGATACCCTTGTACTACAGAACTTGACCAATCTGTATTTTTTTGGATTAAATTATCATTTATTGCACTATTTCTAGATAATATTCCCAAATTAAGAATTGATTTTAAATTATGAATTGTGCAAAAATAGTACAAATAAGGAGTATATATTTGTAGCTTTTCAAGATTCATCGTCTAAGTGGAATTTTTTTTGCAAGTATGTGTTAAAGCTATCTGGATTTTTTTTTGCTAAACTATAAATTTTTTCAAGAGCTTCTTCTCCCACACCATTTATAAATTCAAAATCTTTCATACTTCTAATTCCAACATCTAAATTTTCAATTATATTTTTGTAGGTTTTTGAACCTATTTGCAAATGTTTTTTAAAATCATTTTCAGAAAAAGTTTTTAAAATTTTACGAATATTGATGTATAGGTTGTCATCAGCGTTAGGGTCGTACTCATAGATTTCAATTTCTATATCTAAATTCTCTAAATGTTTATACATTAAAGGCTTAACGCTGTCCTCCCAACTTAAACCTCCTAATTGAGTGCCAAGTTGAGGAAATGCTATGGAAGTTATTCCAAGATTTTTGTAACTTTCAGTAAATTCAATTAACCCCTTGTAGATGAAATCCAACTTTGAGGGGTTGCTGTAATGTATTTTTGTAGGGAAATTGAGTATCCATGGATTATCATTTTTCCACAAGTGAAGTTTTCCAATTTTTAAATTTCCACTTGTACAAAGATTATTGTATTCATTAAACATTTCTGGAAACCTTCTTTTATACTCAAGCGCTATCCCTGCACCCATAAATCCAACTGTATTGACAGTATTTACAATTGTTTGCATAGAAGAATTAAATATATTTCCAGAGATAAATGATATTGAACTCAATTTTTATCACCCACTTTAGGTATTTCCCCTGTTAAATTATCTAAATTTCTTTGATACTCAGACTCTTTTTCTCTAATAACAGCACCATTTGGATTGGTAATCATCCTGTCAAACTGTGGAATATCATGCTCTTTATACCAAGTTGGAGGCTTTCCTCTTCTTGGTTCTGCATCTTTAGGACCAGCTTTAGACTCTTTTATCCAACCTTCAACATTCGTGAGTTTCTCTCTAAAGTTTGCTGGATCTAACTCTACCTCCCAAATAATCTCATAAATATCCTGTATTTGGCCCAAGGTAAAGTGTTCTGGTAAGAAACGAGTAGCTAAACCGCTATATTCTAAGGATATTCGAAGTCTATTGGAAGCCTCTAGCAACATATCATGATGATCAAAAGCCATATCTTCTGGTATATATCTACTGAAATAACGCCTTGGAATCTTAAACCATCTAATATCTTCACTCTCTTCATTTAGCTGCAACTCTTCATCACTTGTGTAAATAGCAGTAAATGCAGTAGTGACTACTCTTGCTTTCTGACCAGAGCGTTGATTTACAACACGTTTATCTCTTTTGGTATCGCTATACGACCTAAACTGGCTTAAATATGCAGGGGAGATACCAGTCTCATCAACAAAGATTCTTCTTGCAGCTTCCTCCAATGTTTCATCACCTTGGACAAAACCACCAGGAAGAGACCATTTGTTTTTATATGGAGAAATACTTCTTTTGACAAGAAGTACATTTAACATTCTCTCTTTCCAGTCAATCTTAAAGCAGACAACGTTCACTGCATTTAGAGAAACTGGAAATCTCTCACTCGCACCCATTCCATAAGTATAAAGAATCTTATTATTAGTGGAAAATACAAAAAAAAGATATTTTTATTTGTCATAATCACCAATAATATATATAATAATGGTCAAAATCACTAAAAAGAAGGGCTGCAGTGATGAAAACGCGTACATCCAATAGACCAGCGTTGTGTTGGTCTATGGTGAATGGATCAACCTGTCTTTGTTATCAGTGTTGGAGTTGTAGGAGAAAAATGAAGTATCACACAAAAGAGATTGCTAAAACAAAAGCATATCGTGCAA
>Ga0208547_1000604_pt1 | contig 20576 bp, 17 predicted proteins | sample DEB08_DNA_5_FD_185501 | JGI IMG/M metagenome (GOLD analysis project Ga0208547, IMG submission 185501) | Aqueous microbial communities from the Delaware River and Bay under freshwater to marine salinity gradient to study organic matter... | ecosystem: Environmental > Aquatic > Marine > Coastal ...
TGAAATTAATGGATCTATTCTTTTTGTATTAATCGAGGAAGATCTTCTTATAGTTCCGTGAACCGAATAACCCTTATCTAGTAAAAGTTTTGTGAGGTAATAACCATCTTGTCCGGTAATACCGGTGATAAAGGCTTTTTTCATAATTTCTCTAATCGAATAATAACTTTTATTATAAATTACTTTTGTAAAATTTTAATACTTAAAAAATAACCTAAAAACGAAAAATATATTAGAGGATACCTAACACTTTCCATTGAGACATCAAATAATGAAGTCAAGAATATGGGGAGTATAAAAACAATTATTTGAAAGTTGTTGTTTTTCAAGTACCACTCCTTGACTAAGTAGTAATAGAAAGCCAAAAAAAGTACTAATTGAATTAGTCCTCCTCTTGCTAAAATGTTTACAAGGTAGTTGTGAACATTTTCATTTGAACCATCCCAGCCTTGTCTCTCCCTTGGAATCATAGCTGGAATTATCTCATTGTAGGCATACCCAGTAAGAATTTGATCTTGATAATTAAGATCAAATAAAACATCCTGCCAAATTTGTAATCTATAGTCAATATTTGTCTCATCAGAATATAGTCGCCCATCAGCTAGTGTAAAAATCCAAAACTCTCGTACATTTTCATACGTATAACTACCCCCATCAACAACGGTGTATTCATAGTTATATTCAGGAACTTCAATGGTTATTAAGTCATCCTCTGAGATTTCCGAATTAGAGTATCGTTCTGGTTGAGTTTTAAAAATACTTTGAAAATTTGTAAATTCTTCATGCATGTATGTATTTTCAGTATATTCACTGAAAAATACGTCATAAGAAATATTATTAAACGAACCGAATGTTCTTACCGAAGAAAATCCAAACAAAGATATGCCTATTAAAAGCATAAAAATAAAATATTTAGAATCTTTAAAAATAAATTTTCGATAGTAATAAGTAATCAAAAATAAAAACAGCACTGCAGGTAAAATAGATCCTTTACTTTTAAATGAAAGATAAGGAAATAAAATTGCTGAGCTTATGATTAGATATGAGAATGAAAAACGATCATTTCTTTTTAAAAGTAAATAAAAATTTGTAACTGTAAACAAAAGTAGCAGATCCGAAGCTTTGAGAAAATCAAGTGTGTCAGAATATTTGATAAAAAAGTTTTGAAGAAACTGTGGATAATATATTGAGCTTAAAATATACGCAATTGGTAAAGTCCAAATAAAATTCTTAATTTTAAAGTTATCACTTTCTAGATAGTTAAAAAAATAATTTCCTAGATATAAAAATATCAATGTCCATATATAGGAGCTTGATTTAAAAGTATATGAATTAAATAAACTTCCTGAAGTTATTATTAAATTTAAAAAAAATGCCACAAGAATTAATCTATGCACAAAAACTAATTTTGTTTTATTGAATATTTTTTTATTATAAAACAAAAATATACAACTTAATATAAAACAAACAGCAATTATTATTTCTCCGAATCTAAAGTTGTAAAAATAAATTCCTGTAAACGTTCTTCCAAACAACATTACAAATAAAACAAGAAAAAAATAAATTACTGAAATTAGTTTTATAAGTTTTAAAATTGATAATCTGTCTTTCATAACCTAAACCTTGGAAACCTTGTTAATTTTAATTTTTTTCTTTTTTCTATAATTTGATTTTTAGAATTTATTAACTCTTCAAAGTAGTTTAAATACTCTCTTGACATAATCTCAGAATTTCTTGGATACTCCTTAACTTTCATTAAATACTTGTCATAATTATCTATTAGATACTCGAGTTTGTTCTTGAAGTCTCCGGATTCAAACATTACACCATACCCATTACAATATTCAGGTAAGCCACCACTATTTACAAATAGGATTGGGAGGCCACACTGCGCACCTTCTATGTGATGATTGCCTGATGGTTCAAATAGTGAAGCAGTCAAATATATGTGATGCTCTTTTAATCTATTAGCGAGCTCTTTTCCTGATAATGGTTTTAAAAGAGTTGATTTTTGAAATTTAAAGTTGTTTGGAACATTTCCAATATATGTAAATTCGATATCTAAATTTAATTCCTCATTAGAAATCAAGTTGTCTAATTCCGAATATATTTCAAATCCTTTGTTCCAATTATTTCCCCAATGGTGGGTAACAATTTTTAACTGGCTTTTTTTATCCCAAATGCTTTGATTTAATGGATTGAATATTTTACTATCTGAACCAGATAAAATAACCTTTGAGTTTTCAGAGTTAAAACCTTGCTTTAAATATAAGTTTTCAATCCAACTACTTACAAAAACTGTTGCATCAGCAACTCTATTTGCATTTAATATAAATTTATTTACGTTTTTAGTATCTTTTCTTTCATCGCACTCATTGATTCTGTGAACAACAATAGAGTCATTTTTTATTCTTTTTATATATCTATATATATCTTTATATCCAAAAGAAGAGGATTCTGCTTTATGATTTGGTGATGTCATTAGAATTATATCTATATCGTCATCATCAAGATTGTGGACAACTTCATGGCCTTTAAGAATTAGATAATTTTTTAGATTAATAACAAATAAATTACCTCCACCCCAAGGTCCCTCTATAATTTTTGATCCTATGCTAATTTTCACTTACAAACTCAAACATATCATAAAAACTCTTAAAAGCTTCTGGAACAAAATATTTCTTAACATTTCTATAAGAATATTCTATATCTGGTTTTGCATCCATGAAATTTTCCATATTGTAAATTGAACTACTATTAAGTATTTTTTCAGCAATTCCAACATTTGTTGAAATTAAAGGTGTCTTTGTTGCAGCTGCTTCAAGAATAGACTGTGGTCCGCCCTCAACTCTCGATGCAACAATATAAAGATCTAGAATGTTATAAAGTTCGTTCAGGGTTTTGTGATCGGTCATTTCTAAATAATAAAAAGGTATTTTAAAATTGTTTAATTCAGAAATTAAGTACTGCCTTCTTTTTCCACTCAATAGCACCGTTAAATCTTTTTTTTCGTCACACAGTTTTCTTACTATCTTTAGAAATCGATCAGGCCCCTTAGAAAGTTTTGGGCTTTTTAAATCATGTCCTTCGGTATCTCTTTGAAACGAACCTACTAAAAAAGAATTTTTATCAATATTATATTTTTTTCTTAAAGCCGTCTTATTGTCTAAATGAAACCATATATTTTGATTAACCCAAAATGGGATTTCAAAAATTTTCTTATCTGTTAATTTAACTAATTGTTTGAATGTTTTTTCAGAAATTACATGGTAAAAATCAACATATTTGTCTCTTTCATAAAATTCTTTTTTTTGTTTTTCATCAAACTTGGATTCGTCAATGTGGTGAATAGTGCATACAACTTTTTTACGGGATAAATTGTTCTTATTTATTTTTCTCCATGTCCATGGCGCAATTAACCAAATAATATCTGAGTTAAAAATAAAATTAGAAGTTGTAGATGAATTAAAATCATTCCATTCTGAATAAAATCTATCAACTATCCAGTTTTCACCTGCTTTGTTTAAATAAATCTTCATTAAATAAAATGATACTTAAAGAATTTCACTAAAGATGTTATTTATTTGCTCTCTTTAAATTTTCTGATTAATTTATCTATTGATAAAATCTCATTAGCAAATTTCTTATTTTTTATTCCCTCTGCATCGAGGTTTCCATTATCTTTTAGAGATATAATTTTTTCTACAAGTTGGTCGTATTGAAACTGATCATACATAAAACTTGAACCTTGCGGAAAGAACTCTTTAATTCCCCCAGCATTGGGAAATATCGACACTTTACCCAGTAAAGAAGATTCGCAAAGTAGGTTTGGTTGTCCTTCGTACATTTTTGTTGCTGTTACCACAGCTTTTGCATTTTTTATATAATTCAATACTTCTTTATTATCTAATGCTCCATAAAATTTAATTTTTTCTGAGCTGTAAATTTTTTTTACATAATCTAAAAGAGGACCTGATCCAATAATCTTTAAACCTAAATTTTGAACATTTGATTTATTAAAAGACTCTAATAGCTCAATTATCCCTTTTTCTTTGGAGATGCGACCAGCATACAATATATAATCACCATCTTTTATAACTGAACCAAATTTAACTTCAGGAAGATAGTTACGCAATACAGATATTTTCTCTTCATTTATACCTTTATTAATTAAAAAATTTCTATGAAAATTTGTTAAAACATATATTTTTAAATTGGCATCTTTGATTAGGCTAAAAAATTTTTTATGAAAATAAATTGAGTAGATTGACTTTAAGTAAGATTCTTCAAAATATTTATTAAAAAATTTATACTTTTTATTTTCTATGCCACAAGCTCCACATGATTCCATATTTGATACATGATTCTTCAACAAATATGAACTACAGCAAATATATCTAAAATTATGGAGTTTAATTCTCACATCAAGATTTCTTTTAGAAAGCAGTCGGATATAAGAACTTGGTATAGAAAACCAAGTATTTTGAAAATACACAATACTTGGATTATGCTGTTCAATTAAATTGTTAATTTTTTTTTGATTTTTGTTCAATCCAATTAAATTTAAAAAAAATGTTTTAAAGGAGTTTTCTAATATTAATGACTTAATCTCGTACTCTTTTTCTAATAAATCTATCTCATTATCTACCGCTATATCTTCACCGCCAATATTTTGGTATTTAGTATGGATTAACAAAATTTTCTTCACAAAAAAAGAGTAGTCGTTTTTTTAAATTTATAAGTAAAGTTATCCTATTAAAATTAAATTATTGAATTTATTACTAATATTTACTTTTGATATTTCTCTAAAGTCTTGGGAAGAATCTGGTTTATTTAGCAGAGAAACTCATGCCTATAGAGTTCTTTACGAAAAGTATGGAGTAAAGACCACCTTTCTTACATTTGGTAATAATGATGATTTACTATTTGAAGATGAGCTTGAAAACATAAATATAGTTCCTATATATGAACATATAGAATATTCAAATTCAAAAGTAATTCGTTTTATAAAATCTATCTTTTTCTGCCTTAAATATAGGTCTAAATTTGAAAATATAGATCTAATTAAAACAAACCAGCTTTCCGGAAGCTGGGTTGGTATCTTATTAAAAATATTATTGTCAAAACCTCTTATTTTACGAACAGGTTTTGACAAAGTTATATTCTTACTAAAAGAAAAAAAATCAAAACTTAAAATTTTGATCTACTATATTCTTACTCAAATTGGATTATTAATCTCAAATTATTATATAGTTTCAAGCTCTAGTGATAAAAATTTCATTGAGAAGTATTATTTAGTTTTTAAAGATAAAATCTTTGTTAATCCTAATTGGGTAGAAAATACTCCTTTAAAAATATGGAGTGAGAGATATGATAAAAGAATTCTTATGGTTGGTAGGCTCGAAAAGCAAAAAAATTATAAAAAAGCATTGAAAGATTTTTCTAACTCTAATTATGTTTTTGATATTGTAGGTTCAGGAACATTAGAAGATGAAGTCTTAAATTTATCTTCAAAAAATAATACAAAAATAAATTTATTGGGAAATTTACAAAATAATTCCTTGTTAAAGAAATATTCTGACTATAAATTCTTTTTATCTACATCATTATTTGAAGGTAATTCAAAAGTAATTCTTGAAGCCATGGGAGCGGGATGTATTGTATTTGCTACAAACAACTCAAACAACAAAGAAATAATTACACATGGTGTCAACGGCTTTTTATTTGAACCCAAAGACGATTTGTTGTACTTATTCGAAAACCTAGATAAATATACACTAAGTGAGATATCGAATAATGCTGTTTCAACCATTGCAAACAAATTTTCAATTGAAGCTATTTTAAATAGTGAAATGAACTTAATAAATAAATTAATTTGATAGATATTTAGGGACACTTATGTCACCATTTTTCTCAATAGAAATATGGTAATCATAATTGGGAATCTCATCTACATTATGTGTTGAATTTACAATCGTCAGGTTTCTTTTATTTAGAATCTGATAAATCATTGTTTTTGTTTTTATATCTAAGTTAGACATGGATTCGTCAAGAATTAATATTTCACATCGTGATGCTAAGGCTCGTATGAATGAAATTTTTTGCATTTGACCTGTTGAAAGTGTTTTATTGCTAATAGCTTTTTCTAAATCATAAGAATCTCCATCAGAATACAGTTCAAATTCTTTTAGGAAGTTGAGCATATCTTGATCATTTAAATCGACATTTGAACCATATAAAATATTTTCTTTAATATTTGAATTAATTATTAAGGGTGTTGCGCTAACGTATCCAACTTTTTCTGAATAAACTTCAACTTTTCCATTAGTTGGGAAGAATATTCCGCTTAATAAACCAATTAGAGTGCTTTTTCCTGAACCATTAGGACCTGTGATAATAGTGTGTTTGTTTTTATATATATCTATATTTGTATTTTGAAATAAGAATTTATCTGATCCAAGGTATTTAAAATCAACTTCGTTAAATTTGATTGCGATGTCTTGATCTAAATCTTTGGATATAACAAAATTGCCAGAAGTAATTTTTTCTTTGTTTTTTTCAATTTGATAAAGCTTATCTAAATAAACATGAAAAGAAGATACCGTATGAATATTTCTATTAAAAATTCCGAGTGATTGAAAAAGCCTCAATAAGATTCCGACAAAATCTAAAGATAAATATTTTATAAAGTCAAAAAAAATCAGAAGGATGGATAAAAAAAATAATGTAAAAAAATTCGGAATTACTGAACTAGCAGTGCCAACTTTTATATCATTCAACCTTGCTTGATAAAAAAGTTTTAAACTTTTTGAGTATTGAGAAATTTCTTGATTTGTTCTCTTCAAGATTTTAATTAGAAATAAATTGTCTAATATCTTTTCTATTTCAGAACTTATATCTTGCCCATATATATATGCTTTGTGAGCAAATCCTCTTCCAAGTTTTGTCAAATATAAAGTTGGAACAAACAAAATTAAACTACCCAGAGAAAAAATAATAACTGCTTCAAAATTTGTAGAAAGTAAATAAATCGAGAATACCAAAATTTGAATTAAGCTACCAAAAAAAGCAGCAAGGTTAGAGTAGAATCCTCCGACTTGAGAGCTTAGTGTATTTATGTAATAGTATGCATCTGATATGGAAACATTGCCTCTCTTAAAAACTTCTTCGATTAAATATATTCTTAAATTGTTTTCAATATCAATTTGAAGATTTGTTGTAATAATTTTTTCTAAATAAATTAGAAAAAATCTTAAAAGAATGTAAATTGGGAGTAATTTCTCATAAGATAATATGTATTCAAGAACTGGATTTGTAAAACTTACTTCATCAGAGAAAAAATTTGAAAAAAATAAAATTATTATAATGTCTAGTGCAACCATTACATTAATAGTCATTGCCAGGAAAACTATTTTTAATTTTTTATTTTTAGTTTTTGTAAGCCTAGAAACATCTACTAAATCTTTATAAAATACCTTAATTTTTGAAATGTAATTGTTCATACTAAATTAACTTTAATGCTAAAAATTTTTGATTTAAGAAAAATTAATGCAATTTAGTAACTTACACTGCACTTGCTCAAATAGCTAAGGCTTATACTTTGGCGTCTTAGTTTAGTTGATAGACTGTCAACTAAAAAGCAACTGTAGTCAACATTGTTAATATCAAACCTACATGAATCATTGAAGGGTCTTGGCCTGTGAAAAGTAGTTACAAAAAAAGTCTTTATTTCATCATTTTTGATTTCTTGTATTGATCTGTAAATTTTTATATCACTATTTATATACGAAGTAACAGCCTGCGGTGGTTTACAAATTAGAATCTTATCAATATCTAAAGAATCAATTTTCATTGCTAGCTCTTTTCCTGAATAAGCATAATAATCTGTTGGCCAATCCCCACATCCGTCAATCTTTTCACAGTAACTGTCAATTGATTGTGTGTTAGTAAATTCGTTTAAATATACATATTTATATGGACCTAAGCCGTACTGACTATAAGTTACATAAAAAAGACTCGCCGAAAATAAGAAAATTAAAGTTTTTTTATTTTTACTTAATAAACATATACTTTCTACAAAAATTACAACTATAAAAGGAAGTAGGAACAAAAATTGCCTTATTCCGTCGTATGCGGAAGGTCTAAAAATTATAAAAAGTAAATTTACAACTACGAAAAAATAAAATGAATAATTTGTAAATTCATTAATTCTTCTTTTAGCAATAAAAAAAAGTGGAAGAACTAAAACACCAAAAATGTAATTAATTGGACTCCTAAAAAATAACCATTGAAGAAGATAGGTTGGGTCTATGTTGGTGGCCTCAATAAACTGACCATTAGTGAGGGTGTAACCGCTCCAACTGTATGTAAATTGATGAATCAAAGCATCTCTTAACCAAATTAAAGGCGATTTCCATGAAGATGGAGTTCCTAAAAAAAGAAAAATTAATGAAACTAAAAAAACTGATGTATTTTTAATTAAAAATTTTTTAATCAAATCTTTATTACTTTTAAAAAGGTAGAAGACTGAAACTAACCCAATAAATGGATATGCATTTATTCTAATTAAACAAGCTAGTCCAACGTTAAAACCAACTATTAAAACGTTCAATTTATTTATTTCATTTTTACTTACTAATTTTGAATTAAATTCTGCTAAATAAAGTGTTGCTAAAAATAATTGAAGTGCATACGGAAGATCTTTTATATTAAACATTGACTGACCGCTAAAACTTGGATATACAATTAGAAAAACAATTACAAATAACGATACTTCTGCTGAATAGAAAAATTGTAGTTTTTTGAAAATGAGATACAACATTATTACAACATATACTGTTAAAAAAATATGCATATTTTGATAAATTATTTCATCTGGATTAGTCCCATACAAACCATCAAAAAACGAATAAAACCTATCTAATAATGCGTTCATTTTGCTGGAATTTGAGAGAATGTAAATCGGTATAATGACTAAAAAGCCATAATATTCGTTTACTCCAATTTCTAAAAGTTTAGGATTCGAATTATCAGTAAAAAATAAAATAACTTTATTGTATATATTTCCGATTTCATAAATCAGAAAAAGTTCATCATAAGTATTTCCGCCAATAAAAATATTTAATGATTGGTGAAAAAAGAAAATAATTAATATTGATAAGAGTATTAACTCAAATTTAATTTTTTTAATATTCATTTACGATTACATTAAAAATTTAATACCATGCATTATTATAATTATAATTTTATGACTAAAGCAATACCTTTAGAGGATAATTTTGATTGGTGGTGGTACAAATCAAAAAAAAATTATTTAAGATATATATTAAATAAACACCTATCGAAAAAAAACTTAAACATTCTTGAAATAGGACCAGGAAAAGGAAATAACCTTGATTTGTTAAAAGCATACGGCAATGTTTCTGTGCTAGAAGTTGAAAAGGAATTTAGTAATTATTTATTAAGTAAAAATGTTTTAAACAAAGATGAAATTTTTTATAATTTTGATCAAATAATAAATAAAAAATCTTTTGACCTAATAGTTCTTCTTGATGTCTTAGAACATGTTGAGGATACAAATAAATTTTTATATGAAATTAATAAATTAATTAAAGAGACTGGAATAGTTGTGTTCTCCGTTCCAGCCTATAATTCCCTTTGGAGTTCACATGACGAAGACCTTCATCATGTCAAAAGATACAATTGGCGAACAATTAATTCAGAAGTGGGTCAATATTTTTCAATTATTGATAAATATGGTATGAATTTTATTCTTCTGCCAATTCGATACTTACAACTAAAATTTACAAAACCCACAACATTAAATGAAACTAGTAAAACTTTGAATTCTATTCTTTATTTAATTGCTTTTTTAGAGACAATGTTGTTAAAGGTAAAAATAAATCCTAAATTTGGTCTTTCTTTGTATTTTGTCACAAAGAATAAACAAACTTAATATCAAAATTTAAAGAGCCCAATTCGAACTACAAAACACTTCACTTAAGATAAGATTTTCTTGTTTAATTAAAGTCCTTATTTTTTAATAAATATAATTTTTTAGAAATTAATTTTTTAAAATTTCTTGGTTAGTTATATGCGAAATAATTATGAATGAAATACTAATTTTCATAACAATTAGATTGTTCAGCATAGATATATCCTTTAGGCAAATTAAAAAATAATTACCAATACTATACTTAATATCTGATGTGTGGATTTACTATAAGCAGTCAAAAAAAATGTTGAAATATCTTAAATTTTAAAATGCAGAGGTCCAGATAATTTCTCAAATATAGAATTTGATGACATAAGTTTCAATTTTGCAAGATTAAAAATAAGAGATTTAAGTGATAAGTCAAACCAACCCCTTGTAAATGACAGATATATTGCTACATTTAATGGAGAAATTCTTAATATTGAAAGTTTAAAGAAACAATTCAAAATAAGTGGAGAATTTGAATCAGTCACTTTATTTTTAATGGAATATTTGAATAAGCACAAAGATGATCTTTCATTTTTTGACTCAATCAGAGGATTTTATTCTTTGGTTGTATATGATAAAAAAAATAAAAATTTTTTGGTTGCAAGAGATTACCTTGGAATAAAACCTTTATATTTGAAAATACTAGATGAGGAGTTTACGCTTTCCTCTGTCCCAACAAGAAAATTTCATAAGGAAATAAATTCTGAAAATATTAACAAATTAATTAAGCACCGATTTGTTGACTACAAAACAAAAAGTGAAATTTTTGATGATATTGAAATTCCTCCTGGATTTAATAAATGGCTTACTCTTGAAGAAATAATAAATTTTAATTTTGTAAATTTTAATAAAAATTATGAAGATAAAGTTTTCTCTGAGTTTAATAAAAATTATCGTAAAAAGAATACTAAAAGTTATTGGAAACTATATATCTAATTAATAAATAATGATGTGGAACACTTTAGTGAACAGGATCAAGTCAAACTACCTACATATTGCATTTCAAACAAAACTGGTCTGGCAAATTATCTTTCATTTATAAGAAGTTTTATTGTGAAGACTAATAGAGCCTATGTTTATTGTGGCCAGAGGCAGAATCGAACTGCCGACCCCTTGTTTTTCAGACAAGTGCTCTACCGACTGAGCTATCTGGCCTACTTTAGCGGGGACGACGGGATTCGAACCCGCGACCTCCTGCGTGACAGGCAGGCGTGAACTCCAGACTTCACCACGCCCCCAATAAGCTAAGTTAATAATAATATCAAGAAGGTAATTAAAGATAAATAAAAAAAACTTATTTTGAAATTAATCAACTCTATTATTATGATTTCGATGAAAGTTTATGGCAATTTTTAAATACTTATTTCGTTTTTTAATTCTTCAATCTTTTCTTACTTATTTTACGATTTGGTATTTTGATAATTATTTAATTGGAAACTATCTTGATGGTTACAACATAATCATAAAGAATCTACTTGAAGACCGTGATAGGTTTTATGGATTCGTAGAAAAAGATTTTGTAAAAATAGATATATATTTAGCATTATTTATCTTTGCTTTTTTAGTTATTTTGTATCTTTCTAAATTCTATACCTATGTTAATGAGCTTACATTTAGTGCTAGTAAGACACTATTCGATGAATTTTTATCAATATATCTAATATGGACCGCTAGCTACTTAAGCTTTCTTCAGATATTCAGATTTACTGCTGTATCTAGAGGGTATTTAATACTATTTACATTTATAGTTCCAATATTCTTAGTATCTTTTAGAAACAGTGAATTTATTTCTACATTATTAGGAAGAAACCCTAGCAAAGAAAACTACATTTCATTTAACCTTGATAATAATTCGGTTTTTAAAGAATTAAGAATTCTAACATTGAGAAATCATTTGTCTTCATATTCGACAGATTCTCCTGATGACTTTAATTTCTATAAAAAAGCTATTGAGGAATTTAATAAGCAAAATGAAATTAATCTTATAGTTTTTGATTTATCAAACTTAACAAATTTAACTCCAAATTTTGAAAATTATTTATTTAATCTCAATAAAAAAATTCTTATCATTTCAAATCTAAATTTTACTTTTAGTAAACAGACTCTTGCTCGAAGTGAAATGATATCGGGTAAAAATATTTTTTATATAAACAACGATATACAATATGGTTCAAAATTCATTGTTAAGAGAATTATTGACATTACATTCGTTTTATCAACCTCTTTAATAACAATTCCAATATGTATAGTTACTTATTTATATATCCTTTTTACAGATGGAAGGCCAGCAATTATAAGACAAACAAGAGTTGGCCTACATGGTAAAAACTTTAATATGTACAAATTTAGAACAATGAAAAAGAACTCTCATGAAGAACGTGAAGACCTAAAAGAATTAAATGAACATGGTGGCCCATTATTCAAGATTGAAAATGATCCAAGAATATTCAAAGGAGGAAAGGTTTTGAGACGTTTTAGTATCGATGAAATTCCTCAATTGCTAAACGTCTTAAAAGGCGAAATGTCAATAGTTGGTCCCAGACCATTGTTTCCAGAAGATAATAAACACTTTGATGAACACTACATAAGAAGACTTAATGTTTTACCAGGTATAACTGGTTTACTTCAAATCAATGAAAGAAACACTGATGACTTTAATATTTGGTATAAATACGATATTGAATATATTGAAAATTGGTCAGTTTTGATGGATCTAAAAATAATTTTTAAAACTCCAATTGCTCTTTTTACTTCAAAAGCATCTGGAAAGTAGAGTGGGTCGGGTGGGAATCGAACCCACGACCTTGAGCTTAAAAGGCTCCTGCTCTGCCGATTGAGCTACCGACCCAGTTAACTAATAACAAAAAACATTATAAACAATTCTATTGCTTATAAGGAAGATAAGTTTATTCTTCTTCCGTAGAAATTTCCGAACTAAACGATTCCAAGATTTTGTTTTTTGTTTCATTAATTAAGGACTTTAATTCAGAATTTACATTCGTAACAATTTCTTTAGTTTCTTTTTTAATCTCTTCGTCAGTAACAGTAGATTCAACAGTTTTAATTATATTGTTTATAAGCTGAGAAGTATTTTCAATTGTGTTTTTAAAAGTATCTTTTAGATCCTCTACTAAGTCTTCTTCATCTATATGAGACTTTATTTTTTTAGCTACATTTGAAATATCATTTGAGATATCGTTCCATTTTTGTTCATCATTCATATTTTTTATTATATTGCTTAGTAATTTGCTTTGTCACTAAATTTTAATTGCGGAGTTTTAGTAATTCTCTGTTTTGCCCATCTTGCTGGTGCAATAAGTCTAAAAAACGGAGGTAAAAATGGTCTTGTAAACTTTAGCAAAAATAAATTAAACTCTACAAGAGCTGACTTTAATCTAGAACTTTTAATTCCATATATGACTTTAAATTCTTTTGGTAGAGTATTGAATGCAGTAAAAGCAATAAATGGCCATATGGGCTTAATGTGTCTAGGAACTGGTCCTCCACCAATAATGTCATAAACATCCATTGCTACGTCTGTTTTTACTAAATAATTTTCTTCTCTAGATTTTTTAATTACCCAGTCTTTTAATTCTTCATGAGTTTTTGGCATTAGTTTTTTATCAACTAAAACTAATTCAGCTGCAAATGAGTTTTCCTCATGATATTTATTTTTTTCATCATCAGATAATTTGGCAACAGTCTTTTCATAAAAATAAATTGAAGAAATTTGTAAACATGCATGTACCCAGAGGAGCTGCTCATGGTCTAAAGCATCATAATAACCTCCCGTAATTTCATCTTCTCCATTAATTACTTCGTGAAGCTTGTTTATTCTATTGGCGCTTTCATCAGCTTCAGCTTTAGAACCAAATGTTACTGAATTTTGAAGAGAAAGAGTTCTAATTAGCCTTTTCCAAGGATCCCTCTGGTAAAAAGAAGTCTGTCTTGCTCCAGCTGCAATGAGTGGGTGTGCAGCATGCATTAAAAGGGCTCTCGCACCACCAAATAAAACTGTAATTTCTTTATTGACTTTCCACATCATTGAGTTGGGGCCAAAGTATCCTGGGTCACCTTTCATAATTACAATTTTATCTTTATAAATATCTATTAATAATTAAATTTTTTAATAAATCAAGTTATTAAATGTATAAAATTACAAAGTGCAAGAAAAAACTGAAGTAATTTGTGGTGAATCAGATTTAAGACCAAACTTTGAAGAAATAGGAAATAATCCTAATTTTGTGTTTGAAAACGATCCAAATTTTGAAACAATAAGGCTTTTTGATATTGAAGGTAATGTTGTCAACGTAAATTCTTGGCTTGAATGTGCAAATTATGTAAATGGTGGGTGGGTAACTAATTTCACAAATTTAATTAATTATGAAAAAAATTTGTTTTATGTATTAGCTATTACTTCAATTTTTTTAATTGCTTCAAATATTTACGCAAAAATAAAGGACTAAAAAATTTTAAAATCTTCAAAATTATTTAAATACTTGTTAATTGTTATCTTGATTATTGCGCCTTGGACAATTAACAATTCTGGTTCGCTTAATATTATTTCTAAAATAGAAAATAATAGCATTGGCAACTATCAATCTACTACCTGTACATATTCTTTTTTTGAATTTTTAGTACAAAACCCCGAAAATAATTATTTAATAAATATAGATAAATCTGCAACTATAGATTGTTTTTCCAAAATAAATGGTGCTGATAAAATAAATGAAATACCGGTTGTGTATGTGGGAACAAACCTAAACTTAGATTTCATTATTCAAGCTATATTTTGGTTGGTCTTATTTTCTTTAATCCCAAAACATAAAAAATATAATTTAGAATTCAAAAATATATCAATTTTTATTTCAATTATTTTAATATTGATACATTTCTCTTCTGAAAAAGCATTTTATAGCTTTAATTCAAAAATTTTCTCAACAGATTGGCAAAATAATTATCTACTATATTCAATTATTCTTACTTGTTTTATTATTTTAAAAATACTTTCAGATATGGTAGAAAGAAGAATAAAAAATATTTTATATTTTATACCTTTTATATTTGTAGTATCTGGGACGTTTAATAGTTCCAATCTAAATATTATTTACTTATTTTTAATGTTTATTGGAATCATCGCATTGTTCAAATATTTAGGTAATAAATTGTTTTTTGTGCTGTATTTGCCTTTTGTCTATTTTTGGATTTCTAGTATTGAAAACAATATAGCTTTTTTTGATGTTGATAAAATAAAAGGATTTACTAGCTCGGCATATAATTTAAATTCTGTATTTTTCTGGTCATACTCTTTTTTATTTTTTATGTTTGGGTTTTTGTTTATATGTAATATTTCAATAAATGAAATCGATATTATAAAACTGAGATTGAATTTTTTATTATCAGGAAGTTTAGTAGTTTTATTCTCAGTCATTTCTGCACTGCATCCTGCTATTAATTTTTTAACTTACTATTACCTTGGGTTAAATAAAACAGCAAGTAAAACATTTGAGTCTGTTGAAGGTAATGCTTGGAGGGGAATAAGTCCAAGTGCAGAATCAATTGGAGAGTTTTATGCTTTTGTAATTTTATTAACTATAGTAATTGCAATTTATAAAAAAAACTATAGTTTATCTGTTTATGAAGTATGTTTTTTATTAATCAACTGCTTTGGGTTATATAAGTCTAATAATTTTGCTGCTCTGATTTCTTTGATAGTTTTTACCTTTTTGCTATTTCTTCTTGTGAATGTTACAAATAAAAAAATTAAATTCCTTTCAATATTTTCAGTTCTGATATTTTTTCCTATCGTATATTTTTTATTCTTTAATACTTACTCACTTGAAGAATCGAGCAGAAAATTGTTAAAAGAAAGTTTTGCTGTTTCTAATATTGAATACTTAAGTACTAATCAGTTTGGTCAAACACCTATTGATGAAAATCGATTCTATGAAGTTATTTTAAGTGAAGAGTCTGATGAAAAAATCTCAACATCACTCAATTACTTAGTTAGTCAATATCACTTTAGTAAAAGAAATAGTTTTCCTAATATTACAACACTAATCAGCTCTGTAGCATCTCCAATTAATAGAAGTGAAAAATGGGGTGTTTTTTTTGGAAAATATAATCCAAGTTTTAGCACTCTTTTAATTGGTACAGGACCAAACAATATTGTTGATTATTATTTCGGACATGATTCAAAAGCAAATTATGGACTTATTCTTCCACATTCATCAGTTTTGTCTCTAATGATATTTTTTGGATTATTTGGAATTTCAGTATTTTTACTTTGGTGTTCTTATAAATTAATATCTAATCGACATAATCCCTACTATTTTGTATTAGTATTTTTCTTTTTAATAAATTTATTAAAAAGTGACTCTCTTTTATACATAAATTCTTTTTTGCTGTTTATTTTTATTTTTAACGTAAACCATGTTTTAAAACCAGGTGAATAAGTTGAGAAATTTAACATATATTACTTATCAAACATTTCCGGCAAACACCGCAAACTCTTTACAGACTATCAGTAATATTGCTGAAATAGTCAAACAAGGAGTTAAGGTAAAATTAATTTTTCCAGATAGAGATAATTTCAGTTCCGACAGTCTTGTTGAAATACAAAATTTCTATGGGATTGAGCAAGATTTTGAAATTGTTAAACTAAGACACAATTTACCATTTGGAAAAGTTAAATTCTTTAACAAATTGACTTATCATTTGAGCCATTTCCTTTGGTCAAAGAAAACTGTTGGAAATTTAATTAATAATTCAAAAAATGATTACTTTTTTACAAGATCAGATTGGATATTTTATTTTTTAAGTAAACAAAACAAGCATGTAATTTTTGAGTGTCATCAACCCTCAAAGCTAAGAAGTATTATTTTAAAAGTTTGTCTAAGTAAAAAAACATCTAAGATTATATTTTTAAATGACAGTTTATTCAAAAACTATCAAAAACTTATAAAGTTTAAATCTAATTTCATTGTTTTAAACAATGGATATAAAAATGAATTATTTAAAGATAAGGTTAAAAAGAAAAATAATCAAATTATTTTTGTTGGTGAACTTTTAAGATTTGGTACAACAAGAAATATTGAATTTATAATCTCTTGCTTTGAAGATCAGCGACTAGATAAATATAACTTGAAGATTGTTGGTGGTCCTGAAAAATATATTGAAGAATTAAAGAAAAATAGAAATAATAAATTTCCTAAAAATATTGATTTTCTTGGACGGTTGAGCCATTTAAATACTATAAACATGCTTCAAGAATCCGAAATAGGTCTTTTGATAAATTCTAGTAAAAACAGTCACTCATTAAAATTTACTTCCCCTTTAAAATATTTTGAATATCTAGCAGCAGATTTAAAAATTGTAGCTGTAGACTTTGAATCTCATAGAGAATTGCCATTTGCTTCAAATATTTTATTCTTTAATGAGAATTCAAAAGAGTCGTTTATAAGAAGTATATTAAATAGTGTTAATTTATATCCCATCCAAGAAGTTGATTATGTAGACTTTTCAATCGAGAATAGGGTTAAATCTATATTGAATTTTGCACGCCTGGAGGGACTCGAACCCCCAACCCTCTGATCCGAAGTCAGATGCTCTATCCAGTTGAGCCACAGGCGCAAGAATTTCTTTTTATCTTTATTTAATACTTATATAATAGTTGCAACAATGAAAACTACTAAGGTTCTGCAAACAAATGTGTCTCAAACTAGCATTGATGAGGTTTCAAATATATTAAATAAGACTGCTGGAAACAGAATTGCCATTTGTAACGCAAATACGTTAGTACGAAGTGCCAGGAACTCTTATATTGCAGATTTAATTAACAATTTTACGATTAGGACACCTGATGGTTTTCCTGTTGCGAAAGCTCTCTCAATGTTGACAAAACAAAATTTTCCAAGAGTTGATGGATATAAAGTTTTTTTGCAAACTATAGAAGCTGGTTTGGACAGAAATCGCAGTCATTATTTTTTTGGTAGTGATGAACTTACAACAGAATTAATGATTAAAAATCTCAAAAAAGATTATCCTGAAATTCATATTAGCGGCTACATTTGTCCTGAATTTATGGAGTCTGACCAACTTGTAGAAAAGTATGCTGATGAAATAAAAAATATTAATGCTGACATTGTATGGGTGTCGCTTGGATTTCCAAAACAAGAAATGTTTATAGATAAGATATCAAAAACAATAGATACAAATTTAAACTTTATAGGAATTGGTGGCGTTTTTGAATGGGTTGCAGGAACAAAAAAGAAAGCACCTGAGTGGGTCGCAAATATGGGTTTTGAATGGTTATTAAGGCTAGTTCAAGATCCAAAAAGACTTTATAAAAGATATTTAATAGACAACACTCTATTTATGGTTTACTTTTTCAGGCAACTATTGTTTCGTAGATAAGCATTAAAATAAAGATTAGAATTTTAGCTAAATGAATAATATTTACACAAATTTAATTGATTCCTTAACTAATGAATTTAAAATGTTCAATTTAGATGAAAATGTACAATTTAGTCTCTCAAAAATAGATCAATATGATTTACAAATTAATAATTTAGTTAAATACAACAAAGAAAAGTTTTTTTCAAAGCTCCAAGAAAAGATTGTAGAAATAATCAAAGGGTCACAAATTTTTGAAACTGTAGACAAAAATGATATTGGTTTTATTAATTTAAGCTTAAATCACAGGTTCCTTATGAATAAAATAACCAACTCAAAAAATGATTTTATCAATAATAAAAAACATAAAATTATTTTTGATTATGGAGGGCCAAATATTGGTAAACCACTACATGTTGGACATATGCGTACTTTAAATATTGGAAGAAGCCTTTATAACATTCATTCTTTTATTAACAATGAAGTTGTAAGTGACATTCATTTAGGAGATTGGGGTATGCCGGTTGCTCAAATCATTTCATATTTAGATAAAGAAAATATAGATCCAGAGAGTATTGACTCTAATCAATTAGAAGTGATTTATCCAAAGGCAAGTGAGGAATACAAGCAAAATGACAACTTTAAAAACCGGGCCCAAGAAATTAACAAACTTTTAAATAATAAAGATAACAATACGCTCAATGTTTGGAAAATAATAAAGAACACTTCTGTGGAAAGCCTTAAAAAAGATTTTAAAACATTAAACCATAGATTTGATTTCTGGCTGGGAGAAAGTGATGTCAATGATTTAATCCCTGGAATGATAGATGACTTAGTTAAAAATAAAAAAGTAATCAAGGATGAAGGTGCCCTAATTAGTGCCCAAGAGATTGATCCAAAAGTTTTAATTACTAAATCAGATGGGTCTTACCTGTATATAACCACAGATTTAGCAACTATTTTGTATAGACAGAAATATATTCCATATGATAAGGCATTTTACATTGTTGATAATCGTCAATCACTTCACTTTAAGCAACTATTTGATTCAATCAAGTTTTTTGAGTTTAATGATTTATATCATGAGCATATTTCCTATGGAACACTAAATGATAGTTATGGAAATCCTTTCAAAACAAGACAGGGTGGTACAAAGCCTCTTAGTGAGTTATTTGATGAAACTTATAACTACATAAAAAATATTAATACCACATTGAGTGATTCCACAATTACACACCTAACGAATTCTGTTCTCACATATAGTGACTTAATCACAAATAGAAAAACAGACTACAAATTTGATTTAGAAAAGTTTACAAATGTCAATGGAAAAACAGGTATATATATTCAGTATTCACAGGTTAGAGCAAAAAAATTAATAGACACAATAGATAATCAGAATCAAGAAATTGAAGAATTGATACTCAACAAAACAGATAAACAGTTGCTTTCTAAATTGTTTTTATTCTCTTATTACCTTGAACAATCAACTTTATTAAATGAACCACATCATCTTGCAAATTATCTTTACGAAATCGCTAATTTATTTAATCAATTTTACGAAAATGAAAAACTTTCAAGTATTACAGATCCAAATCATATGGCTTCAAAGCTCTATATAATAAATCTTTTTTTGACTACAAGTCACAACACAATGTTTTGCCTTGGTATATTGCCTGTTGATGAGATGTAATTACAAAAATATCTGAGTAGCTAGTATCCAGAAAACTAATGTAAATCCATACGTGTTGTTATTGATTAAATTAATATTTCTTCCAAAATTATGAAATAAAAATAGTAATAGTGGGATTGCTATAAAACCGGAAAACGATACTGCTCTTGCAATTACTAAATATTCATTTACAAAAATATTTTGATTCCTAAGTAAAACTTGAAATAATATTAGAAAAAAAAGGGATATAAATATAACGGAAACAATGTTGGCAAGTAGGTTTTTAAATGATCTGTTTTCTATAAAGTATTTATCAAAAAACTCTACAGGTATAAACAAAATAAAAAGAGAGGCAAAGAATGTTATAAATGACCAAAATAATCCCTGGCCATTCCAATTTATAAGCGTTTGTTCTACAAGCCCGGCCGACTCAAGAAATAAATATACTGAGAAACCAAGCAAAGATGTGCCCAATACAAAGAAATACAAACCTATAATTGGAAATATTTGATTACTGCTCAAACTGAT
>Ga0208547_1000609_pt1 | contig 20532 bp, 27 predicted proteins | sample DEB08_DNA_5_FD_185501 | JGI IMG/M metagenome (GOLD analysis project Ga0208547, IMG submission 185501) | Aqueous microbial communities from the Delaware River and Bay under freshwater to marine salinity gradient to study organic matter... | ecosystem: Environmental > Aquatic > Marine > Coastal ...
TGCACGTAACAAATCTAACTTCAATAACAATCTATCACTAATCTCGTTCTCTCCTGTGTACTGACAGGCAAACTCTTCTCTAGTGAAATAATCTAGGTCTTGATTTATATCATACATCTGTGTACTCCCCTTCAATGGGTTCTTCATTACCGCTTATGACGGTAGTCTCGCCACCGACACCAGTAATGGAAATATTAATAGCACTTTTACCGCCACTAGCCTTATCCTTTTCAAAGTAACTAACGGGTAACAATCTATCCATGCACAGCTTCCAAGCTGCTGCCTGATTCTTATGGTCATCATCTAAGGCTGCGTTAAGTATCGCGTCCAACACCTTCCTACTCTTAGGGGATGCTAGCATTCTAGCCTTGTATTCGTTGATTACCGCTGCATCTCCCTTGGGTCGCCCTACTGCATTGCGTTTACCCTTGGTTTTTGACGCTACTGAGTTCTTTTTAGGACGCCCAACCCGCTTCGCGGACTGACCAACCTTTGAATCCTTACTACTCAAGGTCTACTCCTTTGGTTATCTTAAGTATACTTAAGTATTCTTTAGGATTATACTTTAATTATTATTTAAAGAATAAACTTAAAGGTGTTCTTAAGTATACTTAAGGCGCATGGTTGCCTTTGACTCTCTATTATACTAGATATTATAGCATACTTTTAACTGAAAGTCAAGCTTTATTTACTATATATCCTTAAGTTTCCTTTAGACCGCGAGTCTAGCCAAAAGTTCCCCACACATGTCATAACTTTTAGCTATTAATGTGTCCTTTCTTATAGCTCAGGGCTACTTAAGGGCCACCTTGTGTTTCCTTATGTATCTCAAGGACTTACAAGTATTCACAAGGCTTATACATGTATCCTAATTTCACCCTTTTTTGTATACCGGAGGGAACATCAGCATATAATGTAACACGCGACCCCCTCCCCGCCCTTATTTCTCCACAGGTTTTCCACAAGTTATCCACAGAAATCCCAGAGTTATCCACAGGAATCCTTGAGTTATCCACAAGTTATCCACAGGCCACCGTGTTGGCACGGGTATTGCATAAGATTCCACAAGGATTGAGTGTGAGTATGCCAGAGGATACCTACAGCACTGTATGAATACACAGGTTGACACAAGCATACCCTTATGCTAGGTACACAAGGATAGCCACAAGTAGCCACAAATAAATTGCTATAGATGTAGGTAGATAAAAAAGATTGTAGATTGTCGCAACCAGATATATCTATGTCGCAAATAGATAAGCATCAGTCTCTCAAGGGTCTATCATGGGGACCATCAAGACGACACAGAAACAGCGTGTCTGAGAATGGTAGAGGTATAAGCGGGATCAATATCTAGTGTTAGTAAAGTCCGCGGGCTTTGATTAATTTAACACCGAGCTTATATCGCAGTCTTGACCTGAGTGTTACCACTAGCAGATAACGGTAACAGCCCCTAGATGCCGCGGCATGCAAGGTTGTGAAAGTGGAGTGAATCAGGATAGAGTAACCAAGATTGTTCGCAGGTTACACGGAGCCAGAAGGCGGGCTGAAAGGTCGCAGTGTGGTTAAAACAGCTCCAGAGAACAATCAACGGTTATTCACCGGAGATGCTAGGTAACTGGCGTTTGCGTTGAATAACTAAAGGTAACTAAACATGGCTAAGAAAACTCGTAGGTCATACGCTGAGTTAGATAACATACTAGGGCGGCATTACGCTGACAATAATTTCTGTGCCTTGGTCGCTATTTGTATAGCTACTGATGCAAGCGTAGGTAAGGTTAAAAGATACGTAGAGAAGTTTGCTAAAACTTGGGAAGGTCGTAAGCGAGTACATCGCAGAGGCACACCGTTTGAGGTAATCAAAGCTAGCTTGAATCGCTTTGGTAAAGAACATGACCCAGACTGGAATAAGTACAGCCACTGTGGGTATACACTTAACAGAGTCCACAAGGAACTTGCACTAACGCACCCAAACGATACGTTTCACGTGTACGTAAGGGGTCACGTGTCCTGTATCCGCGAAGGTATACTTGAAGATTGGACTGCAAAGAAGCCTAGCAGACGCAAGGTGTCGCACGTTTTCAGGGTAATTGATAGGACTAGTTAATTTGTTTTATCGTGTCTATTGGTATACAGTAGGCATTATTAAACCAACTAAACCAAAAGGTAATAACGATGAAACTTAAGCAATTAGGAAGTAACATGACCGAGCTAGACTTGGGCGAGGTACAGGTATTTTTTAGCTACGAGACACCAGTAGCCGCACGAACTGATACGGGTGCATTGGTGCGTACATCAACCAAGTACAGCGTAACCACCACCAAGCACATCAATAAGTGGTTGCAGGGTTGTGATGCAGTGGAAGTACCGCAGTCAGTAATTAACACTTTAGTGGAGGTAGTATAATGAGCGAATCAGCAATTACACTGGGCAAAATACAAGTAGAGTTTGAGTGTTTATATGGCACTAAAGAAATGTTAAAACGACTAACTCAAAAAGATCGCACAAGTGAGTTATTGCGGATATGCAACCGCGAAAACATATCATTTAAAGGTTTTGAGTATTTAGAGCGCAAACTAATTTTGGTAGGAGTATAGTATTATGGATTTAAAAACAGCAGAGACTCAACTAGCGTTAATAACTCCGCAGATCATTAAGCTAGAAATTCAGGGAAAAACAGCCTACACTGACGCTAAATGCTCTGATTTGTGGAAAGAAGCGCGGGAGTTAACCAAGATAATAAAACTACTTAAACTCTAATAGGAGCATAAACAATGAGCAGGTCAATATTAATTGAGGTCAAGCAGAGCTATGGTCGGAAGGTTATCTATCCGGCCTGTAACAACGCTGAGACATTCGCGAGGCTGTCAGGGTGTAAGACCTTGACCGAACAAACGCTTGAGTTGATAGAGCAGTTAGGCTACACTATCGACACAATAACACCAGATTGGAGGGCTTAACTAATGAATAGCGCAAGACGTAAGCAGCTAGTGGCTGAACAAAAGCGAGAGTATCGTATAAAGTTCTTTACAGATGTGTTTGGATGGTGTACCATCGCATCATTAACTTATTTAATATGGCTTGGGTTTTTCTTTATGTTAGCTAATCCCTTGTCCACTTTGTTTAACTAGGAGTATATATTATGGGTAGGATTTGGAACGGTAGTTGTGAGGATTGGTTGCACGGTGATGAGCCACACGGCTTGGACTTGCCGGATGCAGATGATTATGCACCAATGGAACAATGGGAGATTGACGAGGCCATTGCGGATTTAATGGCAGACGCAGATAGACTAGGGAGATTAGATGACTAAACGTATCAAGCTAAAAGGGGGCGACGAGTACGATGCATTCTCTCGCGCCTCTCGTACCCTGCTACAATGGCGTAGTGGTGAAGTAAAGAAGATCAAACGCAAGCACAACAAACGAGTGCGACAGGAAAACAAAAGCGCAATGCGCGAGGATAATAGTTATGACTGATAAAGAATTTTTTGATTGGCTAGAGACATGTCCGTCTAAGGATTGGCATGTCATGGACGCAGACCCTTGTAGTGTGGAGATTAGATTCCCTATCAAGATGTTAAAAGATAAGGACAAGAGCAAGTTACGTGTGCTAAACTCCTGTAGTACGGAGCTGTGGATCACTGACGAGGAGCTTAAGGAGGCCAACAAGCAAGCACTGGAAATCTTTGATGAATTCTACGACAACATAGGTCATGGCGAGGAGACATGGACTGAGATTCAGGTAGGCGATAAGTTCTTTGACATCAACTGTTGGGACGAGGGTATAGGCTATGACTACCCGTCCAGAGAAGGGGCTGTACATTGCTCTATATATCCTACTGTTGAGCTAGATAATGGATACCGTTATTGTGAGGGCGATAAGTACTTGCGTTTGTTTACTGTGGATAAAACTTTAGGAGAAGAATAGTATGATGATATTTGGTAGAATGTTAAGTATAGAGCTGATCAACGGTTGCGGATTGTACCTTGAGTTTGCTGACAGCCGTGCCGTCTGGGTCTATAACAAGGACACGGACAACACTGAGGCCATGCCCTTTGAAGGCGTACTGCTACACTTGCCCTTCATCTTGGTCAGCTATGGTCGCGTGTACGAGGAGGTAGAGGTATGAGTAAAATCAAAGAGGAACTGCTAGGCTATGACTATGAGCCTAGTGATTGGATAGAACCACAAGCACATGTAATGGTTGACGAGTTGATTGAGTATCAGGTATACTGTATGACATTATCTGAACTGACACAGCGAGTCACTAAGCAGATGCGTGACGAGTATTATAGTAATTCATACACCGACATGGTGCAAAAGTACAGCGAGGTATTCCCTAATGAGTAGATGTAAAAGTTGCGATGTTATATTAAACGAATACGAACTAAAAAAGATTGACCATTTAACAGGACTACATCTTGACCTATGTAACGTCTGTGCCGCCCACTCTAATGAAGCATTAATGGAAAGTAGCGACACGCTTAATTATCTTTACACGGGTTTAGTTTCGGAGACTGAGGATATTGACTCGTTGAGGGTGGAGTAATCGCCTTTATCTTCAAGATAATAGACAGCCTTCTTAAGTAACTGGGGGCTGTCTTTAAAAAGACCTAGAGCAGTGTTACAATGATGACACAACAAACCTCTGACTTCTCCTGTGTCGTGGTTATGGTCAACAAACAGAGAGGTAGGAGAGGTAGCAGGAGATTCACAGATAAGGCAAGCGTTGTTCTGTTCTGCCATCATCTGATTGTAGTCATCTGTTGTTATGTTATACTTACGCTTGAGATCCCTCTCTCTTTTAATAAGAGGACAGGCTTTTGTATTTAACCCTTTAGCGTGACGTTCTCTTTGATAAGTGTTAGTGCAGGGTTTACATCTTGGCTTGGGAATTGAAGCCTTACGAGTAGGACAGTGATAGTGCGTAAACTCAGTAAGAGGTTTAGATATGTTACATTTAATACAGGTTTTCATAAGTTATCTCCGACAAGATAATAGAAAAAGACCTACTAGCAGTGTCGGCTACGTTCGGCCTTTAAGGAAGGGCTTATGTATACACAAGTAAACATAAGTAAGACTTTAAGATTATACTTTAATGATTATCCTTTAAGTTATTATTTAAAGAATACTATATATTGTATCATACTTATCGTCAAAAGTCAATAACTAAACGTGACCAAATAGCTTAGACTGGTCATACTATACTAACAAGGGGCTTGACCTTACTAAGTAACTGGGTTATAATATATAAATACAGTAAAGGAAAACTTAAAAGAATTATCAAAGTATACTTAGGTATACTAGGTAGTAACCAAAGCGGCACGTTTAGTGTCATAACTTTAAATAGCAAGAGGCAGTAACTATGGCAGTAATAGAAGGTATATTAGCATTTGAAAACCTGAACGAACATGAGATTTTTCAGGGTCAAAGTACCGGCAAGTATTCAGTTGTCATTAGCTTAGACGATCAAACCGCAGAGCAGTTAGCAGGTATGGGTGTCAAGCTACGTGAGTACGAGGGTACTAAACAGCGTAAGTTCAGCACCAAGTATGATGTGCCTGTCTTAGACGCTGATGGCAATCCCTTTGCAGGACGCATTGGCCGTGGCTCCAAGGTACGTTTGTTGTGGGCAGAAGGTCAGCCCCACCCTGTACATGGAACGTCTACCTACCTGAATAAGGTCAAGGTTCTGGAGGTTGCAGAGCAGGAAGGAGGCGAGGACTTTTAATGGCAGTTGAATCTACCTTTGTCCGACATGAGCCATGCCCTGCGTGTGGCTCTAAGGATAACTTGGCTAGATACTCTGATGGGCATGCCGTCTGTTTCTCAGGCGGCTGTTCACATTACGAGAGAGGTGACGGTCAGGTTATAAGCATTCAACAGAAACCTAAGAGGTCGTTAGAGATGACAGGAGTAGTAGCGGCAATCCCTGATAGACGTATCAATGAAGCCACAGCAAAACGCTATGGTGTTACAGTTGAGTACGGCACTGATGGGCAGATTGTCAAGCATCACTACCCGTACCATGACAAGGATACAGGTGCGGTGATAGGTACTAAGGTACGAGCAGTAGAAACTAAAAACTTTTATGCAACAGGAGGCTTTGATAATGCGGGGTTGTTTGGTCAACAGGCGTTCAAGAGTGGCGGTAAATACATTACGATCACAGAGGGCGAGGCTGATGCACTGGCAGTCAACGAGATGTTTGACGGGAAGTGGCCAGTCGTATCCATCAGATCAGGTGCGGCAGGAGCAAGCAAAGACATCAAAGCAAACCTTGAGTGGCTAGAAACTTTTGATAATGTGGTCATCTGTTTCGACAGTGACAAGGCAGGACAGGAGGCGGCACGTTCGGTGCTTGATCTGTTCACCCCCAACAAGGCAAAGAATCTTGAGCTATCCATGAAGGATGCAGGTGATATGCTCAAGGCACGTAAGGTGCAGGACTTTGTTAAGGAGTGGTGGAACGCTAAGTCATATCGCCCTGATGGTATCGTTGCGGGTAATGAGACATGGGACATGATCATCAAGCAGTCTGATGTCAAGTCCATTGACTACCCTTGGGCGTGTCTCAATGAGTACACACATGGATTCCGTAAGCAGGAGCTAGTGACTATTACTTCAGGTTCAGGCATGGGTAAATCACAGATTGTCAGGGAGCTTGAGCATTACCTGCTAGGAGCTACGGAAGATAACATAGGTATCCTTGCCTTGGAGGAGGATATCCCCAAGACAGCATTAGGCATTATGTCTATTGAGGCTAACAAGCAGCTACACTTGGACAAGTCTGTCTCTCAGGAAGAGAAGAAGGGATACTGGGACAACACGTTAGGGTCAGGACGTATCTTTATGTTTGACCACTGGGGCAGTACCAATGAGGATAACTTGCTAGGACGCATACGCTACATGGCTAAAGGACTAGACTGCAAGTGGATTATCCTTGACCATCTCAGCATCGTAGTGTCAGACCAAGAGACAGGTGACGAGCGTAAGGCTATCGACAGCATCATGACCAATCTCCGTAAGCTAGTTCAGGAGACAGGCGTAGGGTTGTTCCTTGTGTCTCACCTACGTAGACCAAGCGGTGCTAAGGCGCACGAGGATGGCGGTAAGATTTCTTTGGGAGAACTCAGAGGATCAGCGGCAATCGCGCAACTTAGCGACATAGTTCTGGGGTTAGAGCGAGATCAGCAACACGCTGACCCTGAGATACGTAACACCACCTGTGTACGTGTGCTGAAGAATAGGTTTGTTGGACTCACTGGCCCTGCTTGTTACCTGTATTATGACAAGGAGTCTGGGCGTATGATTGAGACTAACTGTCCAGTACCTGACGATAAAGCGGAGTTCTAGTAGTGGATAAGATTGTATTCGACATTGAAGCTAATGGCTTGAAGCCCGACAGAGTGTGGGTAATCATTGCCTATCACATGGGGTTGGAGGAATACTTTGAGTTCTCTGGTTTTACTTTGTACGATTTCAATCAGTGGTTACTAGATCAAGGAGAGTGCGAGATCATAGGTCACAACATAATTGACTATGACATACCTGTTCTTGAGAAGATACTAGGCACAGACTTCAGCAAATGTAAAGTCACAGATACGCTAGTCATGTCACGGTTAGCTAACCCACAGCGTGAAGGCGGTCACTCGCTAGATAACTGGGGTACTGTATTAGGACAACCAAAAGGAGAACATAATGATTGGGATAATTTTTCGCAGGATATGGTGGACTACTGTCGCCAAGATGTGCGAGTTAATAAACTGGTGTACCAGAAACTCCTCACTGAGCTTACTGGTTTTGGAAGCGAAAGCATCGAGCTTGAGCATAGAGTACAAGATATTATATGTGGACAGATTAAAACAGGATGGACGCTAGACCAAGAGAAAGCGTTCTTATTATTAGCAGAACTAAAGGAGAAGAAGTATGAACTTGAAGATGAAGTGTTACAGACTTTCAAACCGTTACCAACATTTGTCAAAGAGATTACCCCCAAGACTAAGAAAGATGGTACGTATTCGGTTGTTGGGCTTAAATTTCTAGGCGATCAATGGACTACCGCAGTCGCTCCCTTCAGCCGTATAGACTACCCTGTGTTTAACTTGGGTTCTCGACAGCAGATAGGACGATACCTACAATACTTTGGGTGGAAGCCCAAGCAGTTCACTGAGACAGGACAGCCTATCGTAGACGAGGCAGTGCTAAGTAAGGTGCAAGGTATACCGGAGGCATCCCTGATTGGCGAGTACCTGATGATACAGAAGCGTGTAGCACAGGTTCAGAGTTGGTTAGATGCAGTCGAGGACGATGGTAGAGTACATGGGTACGTCAATGCGTGTGGTGCTGTGACAGGCCGTATGACGCACTCTAGTCCCAACATGGGTCAAGTACCGGCAGTCTATTCACCCTATGGCAGAGAGTGTCGTGATGTGTGGACAGTACCGGAGGGATATAAACTTGTGGGCTGTGACGCTAGTGGTTTAGAGTTGCGTATGCTTGCCCATTACATGAATGACGAGGACTACACTAATGAAATTCTCAATGGAGATATACACACGGCAAACCAGTTGGCTTCGGGCGTTGACACTAGAGATCAAGCAAAGACTTTTATATACGCTTTCCTTTATGGAGCAGGAGACGCCAAGGTCGGAAGTATCGTTGGAGGAACTGCAAAGGACGGCAGAAGACTTAAGGAAAAGTTCCTCGCAAATACGCCATCTCTTAGAGACTTACGAGAGCGAGTTGGAGTGGCGGCTACAAGAGGCTATGTTCTTGGCTTGGATAGAAGACGGGTGTCAATACGATCCGAACACGCTGCATTGAACAGTCTATTGCAGTCAGCAGGAGCCGTAGTGATGAAGAAAGCCCTATGTTTGTTGCATGAATACGCTACACTCTGGGGCATAAAGTTTAACATTATAGGAAACATACATGATGAAATCCAGACAGAGGTCGAGCAAGAGAAATCAGAGGTTTTCGGACGGTTGGCAGTCAGTTGTATTGAAGCCGCAGGACTCCACTACAAACTCAACTGTCCACTTACAGGAGATTACAAAGTCGGAAACAGTTGGGCAGACACACACTGAAGCCTCTTGTTACTCCTGCGGTGTGTCATTAATTGCAGGAGATAACTGGGCGCCTTCCATGGCTGAAAGAGGCCAGAAGATGTGCAAAGGTTGTTTTAACGGCAAGCATAATAAACAGAATGGCCCTAGAAGAATGTATGTCAACGGTAAATACGTACCTAAGACACATCCTTTGTACAAAGCAGGAAGGTACAAAGGGTTTGAGGATGCGGCCTTTAGTTCCCTAGAGAACTACAAGTCTAATCCAGAAGGTCAGGTGTACATCATAACTAACCCTGCATGGGAAGGTTGGGTCAAGGTAGGTATGGCAGTAGACGCAGGAGATAGGCTAAATAACTATCAAACATCAAGCCCCGAAAGAGATTATGAGTTATTTGACTATGAAGACTTTGGAGATAGGAGAGTAGCAGAGAGCATGGTACATGATTATCTACGTAAGCGTTTTAAACACAAGAACGAGTGGTTTGAGTGTAGTACAGAAGAGGCAATGGAAGCAATAGACGCTATACATTCTGAGCTACACGGTTCCGCTATGATGCTTAATGACTTATGTGATGCGGCTGATGACTTTGGTGATGTTTATTTAGGAGATGGTGTATGGCTGAGGGCATAGAAGAAAAGACAACGGACACTGTAGTACAGGACATCTACGCATTGATGGAAAGCAAGGACGCTGACCCATCTGTAGATGTGGAGGCAGAGATAGAGAAGTTTGGTGAAGGCGTCAAGGCACTGATGCGTACTGAGTTTGGTCGGAAGAAGCGAGAGGATAACCGCAAGCTACGCTTGTCGAACATTGGCCGCACTGACCGCTATCTTTGGAATCACTTTAACGGTACGGATGGAGAGAAGCTGCTACCACATACCTACATCAAGTTTATGTACGGTCACTTGATTGAGGAGATGCTGTTGTTCTTGACTCGCATGGCAGGACATACAGTTACTGACGAGCAGAAGGTGTGCAAGGTAGAAGGTGTAGTTGGTCACATGGACTGCAAGATAGATGGCGTAGTGACTGACGTTAAGTCTGCCAGTAGCTTTGGGTTTAAGAAGTTCAAGGATGGTAGCCTAGTTGATGATGATTCCTTTGGTTACATAGATCAGATCAAAGCCTACGCCCACGATTGTGGTGAGACACAGGTAGGTTGGCTGACTATGGATAAAGCCAACGGTCACTTGACTTATCTTAAGTATGACCTTGAGAACACAGACAGTGAGAAACTCAAGGAGCCTATTGTTGCTAGGGTCAAGCACATCAAGCAGCTTGTTGAGGGAGATGAGCCAACTGAGTATTGTTATGATCCAGTACCTGATGGCAAGTCAGGCAACATGAAGTTAGCGATAGGCTGTTCTTACTGTCAGTTTAAAGAGCATTGCTATCCTAACATGAGGGTGTTCAAGTATTCATTTGGCCCTAAGTTCTTAGTTGATGTAGTTAATGAACCAAGAGTAGAGGAGATCACGCTAGATGAAACGGGCTTTTAGATCAGGACTTGAGAAGGATTTATCAGAGAAGCTAGACGGACAGTACAAGTTTGAGCCTTATGATTTACCTTACACAGTACACAAGAAGTACCTACCGGACTTTGTTCACGAGGATAAGGCAATACTGATAGAGTGCAAAGGTTTCTTTAGGGTCGGGGATACTCAGAAGTATACCGCCATACGAGACTCAATGCCAGAGTGGGAGTTAGTCTTTGTGTTGTCAAACCCTAGCAAGAAGGTACGTAAGGGTGGCAAGATAACAATGGGAGAGTGGTGTGACAAAGAAGGATTCAAACACTTCACCATTGAGACTGCCAAAGAACTAACACGTTATATTAAAAGGAAGAAAGTATAATGGCTATGACACTAGAGGAGCTTAAAGAGAAATTAGTATTGCATCTGGATGAAGAGTTGACTTGTGAATTATTATCAATCACGACATACGATTTAGTAGAGGCATTTGAACGTAGGATAATTAGAAACTTTGACAGAATAGCAGAGGACTTTGACGATGAGACTGAATGACGTAAGCCCCGCAGAGTGGGACAGAGTGACCAAGGACTACAAAGAGACGACAATAAAGACAGGGCTAGAGAAGTGGCAACAGTTGGCTGAGGAAGAAGCTAAAGAGTTAGACCCAGTAAACAACCCAAGCCATTACAATACAGGTAACATAGAATGTATTGATGCAATAGAGGAGTCCATGTCCAGTGTTGCATTCAAAGGCTATCTCAAGGGCAACTGCATGAAGTACCTGTGGCGTTACGACTACAAGGGTAAGCAGGTACAGGACTTACAGAAGGCAGGTTGGTACTTAACCAAACTAACAGCAATAGTGACAGAGGAGAACAACTAGTGGATCAGTATCAACAGTTTATACACAAGAGTAGGTACGCACGTTGGCTACCAGAGCAGGGCAGACGAGAGCGTTGGGATGAGACAGTCAACAGATACGTAGACTTCTGGAAAGACCGTGGACAGATAAACGATAAGGAAGCACTTAAGTTATTCAATGCTATCTTTAACCTAGAGGTCATGCCTAGTATGCGCTGTATGATGACAGCAGGTGAGGCACTGAACAAGGACAACGTAGCAGGGTTTAACTGTAGCTACCTACACATTGATTCACCACGTAGCTTTGACGAGCTTATGTATGTACTGATGTGCGGCACAGGTGTAGGCTTTAGTGTTGAACGTAACTTCATCAACAAGCTACCTGTAGTGGCTGAGACATTCCACAAGACTGACAGTGTGATCGTTGTGTCTGACAGCAAGATAGGTTGGGCATCTGCATTCCGTGAGCTTATCAGTCTACTGTACGCAGGGAAGATACCCAAGTGGGACATGAGTAAGGTACGGGAGTCAGGTGCTAGACTCAAGACATTCGGTGGTCGAGCCAGTGGGCCAGAGCCTCTTGATGATTTGTTCCACTTCTGCGTAGGTATCTTCCAGAAGGCCGCAGGTCGCAAGCTGACATCCATTGAGTGCCATGATGTATGCTGTAAGATTGCTGACATCGTAGTTGTTGGTGGTGTGCGTAGGTCAGCCCTGATTAGCCTGTCTAACCTGTCAGATCCACGTATGGCTAAGGCTAAGAACGGCAACTGGTGGGACACAGAAGGGCAGCGTAGGCTTGCTAACAACAGCGTAGCGTACACTGAGAAGCCAGACTTTGAGTCATTCCTTGCAGAGATGCAGAACATGTACGAGTCTAAGGCAGGAGAGCGTGGTATCTTCAGTCGAGTAGCGGCACAGAAGATTGCAGGACGTAACGGTAGGCGTGACCCTGAGCAGGACTTCGGTACTAACCCATGCTCTGAGATTATCCTACGCAGTAATCAGTTCTGTAACTTGTCAGAGATTGTAGTACGTCCTGATGATGATCTAGCTTCGTTAAAAAGAAAGTGTGAAGTGGCGGCTATCATTGGTACACTACAGGCTACGCTGACAGACTTCCGGTACTTACGGAATGTATGGAAGAGAAATACGGAAGAGGAAGCACTGCTAGGCGTGAGCATGACAGGGATTATGGATCACTACTTATTAGGTAAAAACTCACCTGACTTGGAGAAGTGGCTTGAACAGATACGTGACGTTGCTATTAAGACTAATGAGAAGTGGGCTACTAAACTTGGAATTAATCAGTCTGCGGCTATTACTTGTGTTAAGCCTAGCGGTACAGTATCTCAGCTTGTCGATAGTGCTAGTGGTATCCATCCTCGCTTCTCTGAGCATTACATTCGCAGAGTACGTAGCGACAAGAAAGACCCGCTTGCACAGTTTATGCAAACAACAGGATTCCCAGTAGAGCAAGACTTGATGAGCCAAGCGTCACTGGTGTTCAGCTTCCCCATCAAAGCACCTGAAGAAAGTATTAAGGTTAATGATATTGATGCTCTGCAACAACTGAGGCTATGGAAGAAGTACCAAGAATTCTGGTGTGAGCATAAACCAAGCATTACTGTTTACTACACAGACGATGAGTTCTTGGAAGTTGCACAGTGGATATGGAATAACTTTGATCTGTGTAGTGGTATTAGTCTGTTGCCGTATAGCGATCATGTATATCAACAAGCTCCGTATGAGGACATAGACGCTGAGAAGTATGAGGAGTTACTTGCGGCTATGCCAGAGGGGGTGAACTGGGATGATCTGGAACACTTTGAGAAAGAGGATAACACGACAGGGAGTCAGGAGTTAGCGTGTGTAGGTGGTGCATGTGAGATAGTTTAGATATAACATGTTACAACTTGGGGGCGTAATGCCCCCTTTTTTATTGCATCGCTCTTTTCAAACGCTCTTTCCTTCTTTGCTGTGCTTCTTGTTCTCTTTTCTTTTCTATAGTCTTTTCAGCACCGCCTAACATAAAGGTGTATATGTCTTGACCAACAATAGGAAGTTTAGTTACTACCTTTTTAACCGCATCGTAGTCTTGTTCTTCATCGTCAGCTAGTTCCATAGCTGCTTTACCTACCATATCAACCAAACCTAAACTTGCAGGAGTTAGTTGAGATTTTATAAATTCACCATACTCTCCGTTTGCTAAGTGACGTTCCCTTTGGTACTTACTTAAGAATACAATATCCATAAGTGCCTGTACCCAAGCGTCTGAAGCTGTGTCTGCAAATGTAGAAGCGTCTGTAAAATCTACAGCCATACCTTCTGTATCAAAGCCTGACTTAACGTAGTTTCTTACGTCTTGTACAGTAGCGTTAGCTGTACCCATGATTAAAGCATAACGAGTAGCGTTGACTAAAGCCTCTTGTTTGTTCCCTTTCCTGTATTCATTGACAATATCTTTTCTAACTAAGCCTAACTGCTTAAGCATGTAAGATTTCATAGCGTAAAAAATACGCCCGTTAGGAACCTCTAAGTAGGCTTTAGGCATCTCTGATAAAGAGATAGGCTGAACTTCCGACAACTCGTTCCAAAGCATGAGCTTTACGTTGTCATTTACCTCACCTTTCTTCAGAGACTCCATCAGTTTAACAGTCTCGTCTCCAAACACTTCATCCCATTTCTTTATAAAAGCAGAAGGGTTCTTTTCAGCTAGTTTTTGATATTTATTATAGGAAGAATTAATGAAGATACGCTTACCGCTTCTATCAATCTTAGTAAATAGAGATCCTTTCATGGTCGCATCAAGAGCCTTACTGAAACCATCCACGTTGCCAAACTCTATAGAGGTACGGTTCAGCAGACCTAAATCTTCTGGTTTAACCCTAGAGCCTTTTATTCCTGTCGCTATTTCTTTGATTGTATTTCCTAAGCCGTTGACATATACAGAACTACCTACGTCAGCTAACTGTATTAAGGCTGATCTAAAGTTAGCAAGCAGTGCCATGTTTTGTATATCTCTAACAGAAGCTAGTGTCCTGTTCATGGCTCTTTCGCCACCGTCAAAACGAGCAGTAAGTAAAGCCCTTAAGTTATCTTCTTGTGTATGGTTGAGTTCACCCTTTGCTCTCATCTGAGCTAACATCTCGCCAATGCTTTCACTTAAGTCTACAGTGTCTGTACCTTTAACCTTCTTTAAAGAGTTCTGTTGGTTAAAGAACTGACGTTTAGCTATCTCTCTCTCCATTCGTTGAGTATAGATAGTCAAAGCTGTAGGAGCATCGTGATAAAACTCTCGCAGCTTGGGGGTTACTTCTTGGATAGTACGAGAAGCCTCTGTTCTTTTAGTAGGTAGTCCTGTTTTACTACCCGCTAGGATACGATTGTAGACATCTGATACTACACTATCATCAAGCTCATTTACTTCTACCCCTTTCTTCTTAGCGATCTTTGCTAATGCCCTATCTGCTACGGACACTCCCGCAGTGCCTACCGCTTCTTGGATACCTTGCAGGTCTTTAATCACACGGGGGAAAAAGTTGACTCTCCTTCCTATCTTCATACCAGAAGCTAATGCTCTCTTGTGGATGTCATCAAGAAGTTCAACTATTGGGCCATTCTTTTCTACACCTTGTGCGTTTTTAATTTTAAACTGCTTAGTCAATTCAGGGAAGTTTTCATCCGCTATCTTAAGTGCTGTCTTAAACTGACCGTTATTTAAAGCGTCTTGAAAGTCAAGATACTTAGCTTTAATCTCTGGATTCTTTTCTTTCTTAATTAATCTTGTAGTGTATTGTAAAAAAGGTTGAGTCTTAGTTTGAGTATTAGCCGTATTTACTGCTGATCTAAATTCATACTCACGCATTAAGTTACCAACACGTTGACTGTTTAATTTAATAACCTGCTGTAAGGGAGCCGCAAGCTCATCCCAAGCCTTACCTATCATAGTAGTGGAAGCTAAAGGATTATTACGAGCAGCTACTACTTTAGCAGCGTCATCTAACGTAGGTATTACAGGTGCGCCTAAAGTAGAATTATTATAAACTACTAAAGCGTCCTTGTTCTTTAGACCCATCTCTTTTAAAACAGTAGGTATTATCTCTTCTTCAGGAACATTAGCCACAACTTTGTCAGCTATCTTATCATTCATTTTAGCAACAACAGAGTTAGCAGCTTTAGTAGATCCTGTTTTAGAAGCAATAGCTTTGGTTTTATTTGTTACGTAGTTGACTGTGTTTTTGGTTTTCTCTGCCACAGCTTTAGTGGTTCTTATTGGTGCAGCTAAAGGAGGCGTAAGTAAAGCCCCTGCTGCTGTGTGAAGGCCTAACGTTTTTACGTCATAATCTCCTGAAGTTATCTGTCTCGTTAGTTCAGAAGAACCAGAGATAGCTGCTCCACTACCTACCATAGTTGTAAGAGCGCGGCCAATAGGTATTGCAGTAGTGAGTGAGCCTAATTCAGCACCTACACTACCTATAGTGTCTGATGTAACATCTTTACCTATTTGAGATTGAACAGCTAAAGTATCAGCATGTCTTTCCTGCGCCTCAGAAACTCTTAGTTTTTCTATATGTTGTATTCTTTCTTGATAGGACATGGTGTCCATGAAGGCATCACCAAACCTTTCACGAGGGTGCATCAACCTAGCACCTTCTAAAGTGCCGTAAGCTGTGGAGCTAGGAGAATCTACTGGCCCTAGTATGTTATCTTCAGCGTCTACCCACACAGAAGTAGGCGCAAAGGCTTCAGTTGCTCTGCTCAAGCGACCTATATCAGCAGACCCTTGATCCCAAGCAGCAGCCATCTCGTCTATGCGGGTAATCCTTTCACCTGACGGAGTTTCCCTGTAGTCTGGAGTATCCGTAACGCCTATCCAATCACCTAGTCTACGTAAAGGTTCAAGCATTAAGAAAGGCGCAAACTCCAAAGGACGTTGACTACCTTCCTCTGTGACATATGGAGTTGCTTCTGTAGGGGTTTCAACAACTGTAAAACCTTCAGGTACAATAGAAGACTTAGAAACAGGAGTTTCAACAACTGTAAAACCTTCAGGTACTTTCATTATAGAGACACCCATTGTCCGTTACGTAAAATTTTTCTATTACCTTGTCTGTCCGCTATGATAGTTCCTTCAACTACCTCTCCTTCTCCTAAAGGCTGTTGAGTACCCGCAGCTACTCCTGCCGCAGTTTCTTCAGGGTCTAAACCTCCCTTACTTTCAGGGGCAGGTTTTAAACGATAAATATCTCCCTTCAAAATACTACGTTCCTCTTTGGGAGTTTCTTCAATCCTGTTAATATACAGTTCTTGAACAGCTTGTTTTCTAGCTTCAGGTTCGTTGAGTCCATCCTTTTTTACTATTTCATTTGTTCTTGCAGCGACATCATCAATTAACTGCTCTTGTTCGTAAGGCGTTAAGTTATTAAAGGCAGAGTTATCATAACCTGCACGATTACCTGCATTCAGTAATTGAAACCGCGCATCTTCAGAATCTTGTCTAGTGATTGTTACTCCTGCTTTAGTTTCATCTGTGTATTTTTTAGCGTCTGTAGGTAGAGCAGTGTACTTTGTACTTCCGTCAGCGTTTACACCTGAAGGGTACATAAGTTGTTTCGGTTGTTTACCTATTTTAGTTTCAGCAGCCCATACTGTTACACCAGAAGGTAACACATATTTTGTAGAACTGTCTCGTGTTACGTTAGGGTCAGGAACAAGAGACTTGGCTATGGTGTTAAACTCTGTAGTGGTACTCTCTCCATAATCTCCTGCTTCTACTTCAGCATAGATAGGGTGGTCATCAGGAACGCCTTGACCTTGTAATAATCTTCTTTGTGTTTTAATAGTAGCAGGTAGTTGAGCTTCTGCTTTAAGTCTTTTAGCTTCTAAGTCCCTAGCGTCACGCTCTAAGGCCATAACTATTTGTTGTCCTTGCGCTAAAGGAAGTGTCTTATCCATCACTCTCTGAGCATTATCAGGATCACCTAATTTAACTAAAGCCTCTGCTATTGCTGTCCTTGTGTTTCCCTCTACTGACAACTCACGTATAGCAGCCGCAGTCTTAGCTGCCCCTGTTAAATCACCAGTAGCCTGTTGTAACTGCGCAACCTTACGCAGATCATCAGGATTACTCAGGTCTAACTGAGCCATAGCCATCTGTAGTTGTTCAGCAGTAGAGCGTGGGTCTTTACCCATTGCTCCCATTAAACCTCTACGCATACCCTCTGCTCGTTGTGCGCCAAAGGCTAATCGCTGTTGTGCTGCATTGCCGCCCATGCCCATAGGGTCAGGACGTTGACTTGAGATTCCCGTAAGGAGTCCTGCAATATCTTGTCTAGCCATTAGTTTCTTCCTCCTAACCAACTAGGTAGGCTTCCTTGTAGATCGCCAACAATCCCAGTTAAAAGTCCTTCAACGCCTTCTAGCGCAGGTGCGTCTTTATCAAGTATTCTATTAATAAGCTGCTCTTGCATAGTAGCTTCTCTACCTAACAACGAATCTAATATAGAAGCACCTTGCTGTAGTTGTAAACGATTAGCTAAGTCTTCAGCCTGTAGTCTAGACTCTAGTCCACCCAAGCCCATCTGTGTAGCCAACTCTGTACCAGTTCTGCGGCCAATGTCAGCAAACCCTGCGGGAACTTGACTAGCTGTCAATAACCCTAATGCTTGAGCTTGTGGCTGATAACCTGCGGCCTGTAGCATACCGCCTAGCTGACCTGCTTGTAACTGCTCTGCCTGTGACTGCTGTCTAGCGGCTAAGTTAGCACGAGCCATAGCTTCCTGTCGTGCAGTCTCTTGAGCTAGTAACTCAGGGGAAGCACCACCGTAGGCGGCAGAGGACAGCCCTAGACGCCCTTGTGATAGCAGACGCTCTTCCAATGCTAGACGCTGACGTTCCTCTTCAGGACGCTGTACGGCTCTCATCTGCTCAAATAGCTGTGCTTGTGCTGTAGCAGGGTCTACACCTACCTGACCAAACAATCCTGTAGCTTGTTGCTGTAGTTGCTGTTGTGCAGCTTGTTGCTCTGGAGATAAACCAATAGCGAAGCCACCTTCAGGCGTGGTAGTCACATTAGCCAAGTCACTGGTAACAGTGTATGGTCTAAACTCTGTACCTGCTACTGCTTGCTCACCTAAAACTTGAGCAGCTTGTTGAGCCTCACGGCCTAACTGTTGCGCCCCCGCAATGTTTTCTTGTCCTAAGTAAAACTCACCACCTGCTCGTAGCAAGCCGCCTAAATCAAAACCAGAAGTAGAAGTAGGAGCCATGTTGTTCACTGCGTTTGATGCTGCAAAAGAAGCGTCTACAGGATTAGGGCTAGTGTTTGTAAGTACATTAGGAACAGGGTTATAGTTAGGAGTAGTCCCTGTACTTCCAAAAGCAGAACCAAAAGTTGACTGCGATGTTACTGTTGGTCGAGGCCTGTTGGCGTATTCTTGTTCCAACGCTGCTCTAGTTTCAGGCGTGTCTATTCTTAATTGATTGTAATTAACAGCCATTAGTACGACCCTCCAGTAATTGTGTCAGCCGTTAATGTACCTGTGACGTTCACGGTAGCGGCTGTTACAGTACCTGTGAAAGTAGGACTAGCAGTGTCAGCTTTAGTAGCACTGGCAGTGGCAATGTTGTTAAACTCAGTGTCGATCTCTGTACCTCTCACAATCTTAGCAGCATTGCCTGAAGGGAGAGAATCCTTTGTAGCAAAGTTAGTTGTCTTAGTGTAATTAGACATTAGATAAGTCTCCCTAGTAGAGCGTGTATGTCAATTTTTTGAATAGAAAAAGCAGCACCATTAACCTCTGCTTCAATACCAATGGTTACTACCTCACCACTACCGCTAGTGTTAACCTTTGGTGTGTTGATTAAAATAGAAGAGGTGTACTCTGCTGTAGTGTTATACTCAGAAACACCGTACTCGCCAATGTTGCTAGAGCCGAATGTAAACGCTTGTTTAGTATAATTCGCTGTATAGTCATAGCCCCAGTTCAATGTAGTAGGTGTGTTTTGTCCACCAATGATGGTCATGTTAAACTTCTTTAAAAACTTTAGGTTGGAAGTGTTACCAAAGTCCATAGGGTTACTAAAGTATCTCATCTCGTACTTAACAGCACCGTCCATGTAGCCCTTGTACTTAACTATGCCGCTAGAGATGCCAATGTATATCTCACCACCTTCCAACACAGCAAACGACAGAGGATACATTCCTGACCATGTTGTAGCCCGTTGTGACCCATCAGGCAGAGACTGTCGCATATCAAAGCAGTACACAGTGTTGCTGTCTGGTAACGTCAGTAGGTAGAAAGCCTCTTCAGAACTGTACAGAGACTTGATAGGGTTAGTCTGTAGCGGTATTAAGTTTAACAAGTCAGTACGTACATTCTTGCTGATGTCACGCATAGGCATAGACTTCTCTTGTATAGTCCTACCAAAGCTACGTACACCTGTCTCAGACAAGAACAGTATATCAGTGCCTGTGTGCTGTACTGAGTCACGAGCTATACAGCCAACGCCTTCTATGGTGTCTGTAAGCGTCATAGAGGCAGGAGAGGATGCACCTGAGTACACAAGTATAGACTTCTTACCAAAGATGATTAGGAAGCCATTGTGAGCCGCTAGAGCCGTTATCTCGTCAAAGCCTGTAGGCCATACTAGAGTTACATCTAACGAGCCTGTAGCACCTCCTGACCAAGCATGACCGTTTAACGTATCAGACCAGTAGACAGTGTGCTTGTTACCTATAACGTCTGCTACAAATAACTTACCATAGGCTGCTAGGACTTCGTTGCCCTGTGGAGCAGTACCTGTGCTATGACTGTGGCCTGACATAGTTTCTAAAACAAAAGAGCCTGACTCGTCTGTGCCTATCAGAGGCTCATGTCCTCTCTGAAACATGTAGACATGGTTGTTCAATGTCACTACTTTCCAGTTGTTAGCTGATGGTGTATAGCTACTAGGTGTAATGTCTGTTAAGGTTGAAGTGCCTTTGAATACTTTATTGTTACCCGCTGACAACACAACCTTGTCACCAGAGTTATCAATAAACTCGTACATAGTCTCTATGCCACGACTGCTTCCTAGTACAGAAGAGCCGTTACTAGACACTGCTTCCCAACCCTTACGC
>Ga0208547_1000610_pt1 | contig 20525 bp, 21 predicted proteins | sample DEB08_DNA_5_FD_185501 | JGI IMG/M metagenome (GOLD analysis project Ga0208547, IMG submission 185501) | Aqueous microbial communities from the Delaware River and Bay under freshwater to marine salinity gradient to study organic matter... | ecosystem: Environmental > Aquatic > Marine > Coastal ...
CAAAGTAATTGGTGCCGGTGCAGTTCACGTGATGTGGGAAGACTTAGCTGAAGTAAGAACTATGGCGATATTTCCTGAATATCAAAGAAAAGGCTATGGATCAAAATTGCTGAACGCGCTTTTGGAAAGAGCTAGAGAATTAGAAGTAAAGCGAGTCTTTTGCCTAACGTTTGAAACTCAATTTTTCTCAGCACACGGGTTCAAAGAAATTGATGGCACACCGGTGGAAAGTAGCGTTTATCAACAGTTATTGGAATCTTACGACGTAGGAATTGCAGAATTCCTGGATTTAGACAAAGTAAAGCCTAATACCTTAGGCAACACTCGAATGTTAAAAATTCTTTAACAAGAATTTAGCACTTTTTTAATAGCATCAAACTCTGCTTGATCTACAGAGAGATCCCACCGGTGTTTAATACTTACCCAAGTGGTGACATACCAACAATGAGTTTCAGGCAAAATCGGAAACCAATTAGCAGGATCTCGATCCCCTTTATTTCGGTTTGCTTCGCGAGAAACTGCAATCAAGCTATCTGGATCACTTAAATCGTTAGCAAAAAGTTCTCTTTTTTCTTCGGTCCAAATATTTGCGCCAGAATCCCATGCCTCTGCCAGGGGAACAAAGTGATCCACATCAAAAGTTGCCGGATCTTCCGTTTCAAACCCATCATAAATAGAGACCCATTTACCTAAAACTATTTTGCAATCCTCTTCAATCTCTACTGGTATTAATGACTCTTGAATTAAAACTTCTCTACGGGTATCGCAACCATCTTGATCAAAGTCACTCCAACGATCCATAAATAATTCTCGCTGATAGCCATCTCTAGATTCTTCTTGAATAGTTAGTTGATTGAGTAGATCTAGGGAAATAGTTTGATCTAGAGTATTTTCTTCAGCAGGCTCAGCGTTGAGCGTGCTTAAAATGAAAATTATGGCACTTCCTAAAAGTAAGGGAACTCCCACTTGCTTTCTATTGGCCATTTAATAAAGGTAGCGTTTTAATAGCGATCAACATAGGATTTCAACAGTCAGTTAGTTATCCACAACTAACTGATACTCAAGGGCGCTTGCTGATATTTAGAAAGCAGTACTCCGATACATTCAAACGAATTTGGTTTAATCCGATAAAGCGCATTTTGCTTAAACCTCTTACATACCGCAAAAAGCTTTTCTTGATGGATCATATTGATAGCAAAGCCATTTTCAGACCATTTGGACTTTGGATCAAAGCCACGAGCGGGGTAGACGGGACTTCCGAGCCGATCTAAAAGGGTTTTTAGTTCCCGATTTCGTTTGATATTTTCTGCTTCCGTGAGATTTTTACTCTCGGGGTTTGCTGCTGTGAGAATTATTAAGCCTTCTTCTTCAAACGGCCACTCGCCGCTGGCAGTTTCATCAGCATTAATGGTTAAAACTTTTTCACCCACGGTAATTTCAACATGTGTTGTCATGTAGAAATCCCAAACGTCTTTCATGTGAGTTCATCCTATCTAAGTTGATTTTTGTGTAATTTTTGGCCACATTTAGATATTTTCACTGAATCGACACTCAGGATACTTAGAACAACCTTTAAATTGACCACCAGCATATTTATTTTTAATAACTATTAATCCTCGACCGCAGCTTGGGCAGATGGTTTGAGCTTGTTGACTTAATCTCGATAACTCTTCGCTTCTAGCTAATTCTTTTAGAATTTCTTGGCTAGCTACCGTGGGAAACTCATCAACTGACTGAAGGGTAATCCCTTCACGCTCAATGTAAAAAAAATCAGATTCGAATAATTGAGCTGGCATCCAACTTTCACTTTTTACACTTTCTGGATCTTTTCCACTAAATGCTCTCAGAGTGTCAACATGTCTTGCTTCATAAAGTTTTAACAAAGAGGTAAATACGGCAGTTGTTGCAGCCGTATCATGTAAAGCCGAGTGAGCTAAACCTTCTGGTATTCCTAATTCTTTACGAACAGTTGTCAGAGTTACATTTTCTAAAGGCAGTTCTAGGTCATAACACATTTGTAGAGTGCAGATCCTTGGAAGTGATGGCATTTTTATACCAATTCGTGCAAACTCACCCTTCAAGACACCATAATCATAAGAAATGTTATGTCCAACCAAAATTCTGTCATTTAATTCGTTAGCTATAAATGAAGCTAAATTACTAAATTTAGGTGCGTCTTTAACATCTTCATCTGTCAATCCATGAACTTTTGTGAAATTCACCTTGCATTCTGGATTTACCAAACTATGCCAGGATTTAAGTCGCTCGCCATTTGCATTAATCACAATCATGGCAATTTCAATAACTCTGAATTCAGTTTTTGTAAAACTGGTGGTTTCGACGTCTAGAACTAAATATTCATGCTGTTGGGTGTTTAGTGCAAAATCAGAGTCGCGGCCAAAAACTTTAAGTTCCATTACCCCAGTTTATAGATTTTTTAGCCAGGTACTAATTTACATAGAGGCGAGAGCTATATGTCGTCAAAGGGCTAACAGGCATTTTAAGCGAAAAGAGATTCATGTCTCGAAGAACAGAACCACGTCTTTTGGTTGCTGAGAGTTCAGAATTTACTTCACTGTCAAAAAAACAAGTTCAACCCGATAAAAAATTAAAAATTGGAGTAATTCAAGATTCCTGGCATGGTAATAGTGAAGCGCAGATCGAATCCCTAAGAGAATTAAGTCACTTGTTGCGAGATTTAGCACCAGATTTGGTAGTTTTTCAAGAATTAACTTTAAATCCCTATGCTTGCTTCATTCCTCGCGCTAACAATAATGAATGGCAACCGGAAGATCTTCAAACTGGAAAAACCTTTAATTTTTCACGCGATATCGCAAATTATCTAGAGACGACTGTCGTTACCTCGCTTTATGAAAAAAGTAATCGAGGATTGGGTTTTAACACAGCAATTGTGGTTAATGAAGAAGGTGAGTTACTTTCAAAAACTAGAAAGAAACATTTGCCTCGCACTGAAGGATACTTCGAAAATACCTATTTTGATGAGGGTGATGATGACTTCCCGTTGACAGACATCAAAGGAACTAGCGTTGCTACCCCGACATGTTGGGATCAATGGTTTCCAGAACTAGCGCGAATTTACGGCCTGCAGGGTGCGGAATTAATTGTTTACCCTACAGCGATAGGAAGCGAACCTGATTTTCCAAATTTTCACACAAAGAATATTTGGCAACAGGTAATGATTTCTCATGCAATTACCAATGGATTGTTTGTAGCAGCAGCTAATCGAATTGGCGCAGAAGGCCCGCTTACTTTTTATGGCTCATCTTTCATCGCAGATCCATATGGACGAGTCTTGATTGAGGCTAGCGAGACCGACAGAGCTGCATTATTTGCAGAGGTAGACCTTAACCAATGTAAAGATTGGATCGGTTTATTTCCTTTTTACAAAACTCGAAGACCAGATATATATCAAAGCTTAATCAAAAAAAGAGAGGAATAAAAATGTCGGCCAGCCGTAAGCATCATTTAGTTCGACCTTTGAATTCACTGCTAGGTGCAGACCAGATTGACGATCTTGATAAATTGTCGTCTGACGTTGCGCTTTATGGTGTGCCCTGGGACGGGGGTAGCTTAAGTACTTTATTGTCGCCAGGTCAGCGATTTGGACCATCTGCCTTGCGGCAAAACAACGTAACAATATTTGGATGTGCAGCGGATGCGCGAATCATCGATCTAGAAACTGGAAAAGAGCGATTATCAAAATTAAAGCTTGCTGACATAGGTGATTTAGATTTGATGCCATCCTTAGGAGCAGAGGAAAACTTTAGAAGAATAAGTCAAGTTGCTGAATTGGTTTCTAAAAAAAGAATTTTACCTATTGCAGTTGGAGGAGATCACTCTATAAGTTTTCCTGCAGGTAGGGGTGCTATAGCAGGTTTAGATGAAGTAACAATTGTACACCTAGATGCGCATGCAGATTTTGAAGATGAAATTGGTGGTTCAAAATTAACTCATGGTTCAAATTTGCGGCGGTTATCAGAACTTCCTAATGTTAAAAATATTGTGGCTCTCGGATTAAGGCATGTTTGGCGGGAAACATACGACCCAATGATTGAATACGGAGTTAGATTTGCGTCTAGCAAAGCCATGCACCTCGAGAAGCCTGCAGATGTTGTAGATAGATTGGTACCAAAGTCAAAACATATTTATGTTTCAATTGATATAGATGTTTTAGATTCCCCATTTGTACCTGGAACCTGCCTTCCAGAACCTGGCGGACTTTCTTATTTGATGTTGATTGAAACTTTGGCGCAAATAGCAAAAAAAGGTCAAATAGTTGGAATTGACATCGTCGAGATAAATCCTATGAACGATATTGGAAGCGGCTATTCAATGGCCGCCAGAGTTTCATCGTGGATTTTGTTCGAATTTTTAGCTGCAATTGAAGAAAATCGCAGATAAAAGCCAAATTTGGTTGAAAACATAGGATTTTGGGTGCAGACTAAGCCCCATCTCTAACAAAGTAGGAGGAGCTAGTGTCAGAATCTCAAATTCTCAAACGAGAATTTACTTTTGGATCTGCATTCGCATTTGCATTTGCGTTTATTAGTCCAATTGTTGCGTTGTACGGAATTTTTGGTTTGGCTTATTCCACTGCTGGGCCAGCTTTTTGGTGGAATTTTCTTATTGTTTTTGGTGGACAAATTCTAGTTGCGATGGTGTTCGCTGAACTAGTTTCACGTTGGCCACTTGAAGGCTCGGTTTATCAATGGACCATAAGGCTTATTGGTAAAACCGCTGGTTGGTATGCCGGCTGGTTTTATATGTGGACTTTGGTTGTTGCAATGGCAACTGTGGCGTTAGGTGCTGCAGGCTTTGTTGCTAACTCTTTGGGGCTATCTGTTTCGGCAGGTCAACAGGCAATCATCGCAATCGTAATTTTGGCGCTTGGAACTTTTGCCAATATTCGTGGGCGAGGAACTCTAAAGGTACTTTTAGTTGGCGCAATCATTGCTGAGATCATTGGTTCAGTTGGTTTAGGTATTTGGTTATTCTTCTTCCATCAAGAGCAGCCAATATCTTCAATAACTGAAGGATTAGATTCCATTGGCGGCGCTGGATTTACTAACAGCTCTTTCTTAATTGCCATGGCATTTGTCGGTTGGGCATTTGTCGGCTTCGAGAGTGCGGGAGCGATCGCTGAAGAGGTTAAAGATCCTCAAAGAAACCTTCCGAAGGCAGTGCTGTTCTCAATAACCTTTGTTGCAGCAATTGTCGCCTTCAGTGCCTTGGCTGTAATTCTGGCTATTCCAAATCCAGAGGCAATTCTCTCGGGTGAAGAAGCTGATCCGGTGTACGCGACACTGGTTTACGCTCTAGGTGAGGGTGCAGCAAGAGTTGTAAATATCTTGTTTGCTATTGGATTCTTAGCCTCATTCCTTGCGTTGCAGACTTCTGCTAGCCGTGTGATTTGGGCATACGCTCGAGACAATGCTCTACCAGCTAAAGCGTTCTTATCGAAAATTAGCGGAGCAGAGTCAATTCCATCACGGGCTGTTAGCTTGGCCACGATTGTTGGAGTAATCATGATTGCATTAAGTCAGTTTGCACCTAACTTCTTCGCACTGATGGTTAACTTCACGACTGGTGGCTTCTACATATCATTCTGGTTCCCAGTCCTTGGGTTTGCCGTTGTGTACTACAGCGGTAAATGGGTACCTGGCCCGTTTAGTTTTGGAAAGAAAATGAGCGTAATTAGTGGAGCTGCGCTAATTTGGGTAACTTTCCAATTCTTTAATATTTCATGGCCAAGACCGGTTTATCCAGATAACGTCTGGCTCGATTGGTCAGTTGCAATAGCCATGCTTGGCCTTGTGATTGTCGGGGCATTGATTTACTTCGCTAAGCGCGACAAAATGACTATTGTCGACGCTGATGAAGTAAATCGACAGAGTGAGAGTAGTGGCCAATAAAATAGTTCTAATTACCGGTGCCGCAAGCGGTATTGGTGCTGCGATCGCCACCCATTTTCAAAATAATGGGTGGCAGGTTGCCGGATTAGATTTAAAAGATTCAAATACAGAATATTTTTTTAAAGTTGATGTTTCCGATTTTAGTAGGGTTAATTCTGCGGTAGAAGAAATAGAGGCCAAAATTGGTCCAATAACAGTCGCAATTTCAAATGCTGGTCATTATGAAATGAAGCAGATACTTGAGGTTTCAAATGAATCATTAGAAAAAATGTTGAAAGTTCATTTGGGTGGTTTCAGAAACGTAGCGTTATCTATATTACCCAAAATGCGTCAAAGAAAAGATGGAAGCCTAATTTGTGTGACTAGCGAACTTGGCATAGGTGGTGGGGAACTTGTCTCACACTACTCAGCTGCTAAGGGTACTCAGATCGGATTAATTCGCTCTTTAGCAGCAGAGTATGCAAGTTCTAATGTTCGAGTAAATGGAATTGCCCCGGGGCCAACTGATACACCACTAATTCCGCTAAATTCACCGGAGAGAAGTAACGAATTTTTGCAAACGATACCTATTAAACGACTTGTAAAGCCAGAAGAGATTGCACAAGCAACATATTTTTTAGCAACAGAGGGAACCTTTTTTGTAGGTGAAATCATTAGCCCAAATGGTGGAGTAATTATTTAATGAAACGATTAGTAGGCAAGGTTGTTCTAGTAACGGGAGCCCGCCAAGGTATGGGTCGAACAATTTCTAAAAGATTGGCAAATGAAGGCGCCTTACTTGCTATTAATGATAGAAATTTAGATTCAGAATTAGAAGAACTATCAAAAGAAATTAACGGAATTACGGCGCCTGCTGACTTAAGTGATTTTGATGCTGTTGCCTCTATGGTTGAAGAAGTCATTTCTTATTATGGAAGATTAGATGCAGTAGTTGCGCAGCATGCATATATGTCAATGGCAAAATTTGAAGATCACCTTGAAGAAGACTGGTGGCGGGTAATTCGTACAAACTTGATGGGAACATATGTGGTTTTGCGTGAAACTGTTCCACATCTATTAAAGACTCAAGGAAAAATAGTTGTGACAACAAGCTATTGGGGCTTGATTGGTTGGCCAGAGGCATCTGCTTATGCTTCAAGTAAAGCTGGTTTGGTTTCGTTAGTTAAGTCTCTTGCTAGAGAACTTGCCCCCCAAGGGGTTCTAGTTAACGGTATAGCCCCGGGAGTAGTTAATACACCGCAACTAGCAGTAGATGCAAAAAATTTGGCCGTAACCCTAGAAGACGTTGTGAAACTCTATGGCAAAGATGTTCCTCTAGGCAGAGTTGGAACGGCAGATGAGATTGCCGCAACGGTTGCCTTCTTGCTTGACCCAGCGCAACGTGCCATAGTTGGCCAGATTATTAATGTAAACGGTGGGGAATTTAGGGGGCGGGCATGAGCGAGTTGATTCCCGCTTCACCGATTTCTTGGCCTAAAGACAAAAAATCAGCAGCCGCTTTTACGTTTGATGTAGACGCAGAATCTGCAATCTTAAGTTTTAAACCAGAAGCAAATAACCAAATGAGTGTTATGACGCATCAATTCTATGGACCATTGGTAGGGGTCCCAAGAATTTTAAATTTATTGGAAAAGTACCAGGTGAAATCAACTTTTTTTGTACCAGGATTTACCGCGAGGCAGTATCCGTCAGTAATTAAATCCATAGTTAAAGCCGGTCATGAGATTGCGCATCACGGAGATATGCATGAACAACCTACGGGAGCAAGTAGAGACGAAGAAATTAAATTTATAAAAAATGGTATCGAGAGTCTTATTGAAATTGCAGGAGTAAAGCCAATCGGATATCGCGCTCCGATGTGGGATTTATCGTGGAATACTCCTGAAATTCTGCTTGCTAATGACTTCCTATATGACTCATCATTAATGGATGCTGACTATCCTTATGAGCTAGCGGTACAAGGGCAGTCTTTGGTGGAACTTCCGATTCACTGGGGTTTAGATGATTGGGAGCAATACGCTTTTTTGCCAGACATTACCGGGGTAGGTTTGATTGAATCGCCAAAAAAAGTTATAGAAATGTGGCAAATTGAATTTGAAGCAATTAGAAAAATAGGCGGATTATTTATTCTTACAAATCACCCGTTTTTGTCTGGTCGTCCAGGAAGAAGTGATGCACTAGAAGGACTAATTAAACATGTTACTTCTTGCTCAGATGTTTGGACTACATCTCTGGGTGATATTGCAAGCTATGTGAGATCTTTAAAATTAAAACCACGAGAAATTTCTAAACCCCTATAGGAGAAAGTGTGAGCGACAACAATCCAAATTTTTTAGATCCCATTCGCGATCATGTTAAGGAAAATGGAGTAGTTGGACCGGTAAGCGGTCTAGTGGTACCACGATATGCAGGTCATAATACTTTCGCACGTTTGCCAAGAATTGAAGATGTTAATAATTTCAATTTAGCAATTTTGGGTGCACCATTTGATACGGGAGTTTCTTATAGGCCTGGTGCAAGATTCGGTCCCTCTCACGTTCGCCAAGCTTCAAGATTGCTTAGACCCTATAACCCAGCACTAGATACTTCACCCTTTTTCTCTAAACAAGTAGTAGACGCAGGCGATGTTTCGATGAATCCTTTTGACATTGAAGATGCTTTACTAGCTCTTACTAACCAGACTGGTTTGTTAATTCAGAACGATAAACCCCTAATAACTATTGGTGGAGATCACACAATTGCGTTAGGAATTTTACGCGCACTCCATAAGCAGTATGGTCAGATTGCACTAATTCATTTTGATGCCCACTTGGACACATGGGATACCTATTTCAATGCAGCCTTTACTCATGGAACACCATTTCGCAGAGCTTGGGAAGAAAAACTTTTGATTCAAGATAAGTGCATCCATGTAGGTACTAGAGGTCCAATCTATAATAAAAAAGATTTATTAGACGATGCTGCTTTTGGTTTTAGCATCTTTTCTTCTATTGATTTTAATAAATTATCTTTAGATGAGATTATCGCGTCTATAAAGTTAAAAGTTAGGGATGTTCCTGTTTATGTTTCAATTGATATTGATGTATTGGACCCTGCGTTTGCACCTGGGACCGGAACCCCAGAAATGGGTGGGTTAAGCTCTCGGGAACTTTTGGCAGTTTTGCGTGGCTTGGCGGGCACAAATTTTGTTGGTGGCGATGTCGTAGAAGTAGCTCCTGCTTACGATCATGCTGAAATCACGGGAGTGGCCGCTTCCCATTTAATTTACGAGATGGCTTCACTCGTAGACTTTAAGTAAAGTTAAAAAGGCTCAAAGTGAAATTAAAATTTCTAATTAGTTTCGTAGCGGTCTTTTCATTGAGCGCTTGCTTACAAGCTAAGTCAGGAGAAACATCAGAGGCTCCAATTGTTGAACCAAAGCCATGTCCCACATATTCAGTTTTAGAGGGCCAAGAAATTCCACAAGAGCAAGCAGATTTATTAATTGGAATGGTAGAAGCCGAAGCAGAAGCCTGTGCGCTTGATTTGGGCTGGCAATGGCGAGTGGGTGAAAGAGATGGTGAATTTTACGCACTTACGATGGATTATCGACCGGATCGAGTAACTGTTCAAATTCAAGAAGGAATTATTTACCTGGTAAATGTAGGCTAATTAAACCGGTGGCACTCTCGAGGTTATTTGGGTAGGTTTTTACTGGCAGCGAAGAGAGGTCTGTAGATGGATTTAATCGAATTCAAGCCTAATTTTGATCAATTGGTTTATACCTTTGGCGGAGTTAAGCCGGTTATGAAAATAAAGCCAGGTCAAGCGCTTAAATTGTGGTCCGAAGATGCTTTTAATGACACTATAAAAAGTATTAATGATTTATCTAGTGAAAAAGTTGATTTACGTTATGTAAATCCGCAAACAGGGCCTTTTTATGTCGAAGGGGCTGAACCTGGTGACACGCTAGCTATTCATATTGTTGATTTGAAACCAGCTAGAAATCGTGGTGCTTCAACAACAATCCCATTTTTTGGTGGTTTAACTTCCACAGATAGAACTGCGATGTTGCAAGATGCCTTACCTGATACGACATGGATTTATGAAGTTGATTTAGCAAAAAATACTGTGGGATTTGAATCTCGCTTTGGTAATTTTTCTGTGGAGTTACCAATTGAAAATATGTTAGGAACAGTTGGTGTTGCTCCTCCTGGTGGTGAAGTTCGATCAAGCTTGGTTCCAGAGCGCTTTGGCGGCAACATGGATTCGCCGGAAGTAAAGAAAGGTTCAACAATTTATCTTGGGGTGAATGTTGAGGGCGCGCTATTTTCAATTGGAGACGGTCACTATCGACAGGGTGAAGGTGAAGCTTGTGGCACTGCAGTAGAGGGGGCGATGGATTCAATCATTTTGGTTGATCTAATTAAAGGTAGCGCTCCGGCTTGGCCGCGCATTGAAAATGACGAGTATTTCATGAGCGTTGGCTCTAGTCGACCTATGGAAGATTCTTGGAGAATCGGGCAAGTTGATCTGATTCGTTGGTTTCAAGATTTATACGGTTTGCATCAAATGGATTCGTATCAATTACTTTCGCAAATAACGAAAGTTCCGATTGCGAATGTAGTAGATGCAAATTACAGCGTGGTCGTAAAAGCGGCGAAAAGCTTGCTACCAAAAGTCGATGCTTTTGGTGGAATGCATCAAAGCTTGAAAGATAGATCAAAAGGGTTGTCTCTTTAAAGGAGGAAAGTTATGGATCTCAAACTAAAAGGCATGAATGCAATCGTCACTGGCGGTAGTAGAGGAATTGGCCGAGCGATTGTTGAAGGGTTAGCGGCTGAAGGTGTAAATGTTGCTTTCTGCGCTCGTGGAGCAGAGGGAGTAAAAGCAGCTGAAGAAGCGATAAAGGCAAATGGCGGCAATGTCATTGGTACTGCGATTGATGTAGGCAATAAAAGTCAACTTGAAAAGTGGGTTGATGACAGTGCAAAAGCATTTGGTGGCTTAGACATCGTAGTTTGCAATGTAAGTGCCTTAGCTATAACTCCTGACAACGAGGAAAATTGGGAAGCTTCAATGAATGTTGATGTCTTGCACACGGTACGTACTTGTCGTAAGTCACTTCCTTATTTAGAAAAAAGCACAAACCCTTCGATCATAAACATCTCAAGTGTTTCTGGTCGCGAAGCAGACTTTGCCGGTGGCCCATACGGCACCGCTAAATCTGCGATCATCGCGTATACCGCGCACTTGGCATTTTCTTTAGCTGAAAAAGGAATTAGGGCAAATACCGTTTCACCTGGAAATACTTATTTTGATGGGGGAGTTTGGCAAAGTATTGAACAAGGCAATCCTGATTTGTTCAAATTTGCGATGGGATTAAACCCCACTGGAAGAATGGGAACTCCTGAAGAGCAAGCGTTTGCTGTCGTGATGCTGGCTAGTCCATTGGCCTCACGTATTTCAGGTACTAATTTAGTAGTTGATGGTGCGCTAACTCGCGGTATTCAGTTCTAAGGAAAATAAAAAGCCCCCGCAAATAAAAGTGCGGGGGCTTTTTATTTAATTTACGGCTTACCTTTAAATGCTTCTGAAATAAATTTGGCTGCGCCACTTAACTCCGATGGAATCACCCAAACCTTGCTGGCATTTCCATTGGCAATCTCAGGTAGCTGTTGTAGATAGGTGTAGGCAAGAACTCGATCATCTGCATCTGCTTGATGAATGGCTTGAAAGACTTTTTCGATTGCTTGAGCTTCGCCATCAGCGCGAAGAATTGCAGCTTGAGCATCGCCTTCTGCTCGCAAAATTTCCGCTTGTCTGGCACCTTCAGCAGTCAAGATTTGTGATTGTTTTTCACCCTCGGCAGTCAAAATCACGGCACGACGTTCACGCTCGGCGCGCATTTGCTTTTCCATAGATTCTTGAACGCTTGCTGGGGGATCGATTGCTTTAAGTTCTACGCGATTTACCCTTACACCCCATTTGCCAGTTGCTTCATCAAGCACGCTGCGCAATGCGGAATTAATAGAATCTCTTGAAGTTAATACTTCTTCTAAATCTAGGCCACCTACTACGTTTCTTAAAGTGGTTACGGTCAACTGTTCAATACCTTGTATAAAGTTTTCAATTTCATAAACTGCTGCTTTTGGGTCAGTAACTTGAAAGTAAATAACAGTGTCAATAGAGACAACTAAGTTATCTTCTGTAATTACTGGTTGCGGTGGAAACGAAACTACGCGCTCACGAAGATCAATTAAAGGTATCAATCGATCGATAAAAGGAATAATCACTGTTAATCCAGCTCCAAGCGTACGGTGATAGCGCCCAAGTCTTTCGACGATCCCGGCTCTAGCTTGCGGAATGATTCTTATCGAGCGAGATAAAACAACTACAAAAATTAAAACTAAGAGCGCTAAGAACGCAAAAGAAATATTCATGGTTTTTCTCCTATGGGTTTAATAACAGCAGTAGCACCTTCAATTGCCCAAACAAATACTTTGGCATCTTTTTCTATTACTCCAGAAGTTGAACGGGCAGTCCAAATCTCGCCGTTTAATTTAACGTTTCCACCACGTTCCGTTACTTCACTAGTAGTGAAAGCTTCAGCACCGACAAGTGCTTCCACATTGGTTGCAAAATTTGCTGGGCGTTTTTTTAAATGCCGAAGCGCGATCGGTCTCAAAAGAAAAAGCGAGAGGGCAGCAAAAACTCCAAAAACTAATCCCTGACTAATTCCACCTAAACCAAATCCAGCAGCGACCGCAGCAGCCACTGCAGCAAGAGCTAAAGAGGCGAATAAAAGATCTACAGTGAGCATTTCAACAACTAGTAGCGCCGCCGCTACTGCTAACCACATCCAAAATGGCATCTTGAAAACCCCCTTAACTTCTACTTTATCGAGTTATAGGGGGTTCGCCACTAGGAGTTTTTAGTAGCGAAGAATTGCGGCGATCTGTCCGTATTTTTCAAGATCAGCGGCTGGTAGAAACATGATGCTGCCCCCAGAATCGAGCACTCGCTCCACAGTTTCATCTACGACATCGGGAATTTCAACTCCATCACCCGGCTGGGTTACTTGAGTTTTTTCTTCATTTAGCCAAGTTGGGATCATGGCATCTTCTGGAGCGATTAATAATTCAATTCGAGATTGATTAGCTGCCTCAAATACTTCGCTGACCCCTCCAGCAAAGTGATGAGCAGCAATTGATTTTTCAATTCGCTCCAACATTGAACTTCTTTGATTAGCAAAATATTTTTCTACTTCTGGCCAAACATGCGTGGCTAACTCACTTGACTTCATATAGTCAAAACTGCCATTAATTACAGCTGCTGGTTTAAATTCCGGAGCTACCTCATTCCAGAAAGAGATGTAGCGGTCGACACCTGTAATAAACAGCGGGGCTGGATCGTTTTTAGTTGCCTGTTTTAGTGCTTCTTCAACTTTTCTAAAGAATTGGCGATGATTCTCATCACGCACTACAGAAGTGCGTTGCCCGTAATCGGTTGGAAGCCCTTCTTTGCCACCAGGCCCGTCATGAACCAATGGAAAGCCAGATCTAATCTCTACCAAACGATCTCTATCACCTAAAAATAATCGAGTAGGTGACTCACTTAATGCTAGAACTCGATATCGGTAGGAACGATTCAAGGCTCTTACCAATTCTCGAACGGCAAAAGTTTCTTCAACTATTGCTGCTGGTTGCGGAGAGAAAGGTAAGTCATAGGCCCAATAACCCTTGCCATTTGCGTATATTGCGACTCCATCTAAAAGGTTTTCCCAATCAATTTCGCTAATGGCTTTGTCAATGTTCTCAATAGTAACAGCAGCTTCACGCTTGTCTTGTAATTCTAATAATTTCGTTTTTGCTTCAGTAACCAAATTTTTCACCAAGATGGGGTCTGCTTGATTTTCAGGCGCATGTCTATGAGTAGGCGCCAGAATTGAAATAACTGGAGTTCCTCTAAATTTTCTTAATTCGTTTAGATCTACCCTGTTCACTTTGCACCCTTCTCTAGTAGCCCTAACTTACACCAAAAATGGTCAAAAAAAACCGGGTTAAAGATATTCAACCCGGTTCATGAAGTTTAGATTTAGGCCTTACTTCTTATCGATAGCTCCAGCTAGATCCCAATTGTCGTATTGCTCTAACTTTTTACGCATATACCCAGAGACTGCAGTTACGATACCTACAGTTACAAACGCTGACAAATTACTTACACCTCCCTTGACAATTTATATTTTCTAATGAAGGTATTAAGAATCGGTTGACTCTTCGTTAAGTTCTCATGAACTTTTGAAATATTTTCTAAAGAGTAGTCTTCATACATACTCTTGATGTCATCATTAAAGTTATATATTGCGAATATCATCTTGATACCCAATATTAGCAAGCGGCAAAGTTTAAAAACTATTGGGGTAAAAAGAAATAGTTTTTTTAGTGATCTACATCACAAATTTTTTAGAGGCCAAACTTTATTTTTTAACTTTTCTAAATGAAGTCTACTCAAATTACAATCAGTTGTCCCCAACGACGAAGCATTAATAAAAATATCTACTTGCTCAGCCCAGGTAGCTCTAAGGGCAATGGCCCCCTTAAGCAATAAGCAATCAAACTCGTCTGGATTTATTCCTATACAGCGAAACATTTCCAAATCATTTGGTTGCTGAGGGAGCGTCTGCAGCAAAATCGAGCCATTTTCGAATTCGACTACAGCGGCTCGGCCCATTGTGAAGCTTTGGCCGGTATACATTTTCCCGGTATGGGTGTAGCTGCCTTCACCTAAATAAATTAGCTTTCCTGTGATTTGTAGGGGTGCCCCAACTAATGGGCCTGACCAACCACCAACTTTTAGCGTAACTACATCACCCTCTTGACTCCCAACTAAAGCTTGAATTGCTTTGGGATCACAGATACTAGCTAGGATTTTTCTATCAGTTTTTAAAATTTCCCCAAGTACGTTAGTCGAGTCGCCGGCAGATCCACCATTGATGTTGTCAGCAATGTCAGCTATCGCAATTCTTGAGGATCTTTCTTGCTCTAAAATTTTGATGACTTCGTTAATTTCAATTATTTCTTGCTGGATATTTGACTTTTGCTCTTCTGCAAATTTGGCCATTTCTTCCAAGGCAGCCAATCTTGTTCGGTCATCTTTTGCTTCACTTACAGCAGTAAAGGAAAGGCCTGCGTGTGCCACATCGGCAAAACTGTAACCACCATGCACGATAAGATCAACCAGGTCATATTCTTCTTTTACTTCTTTTGCTTTATTTAAAAATAATTTAAAAGGCAAATCGCTTGTTGATTGTTGAATCGGTGAATACAAAATAGGAAGCGATTTAAAATCTAAATCAAAACTTTTATCATTTTGGAGAATTTCAAGTAATAATTGCGCTGAACGCTTACCGGTTTGATAAGTATCGATATGTGGATTTGTTCGATACCCTGTCCAAAGGTCAACAAATTTAAGCCTTTGCTCTGACATATTCGCATGAAAGTCAGTTACCACAGCTAATTTGATATTTCCTATGGCTTCACGAACTCTCGCAACAATAAGAGCCTCGGGGTCATCAATATTTTCTACAACCTGTGCGCCATGAAGTTCTAGTAACAATCCATCGAAAGGAAGATTTTTTACTAATTCTGCTAAAAGATTTTCTAAGATTTCTTCAAAAGTATCAAGCGTTATAGTCCCGGAAGGTGTTGCGTAAGCGCCAAAGGTTGGAACGATTTTGAGATTATTTTCATTTAAAACATCTAGGTAACCGCCCATAACCGTCTTGGTACCCAGAAAGGCATCAATTAACTCTTGTTCTTCATACCAGCCAAAATTGGTGAAGTTTTCTTTCGCACTTTTGATGCTGACTAAAGTGTTCGTCTCGTGCCAAACTCCGGCGATTGCGATTTTCATCGATTTTTATTCAACCCAACCGAGTTGTTTTAATAGGCCAAGTTCATCCCAAGCGTCAAAACCAGAAGCAACTTGACCGTTTTCAATTCGGTCAATGCTTACCCCGTCTACTTCAACCTTCTTGCCAGTGGCGGGTTTATCACGAAATTCACCAGTGTTAGTGCCGCTTAAAGTCCAACGAGAAACTACTGAGTTACCTTCCGCAATGATTTCCTTAACTTCAAAGTGAATGTCTGGAAACCCAATTAGCCACTTCTTCCACTGGGCACGAAAGCTCTCGCGGCCTACGCCAAATTTTGGGTCATTGCCGGCAGCATTTTGGGCGATAAATTTATCGATGGCTGATTCGTTTTTTTGGTTCCAGATTTCTTCAAAGAAATCTTTGGCAATTTGGTGAAGGTTCATCTTCGAATATTAATTCATGGAATCAAGAGCAATTTGCCAGAGGTCTTTCTGCTCTCTAAGTCTTGATGGGCGAGTGCCGCATCCTTTAATGAATATTCTTTGTGAATTTTTATCTCTAGGACTTTATGTTTAATCACATCAAAGATCTGATTAGCTCGATCGAGCAACTCTTCACGAGTTCTGGTGTAGTGAGCCAAGGTTGGACGAGTTACATAAAGTGAGCCTAAGGAATTTAAGTTTTGCAAGTCAAAAGCTGGAACTGGCCCGCTTGCTGCACCAAATAAAACTAAAGTACCGCGCACCTTCAGTGATTTTAAACTTTCCTGAAATGTTGCAGCCCCGACTCCATCGTAAACTACATCTACACCCTCACCATTCGTAAAATCTTTTACTCTTTCAGAGATATTTTCTTTGTCATAGCGAATAATTTTATTTACTCCAGAATTTAAAATGATTTTAGCTTTTTCATCGCTAGAAGTTGTAGCTATTACATTAACGCCTTTTTCGCTAAGCAATTGACAAAGAAGGTTTCCGGTGCCTCCAGCACCAGCGTGGACTAAAGCAGACTGTTTAGAGAGAATTTTGAAACAGTCACTAATTAAATAGTGAGCAGTCAAGCCCTGTAACATGGCTGCAGCAGCAGTTTTTAATTCAATGGAGTCAGGGACAGTTACTAATTTTTCGGCAGGCACCAAAACATATTCAGCGTAACTTCCAAGCGACATTGCCCAAGCAACTCGATCGCCGACTTTAAAATCTATAACTAAATCACCCACTGATTCGACGATGCCAGATCCTTCTAAACCTGGGGTAAATGGCAAAGTAAGTTGGTAATTGGGTACTCCCACTCGTTGATAAGTGTCAATAAAATTGACTCCAGCGGCCACTACCCTTACTAAGACTTCACTAGAGCTAGGCATTGGGATATCTGATTCAATTAAGGCAAGATTAGCGGAATCGCCATATTGGCTAATTTGGATTTTCTTCATTAACTTTAACTTTAACATTTAGACATGTTTCTGACCAAATTAAAGTAATTTATCTCAAGCATTTAGACTTTAAAACAGCAAATCTGAAAAGGTAATTTTGTGAAAAAAATTTCTGTTAGTGGGATAACCATCAGCATAACGCTAATAATGGGAACAAGTACTTTTTTAGGATACGCCTTTGGTGTTTTAGGACCGGATTTAATTAGAGAATTTTCACTTTCAAGGTCCGAGCTGGGGCTTGCCACGACCGTCTCATTTGTAATTGGAGGGTTTGGTTCGATATTAGCTGGGCGATTTGTTGACAAAATTGGCGTTCGGAAAATAACGATTTACGCAATGATGATTGTGGCAGTTTCGTTACTGCTGATCTCTGTAACCACCAACTATTTATTTATTCTCGCCCTCAGTGCTTTTGCTGGAATCACTTTGGCATTTGGAAACCCAATTACAAATAAAGTCATCGCCCATGAAATCCCAACACGAATTAGAGGGCCGATTACTGGCATAAAGCAGTCTGGAGTTCAGTTGGGAGCTAGTGCAGCAGGTTTCGTTTTAGCGCCGTTAGTGGTGATTTTTGGCTGGAGGATTGGATTAGCACTCACAGTCTTAATTCCGGTGACTGCCTTGTTGCTGAGTTTGATCTTTATTCCAGAGCGCAAAATCGAAGAACAATATAAGACTGCAACTAGGAAATTACCAAAACCGGTTTATTTGATTGCAATTTACGGGTTTTTTAATGGTGCTGCCATCTCTTGCTTGACTGCATATTTGCCACTCTATTTTGTAGAGAGTTTAAACTTTTCTTTGTCGGCCGCAGGTGCCTTATTTGGCACTTTTGGCATAGTGGCCCTCTTTGCTCGAGTTTTCTGGGGTTGGCTCGCAGGCAAAGTTCAAATTGGTCGCGAATTATTAATTACCATGGCAATTATTGCTGCCCTTGGCATTGTGTTAATTTCATATGGAAATATTTTTAATATCTGGATAATTTGGGCAGCAACTTTGTTACTTGGCATTACTGCTATGAGTTGGAACAGCGTAGGCATGTTAATGGTGATAAACGGTGTCGATAAATCGGCGACCGGTCAGGCGACAGGCGTAGTTCTGTTTGGGTTTTATGTGGGGATTGCTTCTAGCCCAGTATTTTTTGGGTTCTTGGTGGATCGATTCGCCAGTTATCAAGTTGCCTGGAGCTTTGTGGCAATTTTGTTTGCCTTGTCGACTATCTCATTATTGAAGAAATTTGAAATCAAAAACAGCCTTAGCCTCCAATCTCTAAAGAGCGATTAAGATAAACATATTCATGAACAATCAGGCTAACTTTTGAAGATCTCAGCTGCTCGCGCTTTTGTAAATGGTCAAATCACACCAGCAACAATTGAAATTGAAGGCCCAAGAATTGTCGATGTCACAAATGAAATTGAGAGTGGTTCAGACATCAGAATCGCTGATGGTGAAGGAGTATTAACTCCCGGACTAATCGATTTGCAAATAAATGGTGGATTTGGAATAGATTTTCAGCAGACCGATAGCGAAGGTTTTCAAGCATTCAGAAAAGAGATAATCAAGACTGGTGTTACTGGGTTTTTTCCAACACTTATTACAGCTAGTCAAAAAAACTTATTACAACAATTAGCTCAAATCGAACTCGCTAGCGATAAGGGAATCTCGGATGTGTTAGGGGTCCACCTGGAAGGGCCTTATATCTCAAAGGCTGCTTGTGGCACTCATGAAGAGAAGCAAATCAGAGAAATTAATTTAGCTGAAATAAAGGAACTAGTAGTTGAAAAAAAGGTAAAGATACTCACACTTGCCCCAGAATTAGCAAATTCTCGTGAAGCGATTTCCTATTTGGTTGGACAGGGAGTGCTTGTGAGCCTTGGTCATTCAATGGCGACAAGTGAGCAAACTGAAGCAGCTGTTGCCAGCGGTGCCCAGATGATTACACATATATTTAATGCTCAGTCGGGAGTTAATCACCGAGAGGGCGGCCTTGCTTTGCAAGGACTAATTAATTCGAAACTTTACCTAGGAACGATTGCTGATTTGCACCACTTGAGCGCAGGAATTTTAAAACTAATTTTTCAATCGGCGGCAGAAAGAGCCATTTTGGTTACCGATGCAATGACAGCCTTAGGAATGCCTGAGGGAAATTACGACCTTGGTGATCAGGTTATTGAAGTAAAGAAAAATGAACCACCACAGCGTAAAGATGGAGTTATAGCTGGCAGTGCAGTTCGTTTGGATCAATCAATTAAAAATGTTATTGATTGTGGCATCCCTGCAGAGCTGGCTATTGCAGCTGCGACATCAACGCCTGCAAAAGCCCTGGGACTGACCGACCGAGGCGAAATTAAGAAGGGGTTTAGAGCCGACCTAGCACTTTTATCCGAGAGTGGCTTAGCAAGCAGGGTCTGGCACTTAGGCGAAGAGGTTGACTTTGAATAGTCAGATGAAAAAAGAAATATTTGAACAACCAAATGCCTTGGAAGAAACCTTTAACAGCATTCTTGAAAAATCAATTCCAATAAGAGAACTTTGGAAATCAACTGATTGCAAAAGAGTAATTACATTAGCCAGGGGATCTAGCGCTAATGCCGCAAATTTTTCTCAATATATTTTTGCAGAATTGGCAAATATTCAAGCTCAACCACAAAGTATCGAAATTGCCATTGACTTTGAATCAAAATTAGATTTAAGAAATACCTTGGCAATTGCCGTCTCACAATCAGGTGAGACAAGGGAAACTATTGCAGCGCTTAGGTGGGCAAAGCAAAACGGTGCTGCAACTCTTGCGATCTCAAACAATCCAAACTCCACATTGGAGCAGATAGCAGATTTAGCAATTTCAACTTTGGCTGGAAAAGAGATTGCGGTACCAGCAACTAAGTCATATTCAACGGCACTCTTAGCAATTACACTTATCGCTGCGATATTGGGTGAGAACAATAAAGCCTTAGAAGAGTTAAAAACCTTACCTAAATTAGCCCAGAAGGTAATCGAAAAAACTGAATTAACGGCTGCAGTAGAGAAATTAAAAAATGCAAAAACAATGATTTCCTGCGGCAATGGCTTCACTGAAAATATCGCTTTGGAAGTTGCGTTGAAATTTCGCGAAACCTGCTATGTGGATGCAATTGGAATAACGGTTGCTGAGCTTCAGCACGGCACCAAAGCGCTGTTTGAAGAAGATGAGAATTTACTTATTTTCACTAATGGACAAAGTCATCGGTCGAACCGCGAGTTAGAAGTTATTGCGAAAAGAGCCTTTGGGGCGGGGGTGGTACCAATTATTTTCGGAGATTTC
>Ga0208547_1000611_pt1 | contig 20522 bp, 19 predicted proteins | sample DEB08_DNA_5_FD_185501 | JGI IMG/M metagenome (GOLD analysis project Ga0208547, IMG submission 185501) | Aqueous microbial communities from the Delaware River and Bay under freshwater to marine salinity gradient to study organic matter... | ecosystem: Environmental > Aquatic > Marine > Coastal ...
CGTTGCGGCACCCACTGCGGGACTCCATTTTTCAAAACACCTCTTAAAACGACTTGAGATCAAAGGTGTGGACCTGGCCGAACTTACCCTTCACGTTGGCCTGGGTACTTTTAGCCCTGTTGAAGTAGAAGATTTGTCAAAACACAAAATGGATTCTGAAGAGTTGATCATCGAACAAGCTGCTGTAGACCGTGTCAATTTGGCGTTAAAAAATAAAAAGAAAATATGTGCCGTAGGAACCACAGTAATGCGCGGCTTAGAAAGCTCAGTTTCATCAATGGGTACCCTCAATCCCTACAATGGTTGGACGCATAAATTTATCTTTCCACCGTATGATTTTTCGATTGCCAATTGTATGATCACCAATTTTCATACACCAAAATCAACGCTGCTTATGATGATTTCTGCGTTTGCCGATCCCGATTTTGTCCGTCAAGCATACAAAGAAGCAATCAAAGAAAATTATAATTTTTACTCGTACGGAGACGCCATGCTGATCCTCTAACCGACTGCAATGGCTGAGGTTAAAAAAGATATTCGTTCTTTGGATAAAGAAGCATTACGAGCCTTTTTTGAACAAAACGGAGATCGTGCTTTTAGAGGAGATCAAGTCTATCAATGGTTGTGGCAAAAAGGGGTGCATAGCTTCACTGCCATGACCAATTTGTCGTTGCCAACCCGTCAATTATTAGAAACACATTTTACCATCAATCACATTGCGATTGATCGGCAACAACGAAGCACAGACGGAACGATAAAAAATGCGGTTCGTCTCCACGATGGACTAGTCGTTGAGTCGGTGATGATCCCTACGCTTGAACGTACTACGGCCTGTGTGTCATCACAGGTTGGTTGCAGTCTTGATTGCACCTTTTGTGCAACTGCTTTATTAAAACGAATGCGTAATCTCAATCCCGATGAAATTTTTGATCAAGTAAAGGCAATTGACAAACAAAGTCGTCTTTACTATCAGAGGCCCCTTAGCAATATTGTTTTTATGGGTATGGGAGAACCGCTTATGAACTATAACAATGTGATCAAGGCCATTGAAAAAATTACCACCCCAGAGGGTCTTGGCATGTCCGCAAAAAGGATTACGGTCTCAACCTCTGGAGTTCCCAAAATGATACGCAAGCTGGCCGATGAAAACTGCAACGTAAAGTTGGCCCTTTCGCTTCATAGTGCCCGACAAGAAGTCCGCGAGCAAATCATGCCCTTTGCCAAAAATTTTCCCCTGTCTGAGATTGAAGAAGCCTTGCATTATTGGTATCAGCAAAAAGGGAAAAACACCACCTTAGAATACATTGTTTGGAAGGGCATTAATGATACCCAAAAAGATATTGATGCATTGATTGCCTTTTGCAAAAGGGTGCCCTCAAAAGTAAACCTGATCCAGTACAATACAATTGGAGATCCCAATTTTAAGCAAGCCGACCGTACGGTGATTGCAGCGTATCAGTCCCAATTAGAGGCTGCAAGAATCACAGTGACCATACGACATTCTAGAGGTCAGGATATCGATGCCGCATGTGGCCAGTTGGCCAACCGATCTACGCAGCAAAATAACGTTTAGTAGCAAAAGAATGGTATATTTGAGGGTCGTATGAAAGCTGTCGAACAGATCAAAGCCCCTATCTATGAAGAAATGGAACTTTTTGAAAAAAAGTTCTCCGCTTCCATGTCCTCCAACGTGGCTCTAATCAATCGAATCACACACTTTATTGTCAACCGAAAAGGCAAACAAATGCGCCCCATGTTTGTTTTTTTGGTCGCCAAGATGTTGGGCAAAGGAAAAGTTACCGAACGCGTTTACCGTGGCGCATCGGTGATCGAACTCATTCATACCGCAACCCTAGTCCATGACGATGTAATTGACGACAGCAATCAACGCCGTGGATTTTTTTCTGTCAATGCATTATGGAAAAATAAAATTGCCGTTTTGGTTGGTGATTTTCTATTGTCCAAAGGGCAATTATTAACCGTTGAACACGAGGATTTTGATCTGCTAAAAATCATCTCTGTAGCCGTAAGAGAAATGAGCCAAGGCGAACTTTTACAAATAGAGAAGTCAAGACATTTGGACATCACAGAAGAAATTTATTATGAAATAATTCGACAAAAGACCGCCACGCTATTGGCGACTTGCTGTGAAATGGGTGCGCAGTCCGTAAATGCCCCTGAAGAAGATGTACTCAAAATGCGTGCGTTTGGTGAGGCTATTGGAATGGCTTTTCAGATCAAAGATGATCTTTTTGACTACGGAACCTCCAAAATTGGAAAACCCCTGGGTATCGACATCAAAGAACAAAAAATGACCCTGCCTCTAATTCATGCTTTACGTCAATCTCCAGAAAAAGAGCGCAAAGCAATGATCCATATTGTAAAAAATAAAAACAACGATAAAAAAGCTGTGAATCAATTGATCGAAAGGGTGAAACAGCTTGGTGGATTGGATTTTGCCGTCGTTCAAATGAAACAATATCAAGAAAAAGCACTTGCTATACTTGCGCAATATCCCCAAAGCGAGTATAAAAATTCTTTAGAATTAATGGTCAATTATGTCATTGACCGAAAGCATTAGTATCGTTTTTTGTCAAAAAGTTTATTTTTATAAAAAACCACTGTTTTGATCAGTAAAACTACCATAGATCAAGTTTATGAAATCGCCCGTGTCGAAGAGGTGATTGGTGACTTTGTCTCGCTTAAAAAGTCGGGCTCCAATTACAAGGGGCTCAGCCCTTTTTCGCAAGAGCGGACACCCAGTTTTATGGTGTCTCCGGTCAAGCAGATCTGGAAAGATTTTAGTAGTGGAAAAGGTGGCAACGTAGTTGCCTTTTTGATGGAGCATGAGCATTTTAGCTATCCCGAAGCCATCCGGTATTTGGCCAAAAAGTATAATATTGAACTTGAGGAGACCGAGCAGTCTGATCAAGAAAAAGAGGCACGTAGTCAACAAGAAAGTATGTATTTGGTGGCTCAGTACGCCTCCGATTTCTATCAAGATCAGTTGTGGGATTCTCAAGAAGGAAAGGCCATTGGCCTTTCGTATTTTAGAGAACGTGGTTTTACCGATGAGACCCTCCGAACTTTTGGTTTGGGATATGCGCCCACCAACAAGTCAGCACTCACCCAAAAAGCGCAATCTGAGGGTTATAATTTAGAATTTTTAGAAGCAACAGGCCTCTCGATCATTAACGAGCAACAAGGACCGCCAATCGATCGATTTCGAGAACGTGTAATGTTTCCTATACGCTCCATGTCTGGTCGTGTTCAGGGATTTGGAGGACGCATTCTTTCTTCTAAAACCAAAGTAGCCAAATACCTCAACTCACCAGAGAGCCAAATCTACCACAAGAGCAAAATACTTTATGGAATCTATGAGTCCAAAAAAACAATTGCCAAAGAAGATTGTTGTTATTTGGTCGAAGGATATACCGATGTCATCCAAATGCATCAAGCGGGGATCACCAATGTGGTATCCTCTTCGGGTACAGCACTGACCGTTGAACAAATACGATTGATAAGAAGGCTCACAGCCCAAATTGTAGTTTTGTTTGATGGAGATGCGGCAGGCTTACGTGCATCATTGCGAGGGATTGACTTGATTTTGGAAGAGGGTATGCATGTCAAAGTATGTGCTTTTCCCGAAGGGGAAGACCCCGATAGTTTTTGTAAATCACGGTCCAAAGAGGAGATCGAAAACTATTTGGCAGATACGGCAATGGATTTTATCCAGTTCAAGGCTTCTCTTTTGGTGTCAGAAGCAGCCGATGATCCGGCGCAAAAGGCACAAACCATTAGAGATATCGTCACCAGTATATCAAAAATTCCAGATGCCATACAACGTGAATTATATGTCCAGCGTTGCGCGACCTTACTCAAAGTCTCCGAACCGGTTTTATTCAGTGCCTTGGCGCAGTTATTACACCAAAAAGAGAAACCGACATCAAGACGATCCCAACCCGAAATTCCCCTCCAGGTGGTGCCCAAACCCCTCGCTACCCCAAAGGTTAATCGGTCTTACGAATTGGAGCGTCAGATCATTACATTATTGTTGCAATATGGTGCAACTGAAGTCGCTTTTGAAGAGACACTCTTACAAAAAAATGATAAAGGAGAATTGACAGAAATATCACAGCAGATTTCTGCCAAGGTATTTGAAAAAATATTTTTAGACCTACAGCAAGACGAAGTTGAATTTGCAGACCCCCGTTTTAAATCGCTTTTTTATACCCTGATACAATCGTATCAAAAAGATGGGGTGGTCCATCCAGATCGACTTTTGCAATCTGACGATCCAAAGTTTAATCAAGTTATATCAGATATTTTGATGGAAGACGAACACCATCAATTGCATAGTTGGGAACGAAAAAACATTTTTGTTAAAACCCACGAAAAAGAAATTGCACGGCGCGTAACCGAAACCATTCTGTCTTTACGAAGACATTTGATTGATCAAAAGATTATAGAATTGCAAGGAAAAACCAAGGAGCAAACGATTGAAGATGGCGATGAACAGTTAGAAGAAATAAAAAGTTATTTGCATCTAAGAACGTTGGTCTCCAAAAAGCTCAATCGCGTTCTTTAAATCAAGCTTAACTGCTTTGCCTGAACATAGAGTTCTGCAGCATTTGCTACTTGCAATTTTTTGTACAACCGCATTTTATAGGTGTTGATTGTTTTGGTGCTTAGTTTGAGGTTTGCGGCGATCGAAATGTTTTTATGCCCTTCAATCAAAAGTTTTAGTACTTCCATTTCTCGGGGAGAAAGTTTGCCAAAGTTGGTTCGTGGTCGTCGTAAATCGATACTGGCGTTGATGTGATTGCTAAAAGCTGAGGTAACCCGCAGCTTGGTCTCATAAATTTTTTCTACAGCACTGATAAATGTTTTTTGATCGATTTTTTTGGATAAATAACCCATAGCTCCTGCCTTTAACAATGAGGGTGCATAGATGTTTTCAGAATATTCACTAAACATAATAATCTGTATATGGCTGTATTTTTCATGGACCTCTGTGATAAAATTTACAAGGCTTTCTTGGTTGAGTTCAAGGCCTAATATGATTATGTCAAAAGCGGTCTTGCTGAGCAGTTTGAGCGCTTCTTTTGCGCTCGTGGCTTGCCCACTAACTTGAAATTTGGGCGAGTCTTTTATAAAACTTTGAATCCCGAGATGGATTACCGGATGGGAATCTAGGGTAAGTATATTAATCATGGCATTTGGGTTGCCATAAAATTACAAAAAGCCAGCTAAAATTTTATAAAAGATCTTTTGGAATCTCACAAACCGGAATAGGAAGCATTTTGTGCTTGTTTTGTTGATTGAATTTCAAGAAGATTTCGAAGTCTTTTTTCTGTTGCGCTGTCATCGCGGCAGGGTCCATTTTTTTGTCGTAGGCCGCCATTGCCCACTCCAGTGCACCGTAGGTGGTTCCGATTTGCTCTTCGTCAGTTCGGTTGTCTTCCCACAGACCGTCAGTTGGTGGTGCCTTTAGTATCGTTTGGGATACTCCTAAATGTTTTCCGAGTGCAAAAACTTCTGTTTTAAGCAGGTCGGCAATTGGGCTAAGATCTACACCCCCATCGCCATATTTTGTATAAAAACCTACTCCAAAGTCTTCTACTTTGTTTCCGGTTCCGGCGACCAAAAGCTGATGAAGACTGGCAAAATAATAAAGGGTGCTCATACGTAATCGCGCTCGGGTATTTGCTAAGCTGAGTTGTTTGGTGTCCGATGGTGTTGTGTTGGTTTGAGAAACAGATTGTACAAACTGATCATAGAGTGTTGTTAAGTCTATTTTTTGTCCTTGTACATTGGGGTACTTGCTTGTCAGCCACTCGATATGTTTTTGCGCTCGACCAACTTGGTCGGGATGTTGATGAATGGGCATGTCTAAACACAACACCTCAAGTCCTGTATGTGCACAAAGTGTCGAGGTTACTGCGGAGTCGATCCCTCCTGAGATGCCAACGACAAATCCTTTGAGATGGGCTTTTTTAGCATAGTCGGTTAGCCAGTTGACAATATGATCTTTTACTTTTTCAGGCGATTTCATAGCAGAATCCTTATTTTCCTTTATATTTTTGTCCAAAAATAAGCTATTTCGATTTTTCTATCCTATGATAAAGCCTTCGTTTGTGTTGAAATTTAATTTTTCGCAAAACTTCTATGCAATTAGTCTGATTTTTGCAGTTTTGATAGGGTGTACTTCCATGGATGAAAAGGAAGCAGCTATTGAAGCCCTTGATCTCAATGTGACTTTGGATCGATTTGATCTCAAATTTCATAATGCTTCGCCAGAAGTTATTTTTGAATTAAAAGAAAAATATCCCTATCTGTTTCCAGAACAATTTGATGATCATATTTGGATCCAAAGACAAAAAGATAGTCTGCAACTTATGTTGCAAGCAGCCGTTTCCGAAAAATTTGACGATGCCGCAACACTCAATAGCACTTTGACCCATCTTTTTAAACACATTGCCTATGAGTTTCCTGCCTTTAAGGTACCACACACCATAGGCTTGATCAATAATGTGGATTATCAAAGCAAAACGATCTATGCAGACAGTTTGTTATTGGTTTCTCTTGATACCTATCTGGGGGCTTCAAACCCCCTTTATGAAGGTATTCCAAGCTATGTAAGACAGCAGATGGACGAGCGCTACCTGCCTGCTCATGTTGCCGAAAAAATTGCCGAAACCATTGTTTCTCCTCCACAAGAAAGATCGTTATTGGCCGCAATGCTTTATCACGGAAAAATTTTTTATTTAAAAAAATTGTTTTTGCCACATACCTCCGATGCGATACTGCATGGCTTTACGGAGGAGCAAGAGCAATGGGCTTTGGGAAATGAAACCTATATTTGGCAGTACTTTGTCGAAAATCAAATTCTTTTTGATCCCAATCCCGCGCTTCAAGATCGATTTATCGCTCCAGCACCATTTTCCAAATTTTATTTGGAAATCGACAACGAGTCGCCTGGGGGAATCGGTCGTTGGTTGGGTGCTCAAATGGTAATGTCATTTATCGAAAAAAACAACCCCAAGTCATTGAATGCCTGGATAGAGTTGCCTGCCCAGACCCTTTTTAATCAATCAAACTATAAACCCAAACGCTAATGGGAACGACAAAAGAAACACCAATAACCATACAGGTTAGTCTAGATGAAAATAAAATTCCTGAAAAAATAAAATGGTCTGCTCCCGACGGAGGAGTCCTTGATGAAGAGGCAAAAGCAATGCTATTGGCACTTTGGGATGGAGAACAACAAGAAACTTTAAGGATGGATCTCTGGGTAAAAGACATGCCTTTGGATCAGATGCAAAAATTTTTCCATCAAACCTTAGTGACCATGAGCGACACCTATTATCGTGCTACTGAAGACGAAAAGATGACCGGTGCAATGAAGGATTTTTGTGATTATTTTGCGGAGCAATTGAAGCTTAAAGCGCGTTAAGCCCTTTGATTTCGTCCATTATCTGGCCAATATATGCCGTAAGTTGCTCCAATCCCTCAGACTTTGCAGATGAGGTGATAAAGTAGGGAGGGAGGCTCTCCCAATCCGCCTTGAGCTGCTCCAGATAGGCTGCTGTTTTTAGAGCAACTTGTTTTGGTTTGAGTTTATCTGCTTTGGTAAATACTAGAGCAAACGGAAGTTGTTGACTGCCTAACCATTCTAAAAATGTTAAATCAACCGCTTGAGGTTCGTGACGGATATCCAACAATACAAATGCACAAAGCAGCTGTTTGCGTTCTTTGAAGTAGGCAGTGATATAGGACTGAAATTTTTGTTTTTCCTTTTTTGAAACCCGCGCATACCCATAACCAGGCAAATCAACCAAATACCATTGATCATTGATCAAAAAATGATTGATGAGTTGTGTTTTTCCAGGTCTTGAAGAGGTTTTGGCAAGGTTTTTACGGTTGCATATAGCATTAATCAAAGAAGATTTTCCAACATTAGAACGCCCAATAAATGCAAAATCAGGAAATGGACCTTGAGGACAACGGTCTACACTGGTATTACTTTCTACAAAAACAGCAGACTTGATCTGCATAGTACTTAAAGGTTATTGGCATGGAGCCACTCTTCGGTAATTTCATTGAAGCGATCGGGATGCTCCATCATCGGTGCGTGCCCACACTTGTCAATCCAATATAAGGTGGATTGCGGTAACAATTTATTAAATTCTTCCGCAACATTAGGTGGGGTGACACAGTCTTGAGCTCCCCAAATAATTGCTGTTGGCGTTTTCATATTTGGAAGGTCTTTGGCCATATTGTGCCGGATAGCACTTTTGGCAATCGCCAATGTTTTGATCAGTTTGTTGCGATCATTGACGGTCGCATAGACGTCATCAACAATTTCTTTGGTGGCCACATTGGGGTCATAAAAAACCTCTTCACTCTTGGTTTTTATATAATTATAGTCTCCGCGTTTGGGATATCCATCACCCATCGCATTTTCGTAGAGTCCCGAACTTCCTGTGATAATCAAACCTTTGACCTTTGAAGGAAAGAGCTTGGTGTAGAGCAGGCCTATGTGGCCGCCGAGCGAATTTCCCAAAAGGACCACCTGATCTAGGTCCATACACTGTATAAACTTGTCTAGATGAAGGGCAAAATCTTTGACTGTGGTTTTCAGCAACGGAAGATCATAAACGGGCAGCTCTGGAATAATGACGCGATAGTTTTTCTCCGAAAAATAGGTATAGACTCCCTTGAAGTTACTCAATCCACCCATTAAACCATGCAATATAATGATGGGCTGGCCTGTGCCTTTTTCGATGTAACGAAACCCATCTTTTTCTAAAAGTTGCTGCGTCATCAACTAGTCTTTCAATGAATGCAAATATAGTTATTTCCCCCTTAGGTCGCTGTAATTAGTTTTGGGACTTTTTATCAGGTCATTTTCAGTGCAAAAAGTTATTAACAAAGTGGTATTAAGTGGTAAAATGTGGTAAAATAATTTTATATTTGATACAATCTAATTCAAAAACAAGGTGCAGCATTTTATAGGAACATACGAATGTAAAGCCGACGCAAAGGGTCGGATTATGATTCCTGTGGCTCTCAAAAAGCAGCTGGCGGCCAAATTGCAAGAAGGCTTTGTGCTTAAGCGTGCCGTTTTTAACCCTTGTTTAGAATTGTATCCTCTCAAAGAATGGGAGGCTTTGATGGAGCGTGTCAACAAATTGAACCGCTTTAATAAAAAGAACAACGACTTCATCCGGCGGTTTACCGCAGGGGTTAAGTTGGTCGAAATTGACGCTTCAGGTCGTCTTTTGATTCCCAAAGATTTGGTGGTACATGCTGCGATGAAAAAACAGGTTGTGATTTCGTCCGCGGTCAATATTCTAGAATTGTGGGACAAAGAAAATTATGAAGCAGCAATAGATGCAGCCACGGTAGATTTTGGCGCACTTGCCGAAGAAGTAATGGGAGATGCCAATGATGACAGCCTATCATAAACCTGTTTTGTGTTCGGCTTCGATTGCTGGTTTGGCAATTCGGCCCAATGGTGTTTATGTGGATGTTACTTTTGGTGGGGGCGGTCACTCAAGAGCAATTTTAGAACAACTAGATGATCATGGGCGTCTGTTTGCTTTTGATCAAGATGCGGATGCTTTGCAAAATGCGATTGACGACCCACGCTTTACGTTAATTGCAGCCAATTTTAGCCATCTTCAACGGTTTTTAAAATTTTATAAGCAAGATCAGGTAGATGGTATTTTGGCTGATTTTGGGGTGTCTTCATATCAATTTGATACGCCTCATCGAGGGTTTTCGACACGATCAACAGGGCCGCTTGACATGCGAATGAATGGCACACAGTCCTTGGATGCACAGACGGTAGTCAATACCTATGGTCAAAAAGAATTACAACGGTTGTGGTCTGTTTATGGCGAGTTGACCAATGCCAAGCAGTTGGCAGAAGTGGTATGTAAGGAGCGTGAGCACAGTCCAATCCAAACTACGGATCAACTGTTGGACCTTTTACAACCTTTTTTTCCTGCCCGCATTTTTCACAAACGCATGGCGCAGGTATTTCAGGCGTTGCGTATTGAAGTAAATCAAGAGCTTGAAGTGCTAAGGGCTTTTTTGATGCAATCGATCGAGGTGCTAAAGCCCAAAGGCAGGTTGGTCTGTATTGCCTATCATTCGTTAGAAGACCGCTTGGTAAAACGTTTTATCCGAGACGGTCAATTTGAGGGTCAGCCAGAAACCGATCTTTATGGAAACAAAGCAGTCCCTTACAAGGCAGTAGGAAAACTGATTGTTCCGACCGAAGACGAAATCCAAGAAAACAATCGCGCACGAAGTGCCAAACTTAGAATCGCAGAACGGCAATGAAAAAAATCATTTCCTTATTGAATATTGAATTCTTGGTCAATGAAGGAGCATTGAAAAATTGGCGCATGATTTTTTTCTTATCCACCTTGGCGCTTATCATGATCGGTAGCGGGCACAGTGCAGATGGAAAAATATTTAGAATTGCACAGCTCAATGATGAAATCAAGTATTTGAAAAGCCAATTTATAGAAGGGCGCTCACAATTGATGGATCGTAAAATGGAAAGCAAAATAATCACCCAACTCCGTGATCGAGGGGTAAAACCGGCTACACAACCACCAGTAAAAATTGTTGTCAAATGATGGAAGATCGATTGCTAAAAAAAATAATGAGTCGTACCTATCTGGTGGGTGTCGTATTGGGTCTTTTTGCTTTTGTATTGATTGGCAAACTTCTTTATATCAACACGGTTCAGGGAGAACATTATCAATTGATTGCAAAAGAGCGTACGGTCAAAAATGTTCGTCTCGAGCCCAGTAGGGGAAATGTCTATGCCGATGATGGCAGCATATTGGCCACTTCTGTACCCCGCTACGAATTGCGTTGGGACGGCAAAGTGCCTACAACAACCTTGTATGAGCAACATCGAAAAGAACTGGCACAGGGGTTGTCCGAAATTCTAAAACAGCCCAAAGAAGCGCTCCTAAAAAAATTGGACGGAGCCAAAATGCAACAAAATCGGTATCTTCTTATAGCTAAAAATTTGACCTACAGTCAATTCAAAAAAATAAAAGCGTTACCCCTGTTCAATCTACCCATCTATAAAGGAGGCCTAATTGTAGAACAACAAAATATTCGAGAACATCCCCTGGGCAAAGTTGCTGAGCGAACAGTAGGCTATGAAATGCAAGATCGTGATGGCAGCTATTTGCGTGTCGGCCTAGAGGGGGCTTACAGTCAATATCTTAGAGGAGATGAAGGCCGTAGATTGAAACAAAAAATTGCCAATGGTCAATGGAAGCCCATCAATGATAGCAACGAAAAAGAGCCCACTGAGGGGTTTGATATCTATACCACACTAAACATCAATATTCAGGATGTAGCCCATAACGCCCTACTGGCCCAACTCGAGGAGTATGAAGCTGATCATGGAACCGTTGTGGTCATGGAAACCCAAACCGGGGCTATAAAAGCCATTGCCAACCTTGGCAGAACCTCAGAAGGCACCTATTATGAAAAATTGAATTACGCGGTGGGCGAGGCCCACGAACCCGGCTCAACATTTAAATTAATGGCGATGGTTGCCGCGCTCGAAGATGATGTGATACGAGAAGATGATTTGATTGAAACCGGAAATGGCGAATTAAAATTTTTTGGAAAATACAAAGTAAAAGACTCCAAAAAAGGGGGTTATGGCACCCTAACCGCCGCAAAGGTTTTTGAAGTTTCTTCCAATACGGGTATGGTCAAAATCATCACCGAAAACTACCGAGATAATCCCCAAAAATTTGTAGATAGACTCTATCACATGGGATTAGACAAGCCCCTAAAAATTGATATTAAAGGCGAGGCAAACCCCAAAATTCCTTATCCAACAGATGCCGATTGGGATGGGCTGGACTTGCCTTGGATGGCCTATGGTTATGGTGTGGCGATTACCCCATTGCAAACCTTGGCATTCTATAATGCGATTGCCAATGATGGTGTGATGGTCAAACCCCAATTTATAAACAAAATAAGCAACCTCGGAGTTGCACCAGAGCAAACCTTTAAACCTCAAATACTAAACCCTTCAATTTGCTCGAAATCTACTGTTCAGAAGGTCAAAACAATGATGTTCAATGTGGTTGACAAAAGTTGGGGCACCGCAAACGGCATCAAGGATGATCAGCTTACAATGGCGGGCAAGACAGGAACTTGTCAAGTAGATTATACAACCGATCAGGTTCAATACGTTTCCAGTTTTGTGGGGTATTTTCCTGCAGAACAGCCAAAATATTCATGCATCGTAGTCATTCATCGTCCCAATAAGAAAAAAGGGTATTATGGCGCTACCGTTGCCGCTCCCGTTTTTAAAACGATAGCAAAAAAAATATACAACAACACCCCGATTGAGGTCTCCGTTTCTGCTGATGCAATTGTAGCCACGGCAGAAGAAGTTCCTCTTCCAGCAACTGAAGATCAGCAATTGCCCAATCTAAAGGGATTGGATCCACGCGCAGCGATTCAGTTGTTAGAGGGTCTCGGAATACAAGTAGAACTTATCGGAACGGGTAAGGTAAAGGCACAATCCATCAAACCGGGAACACAACTACAGCAAATTGATAAAATTACCCTAGAGCTCTCATGAAAACACTACAAGACCTTTTATATCGTGTTGCTTTAGAAGCCACTATTGGAAATATCAAAATTCCGATTGCAGACATTGCTTTCGATTCTAGAGCGGTGCAAAAACAGGGTGTTTTTGTTGCACTAAAAGGTACAGTAGTAGATGGGCACGATTATATAGCTGGTGCAATTAAAAAAGGAGCTGCTGCTATTGTTGTAGAGACGCTTCCTGAAAACCTCCCCGAATCCGTCGTTGTAGTTCAAGTAAACGACACGCATAGCGCGCTTAGTATTATTGCTGCAAACTTCTACGACAATCCCTCCAAGCAATTGCAACTCGTGGGGATTACGGGGACCAACGGAAAAACAACCATTGCGAGCTTATTGTCCAAAGTGTTTTCGTTGTCAGGTTATAAAACGGGATTGATTTCTACTGTTGCCATACAATATTTGGACCAACAGTTCGAAACCTCTCATACCACACCCGACCCTATAGTCATCAACCGGCATCTACATGCCATGGTATCCGGAGGCGTGAGCCATTGTTTTATGGAAGTTTCATCGCATGGAATCGATCAAAGGCGAATTACCGGTTTGCATTTTACCATGGGTATATTTTCAAACCTTACCCACGATCATTTAGACTATCACGGGTCTTTTGCCAATTATCGAGATGTTAAAAAACAATTCTTTGATCAGCTGCCCAAAGAAAGTTTTGCCTTAGTCAATTGGGATGATAAAAATGGGGGGTATATGCTGCAAAATACGCAGGCCAAAAAATTTAGTTATGCCCTAAAAAATTATGCGGATTTCCAAGGCACTGTTCTAGAAAGTCAGTTTCAGGGAATGTTGCTTAAAATAGACCATACCGAGGTATGGACGCCATTGGTAGGCGCCTTTAATGCTTCCAATTTATTGGCCGTCTATAGTTGTGGTCTCTTGTTAGGTTTGGATCGTATGGACTTGTTGCAACAGCTGAGCAAATTGCAAAATGTAGCCGGTCGTTTTCAAACTTTCGAGTCGCCCGACAAGGTGGTCGTTGTGGTCGATTATTCTCATACGCCAGATGCCCTCGAAAATGTATTGCAAACCATCGATAAAATACGCACCAAAAACGAGTCCCTAATCACCGTAGTAGGCTGTGGGGGCAATCGAGATAGTGAGAAACGGCCGTTGATGGGCGCAATAGCTGCCCAGTACAGCACCAAAGTAATCTTTACGTCAGACAACCCCCGAGACGAAGATCCAGAGGCGATCATCAAGCAGATGATTGCAGGTGTTGCACCCGAAGATTATAAGAAAGTGCTCAATGTGGTCTCCCGAAAAGAGGCCCTCAACGTAGCCCACCATTTGTCTCAACCCAAAGACGTTATTTTGATTGCGGGGAAAGGTCATGAAACCTACCAAGAAATCAAAGGAGAGCGCTTGCCTTTTGATGATTTCAAAATTGCTCAATCGATTTTTCTAAAAAAAGAATGATATGCTATATAGCTTTATAGAATACCTTCAAAATCAATATGACATTCCCGGTGCAGGCTTGTTTCAATTTTTGTCATTTAGGGCACTCTTTGCGATTGTTGGTGCATTATTATTTATGTTGTTTTTTGGAAAAAAAATCATCGACTTATTACGCGCGATGCAAGTTGGTGAGACCATTCGTGATCTGGGTCTTACAGGTCAAATTGAAAAGGCTGGCACACCGACCATGGGAGGTATCATCATCATTTTGGGCACCTTGATTCCGGTACTATTGATCGCCGATCTTAACAACGTCTATATACTGCTGTTGATTTTTACAACACTCTGGATGGGTGCCATTGGTTGGATTGATGATTACATCAAAATATTTAAAAAAGACAAAAAAGGACTTAAAGGGATTTTCAAAATTATAGGTCAAATTATTTTGGGTTGTGTCGTTGGAGGAGTCCTCTACCTGCACCCAGAAGTTACCGTTCGTCAAGAGCTTCCATTGGCGGTTCAGCAGCAACAGCCAGAAGCTTCAATTTTTGGTAAAGAAGAAAAATCATTGATTACGACCATTCCGCTACTCAAAAACAACGAGTTTAATTATGCAGATTTTCTTCCATCTACAGAAAACGGGCAATCCTGGGCCTGGCTAATTTTTATTCCAATAGTGGTTTTTATTACTACAGCAGTGTCCAATGGCGCCAATCTGACCGATGGCATTGATGGTTTGGCGGCGGGTAGTTCTGCCATTATGGTTTTTGCATTAGGAATTTTTGCTTGGGTATCGGGTAATGTCATTTTTGCGGATTATCTCAACATCATGTTTATTCCAAAAGTAGGAGAGGTCGCCGTATTTGTGGCTGGATTTTTGGGAGCGCTTATCGGCTTTTTATGGTATAACACCTATCCTGCTACCATTTTTATGGGAGATACGGGCAGTCTAACCATAGGCGCATTGATTTCGGTCATTGCCATCATGGTTCGCAAAGAGCTATTGATCCCGGTATTGTGTGGTGTTTTTGTCGTCGAAAACCTTTCGGTAGCCCTTCAAGTAGGGTACTTCAAATATACCCGTAAAAAAACCGGTGTTGGTAAGCGACTATTTCTTATGGCACCCTTGCATCACCATTTTCAGAAAAAGGGATTTCATGAAAGTAAAATCGTTGCTCGGTTTTGGATCATCGGAATTTTGCTTGCAGTATTGTCTATAGTAACGCTAAAAATTCGCTAATGAAAGAAAGAGGAATCGTTTTGGGTGCAGGCATTAGCGGAATCGGTGCAGCATTGCTGGCCAAAAAGCAAGGTATGGATGTTTTTGTTTCTGATGCCGCTCCAATTGCTGATACCACCAAGCAACTTTTTAACGACCATCAAATCGACTGGGAAGAAGCGTGTCACAGCGTCGAAAAAATGCAAAATGCCAATTGGGTTGTAAAAAGTCCAGGGATACCCGAAAGTGCGCAAATTCTAAAAACATTTAGAGATCAAGATTGTCCGATTCTCTCCGAGATCGAATTTGCTTCAAAATTTACAGATGCCTTACTCATTGGTATCACTGGCAGCAACGGCAAAACAACCACAGCCATGCTCACCTACCATTTGTTGAAAAATGCGGGCCTCAATGTAGGATTAGCCGGCAACGTAGGACACAGTTTTGCACAACAAGTGGCCCAAGAGCAATACGATATTTATGTCCTGGAGTTAAGCAGCTTTCAATTGGATGACATCCACGGTTTTCAGCCACACATTGCTGTGATAACTAATATTACTCCCGATCATTTAGATCGGTATAACTATGATTTCAATGCTTACATACAGGCCAAATTGAACATCACTAAAAACCAAACCACCAAAAATGTACTCCTTTTTAATGCAGACGACCCCGTACTAAAAGGGGCTGTTTTAGAACAAAAGCCCCAAGTAAAAACCCATCCATTTGGCTTTGAAAACATGGAACAATCTAACTACACGACGCATCATGATGATGCCATTCATATTGTTAATGAAAATGATCACAAAATGATTGCAACTCAATCCTTCACACTGTACGGCAGGCACAACTTGCTCAATGCAATGGCAGCGGCCACTGTAGCTGATTTATTTAAAGTAAGCAAAGAAAGTATTCGAGAAAGCCTTACGACTTTCAAAGGAGCACCCCATCGTTTGGAGCCCGTACTGACCATACAGAATGTCAACTATATCAATGACTCCAAAGCCACCAATGTTAATGCCACCTATTATGCCTTAGAGTGTATGGATGCTCCCACTGTGTGGATTGTTGGCGGTGTTGACAAGGGCAATAACTACAACGATTTGTTGCCTTTGGTACACGAAAAAGTAAAAGCCATCATTTGTTTGGGGGTGGATAACAAAAAACTAATGGAAACCTTTCAGCCTATTGTTGAGGTTATGGTCGAAACCACATCAATTCGTGAAGCCGTCAAAATCGCACGTAAAATCGCGACACGGAAGGATAATGTTTTGCTTTCGCCCGCCTGTGCCAGTTTTGATTTGTTTAAAAATTATGAAGACCGCGGCAATCAGTTTAAAGAAGCGGTAAGAAACTTATAATAAAGATGAAATCAAGTTTTTCAATATTTCATGGGGATCGCGTGCTGTGGGGCATCATAGCGCTCTTGGCCGTATTTTCTTTTTTGCCTGTGTATAGCTCAAGTACAAACTTGGCGTATGTGGTCGGAAAAGGCACTCCTATGGGATACTTGATCAAACATTTCTTTATCATCTTGTTTGGCTTTGGATTGATGCTTGCAATACATCGGGTGCCATTTCAATATTTTAAAGGGATTTCGATTTTGATGCTTCCAGTATCCATCGTTTTGCTGCTCTATACCGCTACACAAGGAACCGTAATTGATGGAGCCAATGCCAGCCGATGGATTCGCATCCCGTTAATTGGTTTGAGTTTTCAAACTTCAACTTTAGCTTCTTTAACCCTTTTGACCTATTTGGCCAATTATTTGTCTAAGGGCAAAATACAATCTGCCACTTTCAAAAGTACGGTGTTGTATCTGTGGCTTCCAGTACTTGTGGTGGTTTTGCTGATATTTCCTTCTAACTTTTCGACGGCAGCCCTTTTGTTTTTTATGGCCTCTGTTTTGATTTTTATCAGCGGTTATCCGCTTAAATATTTGTTTGTAATACTAGCGAGTGGGATAGGCATGGCCATGTTGTTTATTCTTTTGGCCAAGGCCTTTCCCAATGCGGTACCAAACCGAATAGATACATGGATTAATCGAATAGAAAATTTTAATCAAGCCGATGACGCAACGGGCAATTATCAAATAGAACGGGCAAAAATTGCCATTGCTACGGGTGGCATTTTTGGAGTCGGCGCGGGAAAAAGCGTCATGAAAAACTTTTTGCCACAAAGTTCTTCAGATTTTATCTATGCAATTATTGTAGAAGAATGGGGGGCTCTTGGTGGAGGTCTATTGATTTTACTTTACCTGATCATGTTGTTTCGCATAGTGGTCATAGCGCATAAGTCTTCTTCCCCTTTTGGCAAATTATTGGTTATGGGAATCGGAATCCCAATTGTATTGCAAGCCTTTGTAAATATCGGTGTGGCTTTACAGGTTTTTCCGGTTACGGGACAAACCTTGCCCCTTATTAGTAGTGGAGGAACTTCTGCCTGGATGACCTGCATTGCATTGGGCATGATACTCAGTGTAAGCCGTGCCATGGGTACAATACAATCCCAAAAAATCGAAGTTGATGAAAATAACCCTTTATCTGTATTGAGTGAAACCGTCTAAAATAATCATATCAGGAGGAGGAACCGGGGGGCATATCTACCCCGCACTTGCGATTGCAGAGACGCTAAAGTCTCGGAGCAAAGACTGTGATATATTATTTGTTGGCGCACTTGGACGTATGGAAATGGAGAAAGTTCCAGAAAATGGCTTTCCGATCAAAGGCTTATGGATTGATGGGTTTCAACGATCTCTGTCGGTACGCAACCTTCTTTTTCCCTTAAAACTCTTCGTTAGCTTTCTACAAGCCACTTGGATCGTACTTACTTTTAGACCGCAGATCGTGATCGGTACCGGAGGATTTGCCAGTGGCCCCTTGTTGTTTGTTGCTGCTTTGATGGGCATTCCAGGAATTATTCAAGAACAAAACTCATACCCAGGAATTACCAATAAAATATTGGGTAAAAAGGTCCAAAAAATTGCGGTAGCCTATGATGGAATGGAGCGTTTTTTCCCAAGTGAAAAACTTGTTTTTACAGGCAACCCCATTCGGAATAAAATAAACAATCAACACATAAATCCCGAAGAAGCCAAAGCCGCCTTTGGACGTGATCCTAAGAAAAAAACATTGGTAGTACTCGGAGGCAGCCTTGGCGCCCAAAAAATCAATCAAATGATTGCCTCACAAATGGCGTATTTCGAAGCCCAACAAATCGAACTCATTTGGCAATGTGGCAAACTCTATTATACGACCTATCAATCGATGGCCAATGCACATTGTAGCATAATGCCCTTTGTAGAACATATGGATCAGTTGTATGCAGCTGCAGATTTGATTATCTCACGTTCAGGAGCAGGCACGCTCTCCGAGTTGTGTCTGGTTGGCAAACCCTGTATTCTTATCCCTTCTCCAAATGTTGCAGAAAACCATCAGATGCACAATGCACAAGCACTCGCTCAACATGGCGCTGCTTTTGTGATTGCCGAAAAGGATCTTGATAAGCAATTTATACCCGTCTTCGAACATCTATGGAACGACGAAAAAATGGGTCATGAGATGGCGGTGCAATTAAAAAAATTAGCACGCCCAGAGGCGACTAACGCTATCGTAGATGAAATCCAAAAACTAATTGCAGCATGAGTACGTCAACCTACTATTTCTTGGGTATTGGAGGTGTCGGAATGTCTGCCTTGGCACGGCATTTTTGGAAGGCGCAACATCGGGTGTTTGGCTATGACAAAACACCAACCCCACTTACGCAAGAATTGGAAGCCATGGGAATTTCGATTACCTATGATCAAGAAGTAGCGGCCATACCACAAGCATGTCAAGCACCAGATACCAAAATTGTATATACCGCTGCACTGCCCAAAAATCACCCACAACTTGTTTATTTTCAAGAGCGAAAATTTTCCATTGAAAAACGGGCAGCGGTGTTGGGAGCGCTATCCAAACTCACACCATGTATTGCTGTTGCAGGTACGCATGGAAAAACCACAACAACCGCTTTACTAAGTCATTTGTTGTACCACACAAAACAGTCTTTTACTGCCTTTGTTGGTGGAATCATGAATCAATTCAATTCTAATTATATCCACACAGGCTCCGATTTTCTCTTGGTTGAGGCCGATGAGTACGACCGCTCTTTTTTACAACTTAGTCCAGACTATATCGGAATTACATCGATGGATGCTGATCATCTGGACATCTACGAAACGGCCGATCAACTTGAGGAAACCTACAAAATGTTTAGTACCCGATGTTCGCATTTGGTTCATGCCGAGGGGCTCCCCCTAGAGGGTATATCTTATGGGTTTGGACCAAATGCACACTACCGTGCTTCGGATTTGAAACCTATCGAAACAGGCTATGCCTTTACCTTTGTTACTCCGCAGGCTAGTTTTCCCAATGTTGTCCTCAATATGCTTGGAAAACACAATTTGATGAACGCTCTTGCGGCACTAACATTGGGGCATCAAATAGGCTTACAACTCGATGAAATGACGACCGCTCTTCCATCTTTTAAAGGAATACAACGACGGATGAATCGATATGATTGGAAGGATAAAGTATTAATCGATGACTATGCCCATCATCCTAAAGAAATCGAGGCAGTATATCAGAGCTTGAGAAATCATTATTCGACACACAAAATAGCGGTCGTGTTCCAACCGCATTTATTTTCAAGAACCCAAGACTTTTGGGAAGCATTTTGTACGATACTTTCAAAATTTGATGCCGTGGCTTTGATGGATATTTATCCAGCCCGCGAACTTCCTATTGAGGGGATCACTGCAGCACGATTATTGGACGCAATTTCGCATCCGCAAAAAACCATGGTACAACCCGATGAACTCAATACCTATGTCTCCCATTCACCTTGTGAAATCGTTGCCTTGTTGGGTGCTGGAGATATTGGCCTTGCAATTCAAAATCTAATCCGCGTCTCATGAAAAAAAGAAATCAGGTCTTGTTTTGTAGTTTGATGATACTTCTTCTGATCGGTCTATCAGCTTTTAGTAGATGGCAAAATAATCAACGAGAGTACACCGAATTCAACATAATTTTTGAAGACCAAACCCCCAAGTTTTTGGATGCCGATTTCGTTGAAAACTTGTTAAAACAAAAATTGGGACCCTTTCCTACAACAGCAAAAGATAGTTTAGATTTGAATAGAGTTGAGGACGTGTTGAATGCCGAAAAAGCAGTAGAAAAATCAA
>Ga0208547_1000613_pt1 | contig 20518 bp, 30 predicted proteins | sample DEB08_DNA_5_FD_185501 | JGI IMG/M metagenome (GOLD analysis project Ga0208547, IMG submission 185501) | Aqueous microbial communities from the Delaware River and Bay under freshwater to marine salinity gradient to study organic matter... | ecosystem: Environmental > Aquatic > Marine > Coastal ...
ACCTGGAGAACAAATTTAGATGAGCATAGAAGGTTTTATTGGTGGGGTTATGATGTTGATAGCATCGGCGTCATCGGGAACCGTGGACTCAAAAACCGTTTTGAACTCTGCCATACTGGCGGACAAAGCCAAACAGAAATCGGAACAGGGCACCTGGGGTGCTTCTGCTCACGAGGAGGGACACCAATTGATCAAAGATTTTCTAAGAGAAATAAGATAATGAGTTGATTATCTAGGCTTTACCACTCTGCCTTTTTGTAGAGGCTTTTTGGTACCGCCCATTTTTCTCGCCTTGGAAGATCGAGTCTTGATCTGTGCCTTCTGAAGACGACGGCTACCGGCACCTGACCTCTTGGTCACGGCTAGTTTTTTTCCGGCGGTGGCGGCCTTGGCCTGTCTCTTCTTGGCGATCTTGGCTCCCTTGACAGGGTCACGCCTAGCGAAACAGGTGCTGGGTTTAGACACGATACGGCCTTTCCTAGGTCCGCTCGTGCATCTGAATCCGGTCTTGAGACCTTTGCCTTTGACCCGCCTCAGGATCTGGCTTACGCCTTCTGCTATGGCAGAGTGATCCGGGTGCTCGACTATAGTGTCATCAATTTTTTCTGGTACTATATCTTGTGCCACAAGATCTTGTGTCGTTTGGTCTGGTTTGGCACTAGGAGTTTTGGTCTGAATGATCTCAAAAATTTTCATATGCGACAGTATTTATGGATCTTAAACAATCCTTAAAACCTTAAACAACTTAAAACCTTAAAGAACTTAAACCTAAAGCAACACAAAACAAACGAAAGTCTTCGCAAGTTGATCTTGTGCAGAATGTAGCAGGGTATCAGATCAACTTTGACCATAAAGGTTAAATATTGTTGTGAAAATAAACGAAGTTATACTATCAGAAAACATCGGCCCTGCTCCAAAGGGAGTATGTTCTAAACCTGCCAGCAGTTTGCCAGCAAGTTGGGTCAGCAGTTGCAAATCTCAAGGCAAGAGGAAAAGAACAGGCAACCGTAATGAAAAAATCAAGGGCAAGACACAGAAGGTTGCCGGCAAAAAGATCAAGGGCAAGAAGTACGGTGGACCACTGCCTGACTATTCTGCCAAAAAGAAATAATCCTAGAACCTAATAGCGAGCCAATAGCGAGCCTAACAGCAAAGGCCCAGTGTTTTTACTCTAGTGAGTTTTTTGAAATGTTCTTTGTTCCGAAGGTCCAACAAGGTATCTTCTTTGCCACAAACAAAAAGCAGACCTTTGCTTTGTGAATGATTTTTCAAAACATTGTAGTCATCTGTGATCAATATCTCGCGACCCATATTATGATATCTTATATTTTTTTCTAAAACTTGTAGTTTGTCTTTGTCGCTGTCTACATCAAATACCAAAATCATATCTTCGTTGGAGGTGGTCTTGAGCAGTTCATAGACTACCCTCGAATCATTCATTGTATCTAGCAAATGATTTCTATAGATGTGCATCAGGCAAAGTAATCGACCATTTCGCCTTCTCGGTAAAGATCCTGCGTGAGGCAATGCACTCCACCATCCCAGAACCATCTGTGCCTTTGTGTGCAGATGATCGGTTCGATCTTGTGCTTTTTGAAATAGTCAAATACCTTCTTGTTGTAGTTGTTGACAATAACGGTGTTCTGATCTATGTTAAGAAGATTGATCTCGAACACGGTTTCTTCGCAGTAGCCTACCCAATCTCCCAACCAACTTTCTACATAGCCTATGAGTTCGTCGTTGTGCTCCTCTCCTTCAATCCACCATTTGCCTCCTACTTTCTTTTTCATTACCCTGAAAGGTGATAGTTGATCCCAATACTTGTCTTCCAAGTAAAGAATGTCCCATCCTGGAAAACTTTTTTCATATTGCTGGATGTCGAACAATGTCATTATCACTCCGGGTTTAAGTATGGCCCAGGTGGCATCTCCGTGTCCGCCCATTTCTTCCTGGGCCTGAATGTGGACCCTAAATCCTTCTTGTTCCCATTTGTTTTTGTGATAGTGAATCAATGGAGAATCTTTCCAGCCAGGTGTGTTGGTACCCCAGTACAGGTCTTTGCCCATTAGGTGTATGAAACTTGTGCTGAGCAATCGCTGTTGGTCGGGAGTGTCGGGCGTGTTGATGTTCAATTCGTAGGTGTATGATGGATCTGAATAATCTAGGTATCTCTTTGGATAACAAACGTTTTTTGGATCGATCTTTGAAAGTATCTGTGAATACTCGGGTAGATTGTTTGCCACATAGCAGTTTTCTCCCACAATGGCCATGTCGTCTCTGACCTGTTGAGGTGGCTTCCTGGCATATTTAGATAGGTCGACTGGTGTCTGGCTCATATCCGGCCTATAGACTTCCACTCCTGCTGTTCGCAGGGTTGACGCAAGGTTTTCAAGATCCTCTTTGGTTTCTTCGATAACCTTTTTCAAAGGTGATAATATTTTATCTTGTTTTAGGTGTTCAAACTTTTCAAAAGGAAAAACATCTCCTACCATTGCTGTCTTTAGTTTGTCAAATGTGCTGTAGCCTTTTACTTTCATCTTTGTAGTATCTCTATGGTTTTGTCCAGTCCGGTATCTAGATCTATTTTTGGTTTCCAACCAAGTGTATTATAAATTAGGTTAGAGTCACTATTCAACCAATAAATTTCTCCTGGTCTTTTTGGTTTAGTGTTCCAGGTAACTGATCCTGTCCAGGACAGTTTCTTGGCTATCTTTTCCACATATTGTTCGATCTGTATGGCGTTGTCTGGGCCCAAAGTGAAAATTTTCCCATCATTACACTTGTCAGGATTACTGATCACTGTTGACCAGGCGTCTACCATGTCATCTATGTAGATAAAATTTCTGTATGGTTCCTTGTAACCAAGCCTGCAGGTTTTTCCTTTTAGCATCTGCGAAATGATTTGTTCTGTCACGAAAAAATTATTATCTTTCCTTCCGTAGCAGTTGGTCAGCCTCAAAGCGGTAAAAGGTAGGCCCATGGCCCTGTTGGCATACTGGAGATATTTCTCACAGGCATACTTTGCTACGGCATATGGAGCATTGGGATTTGGAATCGTGTGTTCGTTGAATGCCTCTGGATATAAGATCTCTTCACCGTTTTCTACCTTATCGCTTATAGGTTGCCACCCATAGACTTCCATAGTTGAAGCCATGACAAAATTTTTAAAGTTTTTTATTTTGGTTGCCTGTTCTATGAGGTTTACTGTGCCCACATAATTGATTTGGCTGAAACTGGTTTGTTCATAAAAACTTTTTTCAACTTCAGTCCTTGCCGCTAGATGGATGATTTGATCTGGTTGGAACATTCTAACCTCATCAGCAACACCTTCAAAATCGAGTAGATCACTTTTAAGATGATGTATTTCGTATTCCTTTTCTAGTCTTGGCGTGAGATAATGGTAACCAATGAATCCGCTTGATCCTGTGACTAGTAATTTCATAAAAACTTATTTAATTGTGTCAAAAATCTTGTCTGCCCACTCCTGGTTTTGTTTTGTTGTCATGTGGTTAGACAGGTTGATATCAAATTTTTCCTGTTTTGGTACTCCGTCCCAAGCAAACATCAACATACTTTCGTCAATAAAGGTGCCGGACTTCAGTTCTATATAAATCTCATTGCCAGACAGTTCGAAAGGTCTCATACTCCACATCTGCACCACTGTCTGTTCTACCTTGTCCAATACGTGCTGGTCAAAATATTGAAGAGCGTATTTGTACGCCAATTCGTCCTTTTTGTAATTCTGTAGATAGACATAGTACATATCTGCCGCTTTGTAAATGTTTTCGTCTTTGCCGGGGATAGGAACGGCTCCTTTGGCCAAAGGAAGTTCAGGATGATACAACCTATAAGGTTCGGTCCAACAAAATATATTGATGTCAGGCACAAGTTTGGTATTGATTCTTTTCTCGAATTCCATGAATGTGTGCCAAATGCTGGCTCCTCCTCTGCCCCAATTCACAATTTTGGCATCAAGTCTGTTGGCCAGTAGTACGCACCAAGAGTCTGGATTTCTACTTTCGCAAAAACTATCACCAAAAAAACCAATCGTCTTCATAATGTAGATAATTATGAGTATAGCATATGAAGTATTCATACTCTGACTGGAATGGTAAAAGCGGAACAATACCTGTATTCTGGAATAATGAGAATTTTGTTGATTCCGGGTGGTACCGACATCCTGATAAAACACACGGATTCTCTACAGAAGACAAAAATTACAAAATATATGGTGATAATCTCGGAGTTTACATACCAGAAACTCTCGACCCAATATTTGAAAAGGCATTTAATTTCTTTGATTTAAAGGAATTGGTTTTTAGTCTCAGTATGTATGACCCAGGCATGATATTACCTTGGCATAAGGACAACTATCCCACGTACAGGAAAAATAAACAAGTTGCCGATCCCGAATCTGTTGTCAGGATAATGGTCTTCCTGGAAGATGCCAAACCCGGACATCAACTATGGATTGAAGATAAGTTTTGTTTTGGCAAGGCAGGAAGTTGGTATAGTTGGCAGGGCAGAAAGAAACATATGGCCTGTAACGTTGGAGAACAAAGAAGATATGTCCTACAACTTACCGGGCTCGTTTAACATTACCCCATTTGTCTACCACACTATCTTGGTACCAGGCTTTTAAAAATTCTTTGTTCCAGTTATCTTTATTTTCAAAATGTCTTTTGTTGTGGTCTAAAATAGGTTGTAGCTCTTTGTAAACTTCTATAGGGTCTTGTTTTGACAATTCAACCATTGCTTCACACACCATATGGAATCTTTTGTCCTCGTCTATTTCAAGATCGTATGATTCATCTATGACCGGTGAGAAAGTTTTGAATCCCAAACTTCTAAACGCTTCTAGATGTCTATGACTTCCGAATATGATAAAAGGTCTTTTTGTTATTATAGGCTTCGCTTCTTTCTCTGAGAACATAGCGAAATGATCGTGCCTCACAGTTTCAAATACCATACTGTAGTAACTTAAATTATAAATTTCTGGATCAAATAAATCACTGCACCTGAGATTGTCAATACCAATGTCCTCGGCTGGAGTAATTTTTGGTTTTTTTACATTCTTGCTGTAGAATTCCACACCCAACGGCCAGCAAGTGCTCAAAGTTATTTTGTCAGCAGGATGTGTTTTAAAATATTTGTAAAACTTGAAGTGCCTACTGAACATAGATTCCCAAAAATATTTTCGGTTTTGTAAATCTGTATCTAATTCCGTAAAAAGATTTCTACAGATATCATACTTTTCATAAATGTCAGTTCCTTGGAAAAACATATCATTCACATAATGTAAAGGTCGGTTTGTGGGCACAAGACTCACAAGATTAGCGAAGAAGTCAACGGGTTCGTCTTTAGAGAATCTGTTTATGAAATCTATGGTGCTGAAATAATCGCCGTCGGGATAGACAGGACTCTTGATGTCCTTCCACATGATACCTGGTTCACCAAAGTTTACGTAAACGTGATCAAATATTTCGATGTGTGACCTTATTGTGTCGTAGAGAAATGACATTCTGTCGTTGTTGGGATTGAATTCGCTAATGAAAGAAACCTTGCGACCTATGACTGCCTTGGCCTGCTCTGGTGTTATAAATGGCTTGAATTCTCCGTGCTGTGTCAGATAGTGATGCGGCCTGTTGGTGAGTGATCTATAAGTTTCCATTGAATGTTTTCATTATTTGTTCTTTGCTGATAGCGTCATAGAGTTTTTTGTTGTGTGTCAAAATAGGCAACACTTCAGTATATAGTTTTTGTGTTTCTTCGTAGTTAAGTTTAGCCAACTTATTGATAACAGATTTGATAGAATCGATTCTTTTATCCCCGGTTTGGATGTCATAGGATTCATCCCAATACTGTTCAAATGTCTTGAAACCCAGACGCCGGAGATTGGCAAGAAAGTTTTCAGGCCCATAGACAACAAAGGGATTAAGGCAAGAAAGCGGCCTTGCTATCTTTTCGGTTGGCATAAAGGTCTCTCCTTCGTGCCAAGTTTCGCAAACAATATCTAAAAAACTTCTGTGATAAAAATCCAATAACGGCCGGGTGTCTGTGAAGTTTATGTAACCTGTTGAATGTCTTTGTATTGTTTCACTAGTCTCGATGTACAAAGGCAAATTAGACTTGAACTTACGTATTTCTTCCAAAGTGAGTTTGCCTTTTAAGTCCTGCGTTGGAAATTTATCTTGCCAATAGGTAAGGAAAGATTGTTGTTTATGCTCGGTAGAAAGGAAATAAGAAATCACGAAACGGGGCCAACGATGAGCACCAACAAAACACATAAATTTCTTTTCAAATTTTTTATCCTGTGTATTGTTGTTCTTGTAAAAAAAGAAAGGCAGTTCGTTGAAGTTTTTTATGTGCTTTTCGCCTAGGTGTTTTTCGATAAGATTGTCAGTTTCCACATAGGCATTACATTCCAACTGATCAAACCATTTTAAAAATTTATATCTGTTTAACTCTTGTATTTCTAGTAAAGACAAGTCCGGACCCTCGTCAATCTTGATCACTATGGGAAAAAATTTATCTCTTATTCTTGTGTTGAATTCGGTTATGAACTCGTCCCAGTTCACTATCTGTTTCTCGACGACCCTTAGTCTTACTTTAAATTTGTCTTCCATTCTTCTATATCCGTGATCAGGTCACATTTGTTCTGTTCACAATATTGCGATAGTCCAATGACGCTGTCGTTTTCTGCCACTGCTGAACATTCTTTTATTACTCTTGCTTTGAAGTTCCACTCCCAATCAAGTTTCATAAGGTTACTGACTTCCCATAACCTAGTCAGCAGTTGCCTCACACAATGATTGTAGTGCAGGCCTGCTATGTAGACTTCCGTGATTTTGTTTTGTCGTATCCAATCTCGAAGCACAAGGATATTTTCTTCTCGCATAAGATCCTTGTTGGTGATAGATCCTTTGGGTATATGATCAAGTAGGTCTTGTCTTTCTACAACACTGGCAAGTACGGGTGCTGTATTGCTTGACAGTAAAATTTTTATGTTCTCAAAAACCTCCAGTTCAACTGGATCGTTCATATCTTGCCAACAATGAAACACTATGAGACCTTTCATAAAAAATACAACTCCAACACTTCGTCTTTGTGTTTGTTCTGTTCATGAAATTTATTATTAAATCCTTTTATATCAACCGTGTTGAAGTGCATCATGTCTTGCCAATTGATCTGATACCACTTTTCGTAGGTTTGGTTGTTGATATCATTACGATCAAACTGCACGTGGAAGTCACTTTTAGATGTTTTGTAAATTTCACAAAATTTATCGGCGGTGTCTATTAATTCAAAATCCATGAGTCTGTCGTGATGTTCGTGAACGATCAAATCCAACACAGTGTTCTTCAATCCAAGATATTTTGATACCATCAATCTCGAACCGCCCGGATCTATGTTGATCTCGTTGTGTTGAACTGTTCCCACCATGGGATACCTAATTGGATTTCTAGAGAGATCGTCAAACAGGTTTCTCAAATGATGGAATGTGAAATGATTTGGATCTTTTTGCCACGCCTCGGCGTGCTTGGTGAGTTCTTCCTTGTGATTCATAGAAAGTTTATCCAGCGGAAAATCCCTGTACCTTCTCAGTTGGTAATTTTGTTCACGCAGGTAATGTATCCAATTTTCGAGATGTTTACGGTTTGTGATCATTTTATTATTTAAAGGAATTATATGCTGTTAAATAATTCTAATGCGAATAGGATTCATAGGACTTGGAAAGTTGGGACTGCCTTGTGCGGAAGAGATGACCAGGCAACACCAGGTTATTGGATATGATGTTGAACACAGAGTTTCTTCACACGTAAAAATCACGCAAGACGTAAGAGAGGTTTTCAAAAACACAGAAATGATCTTTATTGCTGTTCCTACTCCCCACCATCCAGACTATGATGGATCCAAACCAACAACACATCTACCTGTAAAAGATTTTGACTATTCATTGGTCGTGGACGTTTTGAAGCAGTGCCAAAAGTACGCGAACAAAGATCAGATCGTTGTTCTTATCAGCACTGTGTTGCCAGGCACAACCAGGAGAGTTTTTTCAAAATACATCAACAACTTCCAATTTGTTTACAATCCCTATCTTATAGCCATGGGCTCTGAGGCCTATGACATGGTCAATCCCGACATGGTCATAATAGGAACACAAAAGGGAGAAGACACACCAGCAAGTAAAACAGTGGCAAACTTCTACACAAAACTTGTAAGGAACAATGCCAAACAGATGCTGGGAACGTGGGAAGAAGCAGAAGGATTCAAAATATTTTACAACACAATGATATCTGCCAGGATCAGTTTGGTCAATATGATACAGGATGTGGCAATGAAAATAGGACACATGAACGTGGATAAGATCACAGAAGCATTCAAAGAGGCAAACATCAGGATCACAGGAAAAGGGTACTACAAGGCAGGAATGGGAGACGGAGGAGCCTGTCACCCAAGAGATAACATTGCCTTGAGTTGGCTGGCAAAAGAACTGGACCTGGGTTACGATCTTTTCAATGCCATTGCCCACAGCCGAGAACAACAGACAAGAAACATGGCAAATTTTGTCGCCGACATCTGCAGGAAAGAAAACAAACCATTGGTGATAAACGGCAAGGCCTACAAGCCAAGTGTGCCCTACACTATTGGATCACCCAGTGTGCTTCTTGCTCATTATGTAGAGCAACAAGGAGTTGAAGTAATATACGCAGATATTGAAACAGGCGACGATCCAAATCTCAAACAAGATCCGTTTGATTGTGTCTGTTTCCTTGCCCACGATCCACAGACGACATACAGCCACACCGGCAAAAAATACAGGCAAAAATTGTATTTCAATCTGGCAAAAGGAAGCACTGTGATAGATCCTTGGCGTTGTTTCAAGGATAAGGATTTCAATGTGGTTTTTTATGGCGCAAACTGATAAATACCTAGGAGACAAAAACAAATGGCAACAAAAATTAGACAAGCATACAGAAAACACGATTTAGACAACTTCCAAGGCACCGATTCTGGTGTTGACGGAGCAACAAGATATAAGATATCGGTCACGGGTCTTGAATTTGCAGACGACGGTAACGGAGTTGGCCAATCAAGCAAAGCAAATTTATTAGAATGGTTACAGCCAGGATCGGCCAACGCCATTGCCGCTTTCCCTCCAAAAGTTTGGGGAACAGTGGACGAAGCCAAAACTGACGTGGCATTCCACGCAGATGCTTATGACTGGGATATTCCTACTGCTGTGACTTGGGAACTATTGGACTCTGGAAAAGCAGTGGCATTCACAGCCACTTTTGCCTCGAGTGCGGACCAAACTAGTTTCTTGAACACGATCACTGCCAAAGACAGTGGACTGTCTTCAGGAAAGTACACACATATCTCGTATGGTTCTTACAAGGACTCGGCTCTAGATAAATTCAATTGGTCATAAAAAAAGGGCGATAGTTTCCTACCGCTCCTTTTATATTCTAAATTTACGCTAATGATAGATTCACAGCACTAGGTCCTTTAGGACCATCCTGTGTTTCAAACGTAATAGTGTCACCTTCATTCAACGAGTTCAGGCCTGCGGCCTCCACTGCTGAGATGTGTACGAAGACATCCTTGTCTTCGCAGGCGATGAATCCAAAACCCTTCGAGGCGTTGAACCATTTCACTGTTCCTTGATTGCTCATGTTTGTTCTTTCGTTATTGGTTATTTTTTGTGAGGTAGTCTGTATCTAAAATAGGGCGGGAGGTTTGTTATGTCTTCTGCGTCTTGTCTTGTTACTCTTGTCTCATCTTTACTTATGCTATTAAAAAAGGGCGATACGTTTCCGCACCGCCCTTGTAATTAATATATTAATTACGCAGAGTAATTAATAACTTTTCTGCCTGATTTCTTTAATAAAGAAATGATGTTTGACTTCATAGTCAATGCTGAGTTCTTAGGTGCTACACCTAATACTTCAACTGTAAAATCCAAACCTTTTGATAACAACTTGTTAGTCGCTGTTTTTCTTGCAGTGTTTTTTACTGCTAGGTTTTTGAATTTGATTTTACCACCGTGTACTTCACCATTCACTTTGTATGAAGAAGCCGGTTCCGCAAATACACCGATCTGCTTCGCTCTTGATTTGAAGTTTCTAGTGTATACAACGTATTGAGTTGAGTTTGCCATGGTTTTTTCTTCCTTTTTAGTAGAAGGAAAAAGTGTATTGAACATACCTGTTAGCATATTGTTTCCTTTTCCTTGGTTTGTTAATTTACGATGCGCCGGAGTTTCAATCTCTGTTATCCTACGAATCATAGCATTATTATAAACTAAAACGTGTAAAAGGTCAACCGGCAATAAATGCCAGTGTTCTTGGGATTAATTGTCCTTGACTTTGGGTACGTGGAAAAGGTCTATGCCGTCTTCCAGCAGACTGTCCACTTCTTTGTCTGTCGGAGTGCCATAAAATTTGTCATCTCTTTCGCCATTCGCACTTTTCTTGGCTTCATCATAAAAATTGTTGCCCACATCTTCAAAATTTTTGGTAACATACTTGCCAATCTTACGCATTATGTTTTGAGCCTGTGATGCCGGCATCATGGTACTGCTGGTAATTGCTTCACGTTCTTTTATCAGTTTGCTTTTCTTTGACTTTGTTTTTATACTTGGAGCCATGAGTGCTTTGTCCACCTGCAGGCTGTCACACATAGGACACTGAACCTGTTTTTTCTTTTTCTGTTTGTCGTATTCTTTGCTGTTTGGAAACCATCCGTCAAATTTGGCGTCACAGTCGCTACAAAGTAAACTGTATTTGATCATAATATTACTTATTATAGTTGCTATTGACAAACAAGCCAACCTATATTATTATTAAAGTATGAACAACGAGATAGAACTGCTGACCAACGAAGAATTAAAAAAGGAAAACAGTATCCTACAGAGAGACATCAGCAATCTTGAAATTCAAATAAAAGAATACCAGCAGATAATAAAAGAACTTTCAGATAAACTGGAATCTAGAAATAACGCAGACCAAAGATAACAGCGTCTTTTTTCCTACGAAATTTGATATACTCGTGGTCTAGGACACAAACATTGATCTTACCGCCGTGCTTTTCTATAATTCTGTCTTCTGTGTTATACACATTGACCAAATAGTCATCCGGCAGTCTGACCTTGTAACCCCACATCAATGGCCACCAATGTAGAGGGTTAGCAGAATCAAAAACTTGGTACAGTATCAAACACACCACAAAAGGTATCACAGTCAAAGGTTCCGCCCACAACGGAACAACATCAAACGATAACCAGTCCAAAAAATGGATCAGTGCTGTCCATATAAACCAGAAAGTCCCCAACACACCTATCATGGGCCAAAAGTCCTCGTCAACATCTACATCACGATCATGGTGTGAATACATTCTACGTCTTTGCTGTTGACTCATTTTCATGCTAAAGTAATTAGCACCAGCATAACTATCTAATATATCTTGTTGTAACGCTCCCAAGGAAGTTCACAACAAATTCCCAAACAAAATAATATGGAACTTGCTATACTCATGGCGGGTATTGTGTACGGCTTGATCATTGGCCTAATACCAGCCGCGGGAGCAACAACAGGATTGATAACACTGTTTGGATTGATGCCCTACTTTGCGGACACTCCGTATCTGGGCGTGATCTTTTGTGTTGCTGTAGTTGCCTCCTCAACAACCGGTGATTCATTCAGTGGTGTGCTTTTGGGCATACCCGGTGCCAACTCTGCGGCCGCCACCATGGTGGACGGATTTCCAATGGCGAAGAACGGAGAGGCAACAAGAGCATTGTCGGCCGCGATAACATCAAGCACTGCAAATGGTTTGTTTTGGGGATCTTTAACATTTTTATTCCTGCCATGGTACACACAGGTTGTTATGTACATGGGCATACCTGAACTGTGGGCATTGGTGCTATTGGCATTTGTCACTGTGGGTTTTGTATCCACTACAAAATATGTTAGAAGCACACTTGCCATAGTGTTGGGTGTGGTCATAGGACTTGTAGGTGTTGATGTAAACAACGTGCCAAGATACACAATGGGTTGGAGATATCTTGAAGACGGTGTACAGATACTGCCTTTCGTCGCAGGACTTTTTGCCATACCTGAACTTTGGAATGGATGGTTCAACAGAAAGACCACAACAACAATCCGAGCAGAACACGGCAGTTGGCAGGATCTAAAACAAGGTGTAAAAGATACCGTCAGATGTTGGAAGGACAGCATCAGAGGTGGGGCCATAGGTTCTTTCATAGGACTGCTACCCGGATTGGGTGGTGCAATGGCAGACTGGTTGGCATACGGTGCCACGGTCGCGGCCAATCCCAAAGAGAAGTTTGGTGTGGGCAACGTCAAGGGTGTGATAGGTGCCGAGGGTGCCAACAACGCACAGAAGGCCTCATCATTTATTCCAACAGTCTTGTTCGGTATCCCAGGTGCAAGTTTCGCCGCGATACTGATGGGACTATTTTTGTATCTGGGCATTGACTTAGGATCACCCGATACATTTTACGACGACAGATTATTTGACAGCATGACATTTGCTTTCTTATTAGGAACAATTATCACTGCTGTCATTTGTTATGGACTGGCATATTTCGCAGGGTGGGTTACACGTATTCCATATGTGTACTACTTTCCTTTCATACTTGCTGTGATTGTTTGGGCAACCTTACAGTACACAGGCGGATGGGAAGACATCGCTGTGCTCGTGGCATTCTCAATATTGGGACTGCTGTGTAAGAAATTCCAGGTCAGCAGGCCAGCACTGCTGATAGGGTACCTGTTGAGTGACAGGATATACAATCTCACTTATCAACTAACATCTCTACATACGGTAAATGATTTAATCACAAGACCACTCTTTATTTCTATAATGATCTGTGTTGTACTATTACTGTATTGGGGAATAACAAAGAGGAGTCGATTAGACTATGCTTAAGAAAACAATAATGGCGTTGGTGTTGATGACAACAACGGCACTGGCAGATTACAATTTGATCGTGCCACAAAAACCATCTGGTGGAACTTCTGTGTGGGCACAGATAGTTGTGGCAGAATGGGAGAAACACCTGGGTGAGAAGATCAATCTTATCTACAAGCCAGGTGCAAGAGACCAACTGGGACCAAACGAGTTCCAAAACGAACTAAGGTTCGACGACAAGACAATACTTGTATCACACGGTGGTAACGGTATATCATACCTTGTTGAACCTGTTGATTACAATTATCTAGATTGGGAGTCAGTGGGACAGATGAATCTCAACATCATAGTAGGCGCCAGGAACAAGGCAGACACGAAGAACGGACCTATCCAGTTTCCATCAGGATCTGGAATGACTCCGGAGATCATGGCGATCGTGATGTTGCTTACAGGACCCAACGGTGATCCAGTGAAGACGTTTGAAGAAAAAATCGTATGGGTGAAAGGCATGAAAGGGTCTGAGAGAAGACTCGCATTCATAAGGGGTGACTTAAACGCTACAAGAGAAAATCCTGCCGCATACAAGAAACACGTGATGCCAGTGATTGAGAAAGGTCAAGCCTACACTTGGTTCCATCACGGACTCTTGAATGTGAAAACGGGTAAGCACGACAACGATCCCAACTTCACAGAACCAACATTCGAGGCACTGTATGAATCCACATACGGAGTGGCACCAAGCGGTGACTTCTACGACGCATACAAACTGGTCAAGAGTTGGAGGGACGCACTACAGAAAGCGTTCTGGGTGAACGCTGGCAATCCCAACAAGGACAAACTTGTTGCCGCTCTTGACAAGATGATAGCAGATCCTGAGTCACGTGCCGCCATCGAGAAGAAGGTTGGCAAGTACGAATGGAGAACAGGTGCAGATGGTGACGCCGCGGTGAGAACACTGAAGTCGTTCATCACACCGGGTGCATTGAAAACACTATCTGATTTTGGAAAGAATCAGTTGGGTTACAATGCGATCTACAAGGAAGAGTTGACCAACTAATGTACATATTGTTTACAGGGGCGCCGGGATCAAAGTGGAGCAGTGTCGTCAAGAATATCTACTGGAGTGCTGACATAGATCACACAGACTATTCTGAGGCAAGGACCTACTGGCACGATGCCGACACCCCTGGACGCAAACACCTCATGCACATCGGAGCATACTGGGATCCGGGAATGGAGTTCGATGTGGACGATTGGGACGGACCTTTCTCGGGCACAGGCAAGAGGATCGTGAAAGCACACACGTTCGCACACCAATTGGACAAACTGAAAGACAAGGGATATCCTATTGTGATGGTCTATAGGAATGACTTCGAATGTTTGGAGTGGTGGAAACTGTGCGGGGAGTTCACGATCACATACCCTAACTACCAACACTTCGAAAATCTGGAAAAGATGTGGGGACACATACAGGCAGAGAACCGAGACACAATGCAGTTCATCAAAGATAACAAAGATAAGATTCATCAACCCAAAGACAATGTTGACCTGTGTAGGTTATTAGATATAAGTTTTCCTGACACAAAGGGCAGGATACATAATTACGCAAACAAAGGAATACAGGTATATGTCTACAAGTAATTGGGAAGACGCAAGAGCAAGAAGCAACTATCACTTCAACAAGTGGCACCGGGACACAGACTGTGTCCAACACCTGGGCAAGTTCACGGGCGGGTGGCAGACCGAGATACAGTCGGTCATAGACGACGCCAAGCCACTGAACTGGGCCAACCGTAGGGAAGGCACTGGCCGAGAAAATGTCAATGTGAATGTAGAAGCAGAAGAAAACGACCTGAAGACAGCAGGTGCCGACCCCAAGATGACCATATACAGGGGACTGGCCGACTTCACCAAATGTCCAACTCTACAACGTATGACCGACTTCTTTGAATTGACCTCAACAAAATCTAAATTGCACGTGCAGTTCACAGGTGAGGTATTGAATATGCACATAGACAAATTGTATGATTTGGATGCTGATCCAAACAACGTGGTTCGCATAATGGTTATGCTTCAGGATTGGGAGCCCGGACAGTTCATAATGTATGGGAATCAGCAGTTCGACAGATGGAGAGCAGGCGACATACATAAATTCGATTGGCCCAACATTCCACACGCCACAGCAAACGCCAGCAACCGACCTAGGCCAATGTTGGTAATCACAGGTGTAATGACAGACACTACCAGAGAGAGACTATCAAAGCCAATAAAGAAAAAGATATAGACCTGAAGTCGACAATAATATAATATAGTTGTATGAATAAAAAAATATTTGGCAGACTGCTTGGGCACAGCCAGAACGAACTTTCCAGAATAACCGATCCGTGGATTCAGGAGACATTTGGTGTGTCAGTGAAAAGATGTGACACCATAGAACAATATGTGAACGCCATCGACAATGCGGTGCTGGACAAATATTTTTCTACGTACTGGCAGGCCGACATGAAAAAATGGAAATATTCTGGCCTACAATTGATAGATGAAGTCAACAACCTCAAACCGAGAGCGGTCTTGGACGTGGGTTGCGGATACAACGAATTCAAAGGCAAGATAGACAATCTAACAGGAATTGACCCTTACAACGACAAAGCAGACTTCAAGACAAGCATAATGGATTTCAAACCACAACAAAAATATGATGTGATACTGTGTCTGGGATCCGTGAATTTTGGATCACGAGACAAGATCGTTAGCGAGGTGGCCAAGTGTGCCAACATACTCGAGGACGATGGCTTTATGTTTTTCAGAGTCAATCCTGGATTACCTCACGACAAGAAAGAATCCGAATGGGTGGATTTTTTTGCCTGGAACGTGCCGTTCATAATAGAACTTGCTGAAAATTTAAACTTCAAAGTTTTGGACATCAGAGACGATACCAATCAACGTAAATATTTTGTGTACAAGAAGGTATAATCGCTTTTAATTGCGGTTTTTTCAGTAATCTTACTTGATATTCTTGGCACCCGATCAAAGTAAATATCTAGACAAAAATAAATTTTATGTTATTATTACTTAAATAGAATTATGCACAAAGAAACCAAAAGTATTTTAGAAGAACTAGCCAGTGTAAGATTCAACAAAGAACCCGAAAATTTTGTTGAGAGTCGAGCATCACATATTATAGACTCGGCCATTAATCTTGTGCATTATATAAGAGAAAATTTTGATCCAGAGACCGCATATATTCTCGAAAAAAAATTTAATTCAGCAATCAAAAATCTAGATGGCAACAAATTTACCAAAGGAGTGAGCAAGATAAAAGAACTAAAGGAAGTCAAAAAATCTCTATCTATCAAGGAAGGCGAACTCCGAGACGAGGAAGATTAATGCTTGTCGAGGAAATACTCAAAGAATTTAAAAGAACACACCTAGAACACATCGAGGACATCATACTGACAAATGGTTACCAAGGAGGACAGGCAGTTGTTGGCTATTTCAAAGACCTTTATTCTATGTTGAAAGGTGATGGTGCCAATGCTGTACAGGTATCGGTAAAATGGGACGGTGCCCCCGCCGTTGTTTGTGGAACTAATCCAGACAACGGAAAATTTTTTGTTGGTACCAAAAGTGTTTTTGCCCAAAATCCAAAAATAAATTACACCAAACAAGACATTGCCAAAAATCACGGAACCGAAGACCTAGGACAAAAATTACTGAAATGTCTTGTCCACCTACCCAAATTAAATATCCAGGGCGTTGTTCAGGGCGATATGATGTTCACGGACAATGACCTAGTCGGCCAAAAGATAAATGGCAAACAATTTGTGACCTTTAAACCAAACGAAATAGTTTACGCCGTGCCTGAATCATCAGAAATAGGTGAACAGATAAAAAACGCCAAGGTCGGAATAATATTCCACACGACCTATACCGGTGAGACACTTTCTGAAATGGACGCCAAGGCAGGTGTTGATGTAAACAGTTTCAACAAGTCTCCCGATGTTTGGTTTGATAATGCTTCTTACAAAAATGTTTCTGGATCAGCAACTTTCACTGCGGATGAATCACAAGACTTTCTAAACGGCATAGGAGTTCTGGAAAAGTTATTGGCTAGAGTTCCACAGAACCTATCGGCAATGCTGGTGTCAAACAAAGATTTTATTCCAATGTTTCAGATGTTCATCAACTCTGAAGTCAAACAAGGACGACTTCCAACTGACGCAAATGAATTCTTAAGAGGCTTCCAGCAATTTTACCTGCAGAGGATGAAGCAACAGGCCGCGGGACTGAAGGCACCAAAGGCAATCGCATTGAGACAACAAAAAATGAAAGATATGCCAAAATTCATGGCCACAATACGTAAACCATTACAGGCCATGTTGGCTTTCTACAAACAGACACAGGCAATGAAACAAAAGGCACTTAAAAAAATGAATCAGGCCATGCAGGTGGGAACATTTGCTCAGACTGACAACGGATTAGAAGTTACAGATCCAGAAGGTTTCGTTGCTGTTGGTACAGATGGTGGTGCCGTTAAATTAGTAGACCGTTTAGGATTCAGCAGAAAAAATCTCACTGCTATCAAAAAATTCCAAAAAGTTTAATATTGTTTTATTGACGCTACGTGACAGATGTTCCGTACTAAAGAAATGTTTGGCATTGTGTTCTCTCACCTCTTGGGTGTTTTGATACAGCGTGTTGTAGTTAATTGTTTTTAGATGCTGGCAAAGTTTTACTATCTTTCTCACACGTTCTTTTTGGTCTTTACATTCATCATAGGATTCATCAAAATAATTTCCGTAAGTTTTGAAACCCAAAGTTTTAAGATGCTCGAGATAACCAGGCCATGCATGAACCACAAATATTTGTTGTGCCAGTATCGGTTTCCAGATTTTTTCAGTAATGAAAACTTTACCCTCAACTGTGGATTCGCTTACAATATTGATTGCTGTATGATTGTACGGTGGTTCAAAAATATCTCTGTCATGACCATATAGTGGATAGTTTTTGGCATCCACCCATGGCAATTCATATTCGGGTTTGAGTCTTATATCTCTGTTGATAAAACTAAACAGACTGTTATCTAGCAAATTCTTTTCCACAAAAAGATCAAAGAGTTTTTTCCTATGTTCTCTTTCTACCTTGTTCAGGTAAAAAAAATCAAATTTTTTAATTTTATGATCAAACTTGAAAGTGTGTCCAATGTATCGATCGTACATCATGACCCAGAACCAATTGTCCATACCTGACCATTTTATAGTTTTGACATCTTCTAGATATCTGTCATATTGCTTGTACCAAGACATATTAGAATGTGTCTCCCATGGATATGCTAATATAAAAACAAAGTTCTTTTCTTTGAGATATGTTAATCTGGATTGTAGATCTTGCCAATATGTATTGCTGTGCCAGAGTGCGTGATTATCCATTCTATGATCTATAATGGCAAATTTGCGATCATAGTCTGTGAGATCCATTCCATCCAATGTATAGAAATCTGAAACATAGTCAAATTTCTCTGGCAAAGAGTTATGACTAAAGAACTTTTCGATAGCCAAATGATTGCCCGTTTTCATCAGATCGGTCAATATTAAATTACGTTTTGTCATACTATAAATACGAATATGAAAACACCCTTTTTACAGTATGTATCTGAAGCCAGAGTGGTAAGGAGAAATGCTGACCTGCAGAGATTCACATTCCAGGAAATTCAGGAAAGAATTTACCTAAGTTTTCTTACATTGAGCCTTCTTAAGAATTTTGAACAAACGGCAGGGTGGGTCAAGAAATATGGTAATGAAACTCTCACCTATGGCACATTTGATCGGGTAAGGACAACGGCCAACGACCTCCATAATATGTTGGCGGTGGTCGATGGCGACAAGAACATTATCAACAAACTCGCTAATAAAAACCAGGCCAACGCTCTGAGGCAGAGGTCGTCATTGCCTATACTGGCGGTGAAAAGATACCTCAGAAAGTTCGCAGATGACTATCAATTCCTTACCAATTTAGAAAACGCTTTGGCGATAAAGAACGCAGATTACAGGAACCTAAGGAGAGCAATCAGTGACTATCCAAATCTAGATGCTAACAGGAAAAAAGTCACAGTCACAAGATTACTACAGGCCCTAAGGGCAAAGTTACCAGGCACAGACCTTGCCAAGAAAGCGGAAGAATTCAGTAACAAACAAAAACTGGAACTAGACAATGTCATAGACGCAGAACGTAACACCAAAGATGTTCCAATGACGCCAGAAGAACTGACGGCATATAGGATACTGGTTGGACCCAGCAACATAAGACGAGCCAAGATGGCATATGACATGGCCAAACAAGGCAAAGGAATCGCAGGACACCTTGCCAGTTCTTATGCGCCTATCATGCAGATGGTCGACGACATAGCAAAAGGTGGATTTACATTTGTTCGACTCCTGAAAAGTATAGCCGAAAGAGCAAAAAATTCTAAAAAATAAATATCGTTATGCCCATAGAACCAAAAAATTTCAAAGTCACAGATGCTATTGGTAGCACAGACAACTTCGCCGGAGCAGATGTACAATTTTTCCACATCACTGTTGTACAATCAGACTCAAGTGTCCTAGACCTTAGAACGGAACTTGACTACAACGAGACAGTGCATAATATAATTAGAACCATACTACAAAGAGGTACCATACTGTATCAAAGGATAGACAATGCCGCAACTGGCAGAATAGACGTCACCATGGAGAGATCCGGCTGGACCGCGGCCTCACTGCAACAATCAATCAGAGCATTGGGAGATTCTGTTGGAGAGAACAACAAATCTGTTTCTTTGTCTTTGGTTTCACAAACAGAACTCAAACTAGATAATTCATAATGTCAACAACAGAAAGAGATTTCTGGGTCGCTTATTCCGGATTCAATGAACCAAAATTTATCAAAGATTGTGGTGATGGTCAAGGTGATCTCAGAAAAATTGCATATGGTTATGTAAAAAATTGGAGAAGTTGTATCGACATAGGAGCCAATGTGGGTATGTGGACTAGATTTCTTTTGAAAGATTTTGCCAAGGTCTACAGTTTTGAGCCTAATCCTCTGTTCGTGGAATGCTTCAAAAGAAACATAGAAACGAGCGACAGGTTAGAACTACACCAAGTGGGCCTAAGCAACAAGGAACACAGCGCCTGTTTTGAAAATAAAACAGACCAGGTGCTAAAAAACAAGCCAGGAGAAATTTTGTGTCTCACATTGGACAGTTTTGGACTGGATCAGATCGATTTCATCAAAGTTGATGTTGACGGATTCGAGGACAATGTGATCGAGGGAGCCATGGAAACTATACAGAGAAACGCTCCTGTCATCAATATCGAAATGAAAAGATTGAAAAGACCCAGAGTGTGTAGGCGTGTTGACAGTATGTTGAAAAGTCTGTCTTACCAAGTGCAGACAAGGAATAAGAGCGATGAGGTCTGGATAAAGGTATGAGTGTTGTACATCCTTTAGGCAAGATAGCATATGTGCATCTAGCAAAGACCGGTGGTACTGCTGTGGAAAAATTTCTAAAGAGCGTTGGGTGGAACGGATTGAAACGTCC
>Ga0208547_1000619_pt1 | contig 20369 bp, 19 predicted proteins | sample DEB08_DNA_5_FD_185501 | JGI IMG/M metagenome (GOLD analysis project Ga0208547, IMG submission 185501) | Aqueous microbial communities from the Delaware River and Bay under freshwater to marine salinity gradient to study organic matter... | ecosystem: Environmental > Aquatic > Marine > Coastal ...
CGTCACGACCACGCACGACGTCGGCGCGGCGGCGACGAACGACCTCGTGCTGCTGCTCAGCACCGAGGTCGTCGCGTACGGCCCGCCGCAGGAGGTGCTGGTGCCCGAGCTGCTCGGCCGCGGCTTCGGCGGCCACCTCCACGTGCTGGAGGACGGGACGATGGTCCTCGACGATCCGGCGCACCACGGCGCGGTCGTCGGGCATCGCACGCGGGCCGACTGGCACGGGACCGAGGACGCGTCGGCCGCGGACCCCGGGACGACCCGGAAGCCCTAGGCGGTGCCGGCGAGGTCCACGACGACGGGCGCGTGGTCGGACGGCTTGTCGCCGGCCGCGTTCTGCTTCCGCAGCTCGCGCGCGACCTCGACCGCCTCGACCCCGAGCACGGCGCTGGCGAGCACCAGGTCGATGCGGAGCCCGTGCCCGCGGTGGAACGACCCGCCGCGGTAGTCCCACCAGGTGTACGCCTCGCCCTCGGGCCGGACCACCCGCTGCGCGTCGCGCAGCCCGACCGCGAGCAGCGCGTCGACCGCGTCCCGCTCGGCCGGCGTGACGTGCGTCGAGCCGGGGGGGAACGCCGCGAGGTCCCAGACGTCCGCGTCGGTCGGCGCGACGTTGTAGTCGCCGGCGACGACGACCGGGCCGGCGGCCGCGAGGTCCGCGACGCGATCCCGCATCGCCGCGAGGAACGCGAGCTTCCGCGGGTACCACGGGTCGTCGACGGCGCGCCCGTTCGGCACGTAGACCGAGACGACGCGGACGCCCCCGACGGTCCCCTCGAGCCACCGGGCCTCGTCCGGGACCGGGTTCCCCGGGAGCTCCGGCGACGGGTCCACGACCTCGACGCCGTCGGGGACGACGAGGGCCACACCGTTCCACCGACCCTCGCTGGCCTCGACGGCGCGGTACCCGGCCGCGGCCAGCCCGTCGTGCGGGAACGCCTCGGCCGCGAGCTTCGTCTCCTGGAGGCAGAGGACGTCGGGCCGGAACGCCTCGAGCAGCTCGAGGACCCGCGGCAGCCGCGCCTTCAGCGAGTTCACGTTCCAGGTCACCAGCCGCATCGCCCCACCGTAGCCAGCGGCGCCGGCGGTAGCGTCCCGCCACCGCGACCCCGCGCCGCCCGCGGCGCGGCGGGCCCACCGGGGGAGCCGACGTGCCCGAGCTGCGCCGTCCGGGCCGCCCCGCCTGGCTGACCACGCCGATCCTCGCCGTGTCGGGCCTCTCGGTGGCGTCGGGCCTCGCGCAGTTCGGCGTCACCGCGGTCATCGGCGACGTCGCCGCCGCGTTCGGCAGCACCGGCCCCGGCGACGACCTCGCGGCCCAGATCGGACTCCCCGCCACCACGGTCGGGATCGCGCTGGCCGCGGTCCGGCTGGCGTCACTGGCCTCGCTGCCCGTCGTCGCCGTCGCCGACCGCTGGGGCCGGCGTCGCGTGGTCCTCGCGCTCTCGGCCGTCGGCCTGGCGCTGACGGCGCTGGCCGCCCTCTCCCCCGGGTTCTGGTGGTACGTCGCCCTGGTGGCGCTGGCGCGGCCGGCGCTGTCCGGGGTGAACGCCGTCGCCGGGGTGGTCGCGGCCGAGGAGACGCGGACCCGCGACCGCTCGGCCGCCATCGCGCTGATCACGGCGGCCTACGGCGTCGGGGCGGGCCTGGTCGTCGTCGGCCGGTTCCTCGCCGGCGACGCCGCGACGTTCCGCGAGGTCACCGCCGCGGCGCTGCTGCCGCTGCTGCTGCTCCCGCTGCTGGCCCGCGGCACACGGGAACCGCGGATCGCACGGACCCACCACGCCGAGCGCGGCCTGCCGGGCCGGGTCCCGGCCCCGTACGTGCGCAGCGTCGCGCTGCTCAGCGTCCTCAGCGGCGCCATCGCGCTCGGGACCGGACCGGCGTTCTCGTACCTCTTCGTGTACGGCGAGCGGGTCCTCGGGGTGGACCCTGCGCTCGTCACGGCGCTCGTCGTGCTGGCCGGACCGGTCGGCCTCGTCGGCATCCTGCTGGGGCGGGCGGCGGCCGACCGGGTCGGCCGCAACGTCGCCGCGGGGGCCTCGATGGTCCTGACCGGCCTCGCGGTCGCGTGGGCGTACGGCGGCACGGCCGTGCAGCTCGCCGTCGGGTACCTGCTCGCCATCGGGTTCTCGAGCGCGTTCGCGCCCCCGACCGGAGCGCTCGGCGCCGAGCTGGTCCCGACCCGGGTCCGCGCGACGCTTGCCGGCTGGGTGACGTTCGCCGGCGTCATCGGCGCGGTCGTCGGCATCTACGGCTTCGGCGCGCTCGCGGACGCGACCGGCGGGTTCCGCGGGGCGGCGCTCGTCATCGGGCTGGCGACCAGCGTCGCCGGACTCGGCTTCCGGCTGCTGCCCGAGACGCGCGGGGTCGAGCTCGAGGACCTCGAGGACGACGCGGCCTGAGCCGCTCTCACCCGGGTCGGGCGGCGCGCCGACCGGGGGCGCCGAGCAGCTCGCCGAGCGTCCCCGAGACCCAGGCCACGAGGTCCTCGGGCCGGGGACGCGGCAGCGGCAGCACCAGCGACCGCGCGGCCGGCTTCCACTGCGCCCCCGGGTGCAGCCGCGCCAGGCGGACCTCGGCGGCCTCGCCCAGCTCGACCGGCTGGACCCGCAGGCGGTCCCCGCGCACGACCGCGACCTCGTCGATCCCCCACCGGTCGAGCAGCACCTTCAGCGCGGCGAGGGCCGTGAGCCGCCGCGCCGGCGGGGGCGGCGGCCCGAACCGGTCCGCGAGCTCGGCCTCGAGGTCGCGCAGCGTCGCGGCGTCGCGGACGGCGGCGAGGCGGCGGTACAGGTCGAGACGGACCATGGCGTCGGCGACGTACGCCTCGGGCAGGTTCGCGTCGACGGGGAGGTCGACCCGGATCTCGTGCGTCTCGGGCAGGGGCTCGCCGCCGAGGCGGGCCAGCTCCTCGCGGAGCAGCTCGGCGTACGCGTCGAACCCGACGGCCGCGACCTGTCCCGACTGCTCGGCCCCGATGACCGCGCCGGCGCCCCTCAGCTCGAGGTCCCGCATCGCGATCGCGAGCCCCGACCCGAGCCGGCTCCGTTCGGCGACGGTGGCCAGCCGCTCGTGCGCCAGCTCGGTCATCCCCTCCGCCGGGTGGAAGAGGTACGCGTACCCGCGCTCGCTGGCGCGTCCGACGCGGCCGCGCAGCTGGTGCAGCTGCCCGAGCCCGAGCAGGTCGGCCCGCTCGACGATCAGCGTGTTCGCGTTCGGCACGTCGAGACCGGACTCGATGATGGTGGTGCAGACGAGGACGTCGACCTCCCGCTCCCAGAACCGCAGCATGACGGCCTCGAGCGCGCCCTCCTCCATCTGACCGTGTGCCACCGCGATCCGGGCGCCGGGGACGAGCTCGCCGAGGCGGGCCGCGACCTCGTCGATCGTCGTGACGTCGTTGTGGACGTGGAACACCTGCCCGTCGCGGAGGAGCTCGCGCCGGATCGCCAGCACGACCTGCGCCTCGTCGAACGGCTGGACGACGGTCACGACGGGCTGGCGGTACTCCGGCGGCGTCTCGATGACCGAGAGGTCCCGGATGCCGGACAGCGCCATCTCGAGCGTCCGCGGGATCGGCGTGGCCGACATCGTCAGCACGTCGACGCTGGCGCGCAGCTGCTTCAGCCGCTCCTTGTGCCGCACGCCGAACCGCTGCTCCTCGTCGACGACGACGAGGCCGAGGTCCCGGAACGTCACGCTCGGGGCGAGCAGCGCATGGGTCCCGATCACGACGTCGACCGTGCCGTCCGCCACGCCGGCGAGGACCCGGCGGCGCTCGGCGTCGGGGACGAACCGGCTGAGCACGCCGATGTCGACGGGGAACCCGGCGAACCGCTCACGGAACGTCTCGGCGTGCTGCTGGGCCAGGATCGTCGTCGGGACGAGCACGGCGACCTGGGCCCCGTCGAACACGGCCTTCGCGGCGGCACGGACGGCGACCTCGGTCTTCCCGAACCCGACGTCCCCGGCGAGGAGCCGGTCCATGGGGAGCGGCGCCTCCATGTCGCGCTTCACCTCCTCGACGACGGTCAGCTGGTCGGGCGTCTCGACGTGCTGGAACGCGTCCTCCAGCTCGGACTGGAGCTCGCCGTCGGGGGCGAAGGCCCGACCGGGGGCGTGGAGCCGCGCGTGGTACAGCCGGATGAGGTCGGCCGCGAGCTCCTTCGCCGCGCCGCGGGCCCGCTCCCGCGCGCGCTCCCACTGCGCCCCGCCCATGCGCATCACGGTCGGCTCGTCGCCGCCGCGGTACCGGGTCAGCGCGTCGACCTGGTCGGAGGGGACGAACAGCGTGTCCCCCCCGGCGTACTCGACGACGACGAAGTCGCGCCGGGCGACGCGGCCGTCGAGGCCCTCGACCTCGCGCGTCACCATCCCGCGGAACCGCCCGACCCCGTGCGTGCGGTGGACGACGGCCTCGCCGTCGGTCAGCGCCGCGACGGCGTCGGCGGCCCGCTGCCGCGACCCGATGCGGCGCCCGGCCCGGCGACGGCGCGGACCGAACACGTCGACGCCGGCCAGGAGGGCCAGGCCGAGGGCCGGCGCGTCGACCCCGGCCCGGAGCGTCGAGACGACGACCTCCACGCGGCCCGGCTCCGGTCGGGGCGGCAGCACCGGGTGGACGGTGGCCGGGACGCCCTCGGCGGCCAGCACGTCGGCGACGCGGCGGGCCGGGCCGTCCGCGTCGACCGAGACCACGACCCGGACCCCGTCGGCCAGGAGCGTGCGCGTCCGGGTCGCCAGCGCCGCGACGTCGCCGCGCAGCGAGTCCCACCCGGTCCCGGGCAGCGGTGCGGCGCCGGCGTGCGGCAGGGCCGAGACGCGGACGACGTCACCGCCGCGGGCCGCGACCCGGTCGACCAGGGCGGCCGGCGCGGCGTACCCGACGGGTGCGCCGACCGGCCCGAGGTCCCAGGTCGCCTCGGCCAGCGTCTCGGCGTCGTGCGCGACGGCCCGGGCCCGCTCCTCGCCGCGGGTCGGCTCGACCAGCAGCAGTCCGGCCCCACGGGGCAGCAGGTCGGCCAGCAGGACCGCGTCGCCCCGGAGCGCCAGCGCCAGGGACTCGGCCCCCTCGGCGGTCCGGCCCTCCGCCAGCGCGGCCAGGGCCTCGGCGTGGGCCGGGGCGGCGCGGGCCACCTCGGCGGCCCGGGCCGCGAGCCCGTCGTCCAGGACCAGCTCGCGGGCCGGATCGACGACGACCGCGTCGACGGGGCCGGTCGAGCGCTGGTCCCCGACCCCGAACGCCCGGAGGGACTCGAGCTCGTCGCCGAACCACTCCATCCGGACCGCGGCGTCGGCCGCGGCGGGGAACACGTCGACGATGCCGCCGCGCACGGCGAACTGCCCCCGCTCCTCGACCTGCGGTGTCCGCTCGTACCCGAGCGCGGCCAGCGCGGTCAGGGCCGCGTCGAACCCGGTCGTGCCGGCGCGCAGGCGGAGCGGCCGGCGCGCCGCGACGCGGGGGTCCATCGGCTGCAGCGCCGCCCGGACCGGGGCGACGACCGCGAGCAGCGGCGACGGATGCTCCTCGGGGTGCGCCAGCCGGTCGACGACGGCGAGGCGACGGCCGACCGTCTCGGCGCGGGGCGAGAGCCGTTCGGCGGGCAGGGTCTCCCACGGCGGGAACACGGCGAGGCGGTCGGGCCCGAGCACGGCCCCGAGGGCGTCGGCGAACGTCCCGGCGTCCGCCGAACGGGGGACGACCACGAGGAGCGGCGCGGCCCGCTCGGCGAGGAGGGCCGCGACCAGCGGCTGGAGCGCCCCGGCGGCGACGACGTCGCCGGCGAGCTCGTCCTCCCACGCGGTCCGGGCCGGCCGGAGCGCCGCGGCGAGCGGCCCGACCGCCAGTCCGGGGTCGAGGACGTCGTCGGGGTCGACCGGAGGCGCCCCGCCGCTCACCTGGGCTTCGGGCGACCCCGTCGGGCGACCGTCGGGTCGACCCCACCGGGGATCGGGAGGCTCCGGGTCAGCGGCTTCAGGCGGCGCTCGAGCTTCGCGACGTCCCGCCGCTTCACCGTGCGGGGCAGGCGCGTCAGGTGACGCTGCAGCCGGGGCAGCGGGACGGCGCCGTCCCCGTCGCCGACGACGACCGTGGTGATGGCGGCGTCCGCGACCGCCTTCGCGAGGCGCTTCCGCTCCTGCGCCAGCATGCCGCGGACGCGCTGCTCGGCGCCCTCACCGACGAGGACGACGCCCGGCGGACCGACCGCGCGGTGGACCAGGTCCTGCTTGGCGGTGACGCCGACGGCCGGCGTGACGAACCACGGGCCGCGGAGCTGCTGGAGCACGGCGGCGGCCGCGCCCGGCCGCCCCTCGAGCATGCGGTACGAGGCGCGCCGGGCCCGGAGGTTGAACGTCACGAGCCCCGCGAGCAGCCCGGTGAGCACCGCGAGCGGGACGGCGAGCCAGACCGACGTGACGATCCCGAGGCCCGTGCCGGCGGCGGCGCCGAGCACGGCCGCGACGAGGACCCACCGTCCGAGCGCGGGATCGACGCCACGGACCTGACCCCAGACCTGGCGCAGGGTCGCGATCCGCTCGCGCGCACGACCGATGAGGCGACGCATCGTCACTCCGCTCCCGTGGCGGACCAGCCGTGCCACCGGTTCTGGGTCGCCTCGAGGCCATCGGCCACGAGGGAGGCGACGACGTCGCCGACCTCGGCGAGGACGGTAGCGACGGTGGCGCGCTCGTCGGCGCCGAAGGCCCGGAGCACGTGCTGCGCCGCCGCCGTCGAGCCCGGCGGGCGACCGACGCCGATCCTGACCCGGAGGTACTCACGGGTGCCGAGGACCCGGTCGACGTCGCGGAGCCCGTTGTGGCCGGCGTGCCCCCCGCCGCGCTTCACGCGCAGGGCCCCGAGCGGCAGATCGAGGTCGTCGTGGAGGACGACGAGACGCTCCGGAGGGACGCGGTACCAGCCGGCGGTCCGGCCGACCGGCCCGCCCGAGGTGTTCATGTACCCCTCGGGGACGGCCAGCACGACCGGTGCGCCCCCGAGTCGGACCTCGGCCGTGCGGGACCCGGACCGGCGGTTCCGCGCCAGCGACGTCCCGGCCGCGGCGGCCATGGCCTCGACGGCCTCGGCCCCGACGTTGTGACGCGTGCCGGCGTACTCGGGGGGCGGGTTGCCGAGTCCGGCGACCAGCCACCGCCCGCCGGTCACGCCGGCGCCGCGCCGTCCGCCTCGGCCGCAGCCGCGGCCTCGCCCTCGGCCGCCGCGGCCGGGGCCGCGGCCTCGGCCGAGACCGCCGGCGCGTTGATCGTGACGACGACGCGGTCGGCGTCGTCGGCGATCTCGGCCCCGGCCGGCAGCAGCGCGACCAGGTCGCCCAGCCGCTTCACGTCGCCGATGCCCATCCCGGCGACGGAGAGCTCGAGGAAGTCCGGGGTGTCCAGCGGCCGGACCATGATCGGGACGACGTGGCGGACGTGGTTGAGGTAGCCGCCGTCGCGCTCGAGCCGGTCCTCGTCGACGAGGTGCACCGGGACCTCGACCTCGATCAGCGCGTCGGCGTCGACCGCGACCAGGTCGAGGTGGATGAAGTGCCCCTTCACCGGGTGCCGCTGGAGGTCGCGGAGGACGGTCAGGACCGGCGCACCGCCGTCGACCTCGAGCGCGACCAGGGCGTTCAGCCCGGCCGGCCCGCGGATCGCCTGCGACAGCTCGCGGGCGTCGAGGCTGACCGCCGTCGGCGTCACGCCGACGCCGTACAGCGAGGCGGGGACGCGGCCGGCGCGACGCAGGCGGCCGGCGTCGGCCTTCCCGGGACGGTCGCGGCGGACGGCGGAGAGACGGACCTGGGTCGACACGGTGATGCTCCTGCGGCGGAGGGCCCCGGCGTGGGTCGGTCACCGTGGGTGGCGAGGTGTCACGCGGGGTCCCGGACCGCGGACGCGCGCCGACGGACGGCGCGCGCGGGGCGGTGCGGGGGGACGGAGCCTACTCGCGCGCCGGGGGACCGGCGACCCCCGTCCGGACGGGCGGGGTCCCGCGCCGGGCGGACCGGCTCAGACGTTCTCGCCGCGGAAGATCTCCGAGACGGACTCGTCCTCGAACACGGCCCGCAGCGCCGAGGCCAGGATCGGGGCGATGGAGAGCACGACCAGCTTCCCGTCCATCCCGATGTCCTCGGGGACCGGGATCGTGTTGGTGACCACGACCCGCTCGATGACGCTGTTCTCGAGGCGCTCGACGGCCGGGCCGCTGAACAGGGGGTGCGTCGCGCAGGCGATCACCCGGGTCGCGCCCCGCTCCTTCAGCAGGCTCGCGGCCCCGACGATCGTGCCGGCGGTGTCGATCATGTCGTCGATCAGCACCGCCTCGCGCCCGTCGACGTCACCGATGACGTCGAGGGTCTCGGCGACGTTGTGCAGCGTCGGGTCGCGCCGCTTGTGGAGGATCGCGATCGGCGCCCCGAGGTGGCCGGCGAACTTCTCGGTGAGGCGGACCCGGCCGGCGTCCGGCGAGACGATGACGCGCTTCGCGGGGTCCGTGTTCTCGGTGATCCACTGCTCGAGCAGCGGCAGGGCGGTGAGGTGGTCGAACGGGTTGTGGAAGAACCCCTGGATCTGCCCCGTGTGCAGGTCCACCGACATGATGCGGTCGACGCCGACCGCCTCGTACAGGTCGGCGACCATCCGGGCGGCGATCGCCTCGCGGGACCGCGCCTTCTTGTCCGACCGCGAGTAGCCGTAGTACGGGATCACGGCGACGGTCCGCTTCGCCGAGGCGCGCTTCAGCGCGTCGAGCATGACCAGCTGCTCGAGGATGAAGTCGTTGATGCTCATCCCGTCCGGCGCCGAGAGGTGCGACTGCAGGACGAAGACGTCGGCGCCGCGGACGGACTCGGCGAACCGCGCGTACAGCTCGCCGTTCGCGAACCGCGACAGCTGGACCTCGCCGACCCGCATGCCGAGATGGTCGGCGACCTCCCGGGCGAGCTCGGGATACGACGACCCCGAGAACAGCATCATGCGCTTGCGGGTCACGAGCTCCACGGCGATCCCGCTCCCCGTCGGCGGCGTGGCGGACCCTAGCGCGTCACCCGAGCCGGCCCCGGGCGCGGCCCTCCTTGACGACCTGACGGGCCCTCCCGATCGCCAGCGCCTCGGCCGGGACGTCGTCGGTGATGGTCGAGCCGGCCGCGACGTACGCCCCGGGGCCGACCTCGACGGGGGCGACCAGCATCGTCCCGCACCCGACGAACGCGCCCTCGCCGACGACGGTCCGGTGCTTCTCGCGCCCGTCGTAGTTCACGGTCACGACGCCGCAGGCGACGTTCGCCCCGGCGCCGACCTCCGCGTCCCCGACGTACGCGAGGTGCGGGACCTTCGCGCCGGCGCCGACGGTCGCGTTCTTGGTCTGGACGAACGCCCCGACCCGGGCGCCGACCTCGAGCACCGTGCCGGGCCGGAGGTGCGCGAACGGTCCGACCTCGACGTCGGCGCCGATCCGGGCCCGATCGGCCCGGGTCGAGTGGACGTGAGCGCCCTCCCCGACCTCGCAGTCGGTCAGGTGGGTGTTCGGTCCGACCACCGCGCCGGCGGCGACGCGCGTCGCCCCCTCGAGGATCGTGCCCGGCAGCAGCGTCGCGTCGGCCGCGACCGCGACGTCCACGTCGACGTAGGTGTGCGCCGGGTCGACGACGCCGACGCCGTCGCGCATCAGCGCCCGGAGGTGGCGGCGGCGGAGCTCGACGCCGGCGTCGGCCAGCTGGGCGCGGTCGTTGACACCGGCGACCTCGGCCATGTCGACGACGTGAGCGACCGCGTCGCCGGCCGCCGCCAGCGGCCCGACCACGTCGGTGAGGTACCGCTCCCCCTGCGCGTTGTCGGTGCCGAGCGCCGCGACGACGGGGGTGAGCTCGGCGCGATCGAAGACGTACATGCCGACGTTCGCCTCGCGGAGGGCCCGCTGCTCGGGCGTCGCGTCCCGCTCCTCGACGACGCCGGTGATGGTGCCGTCCGCGTCCCGGAGGACACGGCCGTAGCCGAAGGCGTCCTCGGGCACCGCGACGAGCAGGCCCATCCGCCGGCCCGCCCCGGCCTCGAGGAGGCCGGCCAGCGTCGGACCCGTCAGCAGCGGCGTGTCGCCGGGCACGACCATCACGCGCGCGACCTCCGGCGGGAGCGCCGCCAGGGCGACGTCGACGGCGTCGCCGGTGCCGCGCGGCTCGGGCTGGACCACCGTGGTCACCGGGACGGGCAGCCGGTCCGCCAGCGCCGCGACCTCGTCGGCGACGCCGTCGGGCCCGGGGCCGACGACGACGAGGATCCGGTCGACCCCGGCGGCCCCGACCGCGGCCAGGACGTGGCCGAGCAGCGTCCGCCCGGCGGCGCGGTGCAGCACCTTCGGCAGGGCCGAGCGGAACCGCGTCCCGCGCCCGGCGGCCAGCACGACCGCGGCGGTGGTGTCGTGGGCGGCCATGCGCTCCCCCGTCCGGGCCCGGCGGGCCCCCGGGGCACCGTAGCCAGCGGTCCGCGCGCGGGACCCGGCCGCGGGCCCCACGGGGATGCGGCCGGCGCCGGCCGCGGCGACGCTGGGGGGCAGGGGGTCGAACCCTGGACTCCGACTCCAAAGGTCGGCGTGTTGCCGGTTACACCACCCCCCACCGGGCCTCGTCGGTGCGGCCGCGGCCGCCCGCCGGGGTCCGCGGCGAGGGTAGGCCCGCGGCCGTCGAGGCCCGCGGGCGGAGCCCGGGACCGGGGCCCGGGTCAGCCCTCGGTCACGACCTCGGGACCACCGGCCGGCGCGGTGACGACCTCGACGCGCGCGAACAGGTCCGCGACCCGGTCGGCGAGGGCACGGGCGTGCGCGGCGTCCGCGGCCAGTCCGAGCAGCGTCGGACCCGATCCGCTGACGAGCGCCGCGATCGCGCCGGCGTCCTGCAGCGCGTCGCGCCGCTCGCGGAGGTCGGGCCGCAGGGCGAACGCCGCCGGCTCGAGGTCGTTGCGCACCGCGGCCCCGAGGGCCTCGACGTCGCCGGTCCGCAGCGCCTGGAGCATCCGGTCGGGGTCGGCGGCGGCCGGCGCCGGCAGCCCGTCGAACGCCCGGTAGACGTCGGCCGTGCCGAGCGCGCCGGCGTCGACGCCGACGACCCAGTGGGTCGTCCCGCGCGCCAGGGCCGGTGCGACGTCGGTGCCGGTCCCGCGGGCCAGCGCGGTCCCACCGCCGACGCAGAACGGGACGTCGGATCCGACGTCGGCGGCGAGGCGGCGCAGGCGCTCGGGACCGAGGTCCGTCCCCCAGACCCGGTCCAGCCCGACGAGCGCGGCCGCGGCGTCGGCCGAGCCGCCGGCCATGCCGGCCGCCACCGGGATCCGTTTCGTCAGGTGGAGCCGCGTCGCCGGTCCGCCGTCGTCGGCGTCACCGCCCATCCCGACCTCGCGCATCAGACGACGGCCGGCGACGAGCACCAGGTTGTCGTCGCCCAGCGGCACGTCGCCGTCGCCGACCCCGTCGGCGGTCAGGACCAGCCCCATCCGTCGCCGCGCGGTGGGGTGGAGGGCCTGGCCGTCGTCGCACCGCACGCGGAGCGTGTCGTGCAGCGACACCGTCTGGAGCACGGTCACGAGGTCGTGGTAGCCGTCGGGACGCCGGGGCCCGACGGCGAGGTGGAGGTTGATCTTGGCCGGCACGCGGACGCGGAGGCGTACCGACCCGTCCCCCGCCACCCGTGCCTCCGCCGTCGGCCCCCGCCCCGCCGGGCAGCGTAGGCCCGGGCCGGACGCGGCCCGACGGGCCGTCAGCGTCCTGTGGACGACGGGTCGAGCGCGGGTCCGAGGGCGTCGGCCAGGGCGAGCAGCGCGCCCGGGCCCAGCCGCTCGGCCCGCTCCCCCGGGTCGGTCCCGGTCGCGCCGAGCGCAGCGGCGACGGCTGCGCCGTCCAGCGGTGCCAGCGCGTTGCGCAGCGTCTTGCGCCGTGCGGCGAAGCCCAGCTCGACCAGCCGCGACAGCCGGGCGTACCGGAGGGCGTCGGGCGCGTCGGCCCGTCGGACCAGCCGGACCATCGCGCTGTCGACGTTGGGCACGGGCAGGAAGACGCGGCGCGGGATCGCCAGCGCGACGCGGACCTCGGCGAGGGTCTGCAGCCGCACGCTGACCCCGCCGTAGGCCGGCGTGCCCGGCGCGGCGGCCCACCGCTCCCCGACCTCCCGCTGGACCATCACGAAGGCGTCGGTGAACGCCCCCGTGGCCATCGCGGTCACGACGACCGCGGTCGCGACCCCGTACGGCAGGTTCGCGACCAGCCGGGCCGGTCCACCGCCGACGAGGGCCGCGAGGTCGACGTCCAGCGCGTCGGCGTGGTGCAGCTCGACGTTCGCGAGTCCGGCCAGGACCTCGCCCAGCACCGTGACGAACCCGGCGTCGAGCTCGACCGCGACCAGCCGGCGCACGGCCGGCGCCAGCGCCAGCGTCAGCGACCCCAGCCCCGGTCCGACCTCGAGGACGACGTCGTCCGGGCGCAGGCCCGCGGCCGCGACGATGCGCCGGACCGTGTTGGGATCGACGAGGAGGTTCTGGCCGTCCCGGCGGCGCATGGCCAGCCCGTGCCGGTCGATGAGCGCCCGGGCGGCCATCGGGGTCAGCAGCGCCGGCGCCCCCATGCTCAGCGCAGTCCCAGCCGCAGCGAGCAGGCCGGCCAGGCCCCCCAGCCCTGCACGGCGAGGACCCGCTCGGCGACGAGGATCTGCTGCTCCCGCGTGGCCTCGGAGGGCAGGTCGGGCAGCCCCGCCGGCCGGAACTCGTCCCAGGTCCGCGGGTCGAACTGCAGGCCGCCGAAGTACGAGAGGGTCTCGTCGACCTTCCGCACGACGTCCCACCGACCCGTGGACTCGCACCACGCCAGCTCGTCCCAGACGTCGGGCCGGCGGACGGGCCGGCTCCCGACGCGCTCGACGCGGGACTCGGCGGCGACGAGGACCTCGCGGGCGAGGACCTCGCGGGCGACCTCGACGCCGTCGTGGAGGACGATCCGGACGCGGTGCAGCGCCTCCCCGTCCCGCCCCCGGGCCAGCACCCGGACGGCGCCCTCGTACAGCTCGTGGGTCCGGGCGCGCACGACCGGGCGCGGGACGGTGACGCGCTCCTCCCGCTCGACCACCTCGCGGCGGTGGACGGCGATCGCCTCGCCCGTGACGAGGGGTGCGTCGGGGGCGGGGAGCACGACGTGGTCGGGCGCGAGGTCGACGCCGAGGTCGCCGAGCACGCCGGCCGGTGTCGTGGCCGGGCTCCACCCGATGAGGGTCACGCCCTCGACGACGGCGCTGACCGGCCGCGGGAGGGTGACGCGGACGACGTCGCCGTCGGTCAGGACCGCGTCACGGGTCCGGACGGTCTCGGCGAGGCGCCGCTCCCCCGGACTCAGGCCGGCCGCGCGGAGCGCCCCGGCCACCGTCGCGTCCGACGTCCGGACGGCGCGACCGTCCCGGCCGTTCACGACGACGGTGAGGTCGACGGCCCGGGCGACGGCGACGCCGTCGCCGGCCGGCGCGTCGGGGGCGGGGAGGACGCGGTCGTCGGGGTCGGTCCGGACCCCGGCCGCGGCCAGCAGGTCACCCGCGGTCGGGGCGTGGCTGCGCACGACGACGGTCCGCCCGTCGACCGCCACGGGCAGGGCGGGCGGGGCGGCGAGCGGCGGGAGCAGCGCGGCGGCGAGGACGAGGAGGACGAGCGGAGCCCGGCGGAGGTGCGGGAGGGGGCCGGGACGGTCCTGCGGCGCCGCGGCGGACGCGGTCGACGGCATGGCCCGAGGGTACGAACGGGGGGTCCGCCCCCGCCGGAGGCGACCCCGTCCGGTGGACCGCCCGGCCGGGCGGCCGCCCGGGCCCGGAACGGCCCGGATCGGCGTCCCTGGGGCCTCCAGGGCCGGTCCGCCGCCTCAGGCGCCGGCGCCGGGCAGCGCGCGCCGGGCGTTCGCCAGCACCGCCGCGGCCAGGGCGGCGGGGTCCTCCCCGCGCACGTCGGCCAGCCGGGCCAGGGTCAGCGCGACGTACGAGGGGTCGTTCGGCGTCCCGCGGTGGGGGTGCGGGGTCAGGAACGGGGCGTCGGTCTCGGTCAGGAGCAGCCCGGTCGGGACGAGGGCCGCGACCTCACGCAGCGCCGCGGCGTTCGTGAACGTCACGTTCCCGGCGAACGAGTGGAACCAGCCGTTCGCGACCGTCCGGGCCGTCGTCGCCGGGTCGCCCGAGTAGCAGTGGAGCACCACGCGCCGGCCGGCCCAGCCCTCGTCCTCGAGGATGCGGACGCAGTCGTCCCAGGCGTCGCGGCAGTGGATCATCACGGTGCGGTCGTGGCGGTCGGCGATCGCGAGCTGCGCTCGGAACGCCGCCTCCTGCACGGCCGGCGCCGTCCGGTCCCGGTACCGGTCCAGCCCGATCTCGCCGACCGCGACGACGCCGTCCGCGCCGGCCAGACGATCGATCTCGGCGAGCGCCTCCGGCGTCGCCGCCGCGGCGTCGTTCGGGTGGATGCCGACGGCGGCCACGACGTCCGGCTCGGTCGCGGCGACGGCGACCGCGGCGGCCGACGACCCGACGTCGGTCCCGACGTCGACCAGGAGGACGAGGCCGGCCGCCCGGGCCCGCTCGAGCTGCGCGGCGACGCTCAGCTCGGCGTGGTGCCCGAGGTGGCAGTGGGTGTCGACGAGCGGGAGCGTCACGGCGCCTCCGGGGTCGGGTCGGGGTCGGGCTCCGGTGCGCCGGCCGGATCGCCGTCCGCGGCCAGGACCGCGGCGTACAGCGCCCGTCGGGGCAGGCCGTGCGCCCGGGCCACCGCCACGACGGCGTCGCGGCGCGACGCCCCCGCCGCGACCCGGTCCCGCACCGCGGCGAGGTCGTCGGGGCCCGGCGCGTCGGGCGCGGCGGGGGCCGGCGCCCCGCCGACGACCAGCGTGACCTCGCCGCGGACGTCGCCCAGCCCGTCGCGGAGCGACCCGAGGGTGCCGCGGCGGACCTCCTCGTGCAGCTTGGTCAGCTCGCGACAGAGGACCGCCGGCCGGTCGTCGCCGCAGGCGGCTGCGAGGTCGACGAGATCGGCGGCGGCCCGGTGCGGCGCGACGAACAGGACCGCGGTCCGCGGCTCGTCCGCGAGCTCGGCCAGCCGGTCGATCCGGGCCCGACCGCGCCGCGGCAGGAACCCCTCGAACGTGAAGCGGTCCGTCGGCAGCCCCGCGGCGACGAGGGCGGCCAGTGGGGCGGAGGCCCCCGGGACGGGGACGACGGCGAGGCCCGCCGCGGCACAGGCGCGCACGACGGCGAGGCCCGGATCGCTGACCAGCGGCGTCCCGGCGTCGGTGACCAGCGCGACGCGACCGCCGGCCGCGACGCGGGCGACGACCTCGTCGACCCGGGACCGCTCGTTGTGCTCGTGCAGCGACCGCTGGGGCACGTCGCTGCCGACGTGCGCGAGGAGCCGGCCGGTCCGACGCGTGTCCTCCGAGAGGACGAGGTCGGCGGTGCGGAGGATCTCGGCGGCACGGACGCCGAGATCGCCGAGGTTCCCGATCGGGGTCGCGACGACGTGCAGCGCGCCACCGGCCGGGGCCGGGTCCTGCCGCGGTTCGGTCACGACGGCACCGCCGGTCGTCGCGGCGTGATGGGTGGAGGTGAGCGGATTTGAACCGCCGACTTCTTCGTTGCGAACGAAGCGCTCTGCCGGGCTGAGCTACACCCCCGAAGGGCCGGCGGAGTGTAGCCCCCGGCCCGTGGGCCTCAGCGGGCCCAGCTGCGCAGCGGGACGACCCGGGCCGCGCTGCCGGCGGCGAGCAGCAGCTCCCCGGTGACCTCGTCGTGGAGCGCCGGCGCCGGCCGGCGCAGGTCGAGGGCGACGACGACCCGGCGCGCCGCGGCGCGCTGGAGGGTCAGCCGCCGGAGGACGACGACCGCGGTGGCGGTGGTCGCGACCAGGAGCGTCGCGACCGTCCAGGCCAGCGTCCCACCGACCAGCGGGGCCGCGGCCAGGGCGAACGCGGTCGCGCCGAGCAGGCCGACGAACCGACGCCGGCGCGCGACGACCAGCGGATCCTCCGGCCGTGGCCGGCGCTCCGGACCGTCGGACGTCCGGGCCGGGCGGTCGGGGGCGGTCACGCCGGTGACGCGGCCGGGCACCGGGCCCGGCGTCGGGCCGGGACCGTCGCGGAGGCCGTCCATGGCACGTCGGAACCCCCCGACGGTCGACCGCGGCGACGACCGGATGCGGGACCGTACTGCGCTGGGGAGGAGCAGGGCCACCCAGGCGAGGACGAGGAGGAGCAGCGAGGGGTTCGCCCGCACCCCGCCACCTCCGTCGCCGGAACGCCGCGTCCGGCGCCGCAGCGACGCTAACAAGGGCGTTCCGCGTTCCCGCGGAGGCGCGACCGCCGCGAGGACGGTCGACGTCAGCGGGCGGTGAGGTCCACGTCCCCCGAGCGACCGCCGGTCTTGCGCAGCAGCCGCAGGTCGGTCACGACCGCGTCGCGCTGCACCGCCTTCACGAGGTCGTACACCGTCAGCGCCGCGACGGCCGCCGCGGTCAGCGCCTCCATCTCGACGCCGGTGCGGTCGCGGGCCGACGCGGTCGCGACGATCGCGACGCGGCCGGCGTCGCGGTCCACCTCGAGGTCGACGGCGACGGAGGTCAGCGCCAGCTGGTGGCAGAGCGGGATCAGCTCGCTCGTGCGCTTCGCGGCCTGGATGCCGGCGACACGGGCCAGCGCCAGCGCGTCGCCCTTCGGCAGCGCCCCGTCGGCGAGCAGCGCCGCCGTCGCCGGTGCGACCTCGACGGTGCAGCCCGCGACCGCGGTCCGTGCGGTGACGTCCTTCCCGCCGACGTCGACCATCCGGGCGCGACCGCGGTCGTCGAGATGCGTCAGGCCGCCGTCGGCGTCCGGGGCGGCGCTCATCCGTCGACGAGGAGCATCACGCGGACCTCCTCACCGACCCGGACCTCGGTCACGTCCTCGGGGACGACCGCGAGTCCGTCGGCCTGCGCGATCGACGTGATGAGGTGCGAGCCCTGTGCGCCGGTCGGCCGGGCCGTCCAGCCGCCGCCCTCGCGGGTCAGCCGGACGCGGAGGTACCCGCGCTTGTGCGGCGGCGCGGTCAGCGGCTCGACGGCCCGGGCCCGGACCGTCGGGCGGTGCACGTCGCGCCGGCCCTGCAGGGCGCGGATCGCCGGCCGGACGAAGACCTCGAACGAGACGAAGCTCGAGACCGGGTTCCCCGGCAGGCCGATCACCGGCGTCCCGGCGATGCGGCCCCGGATCTGGGGCATGCCCGGTCGCATCGCGACGCGGGACGCGGTCGCCTCGCCGAGCTCCGCGACGACCTCGGCCAGCAGGTCGCGCGTGCCGGCGCTGGCCCCTCCGGTGCAGACGAACAGGTCGGCGTGGCCGAGGTTCGCCTCGAACGCCTCGGCCAGCGCCGAGCGGGAGTCGGGGACGATGCCGGCCGAGAACGGGATGCCCCCGGTCGCGCGGACCAGCGCCGAGAGCATCGGCCCGTTCGAGTCCCGGACCTGACCCGGTGCCGGGACCCGGTCGGCCGGGACGATCTCGTCACCGGTGACCATCAGCACGACGCGCGGGGCGGGGATGCACCGGACGCGGGCCACACCGGCCGCGCTGAGCAGCGCCACGTCGGCGGGGGCGAGGCGCCGGCCGGCGGTGACCAGCTCCTGGCCGGGGACGAGGTCCTCGCCGGCGTGACGGACGTTCTCCCCGAGGCGGACCGGGAGGTGGAACGCGACCTCCTCCGCGGTCCCACCGGTGACCTCGACGGGGACGACGGCGTCGGCCCCCGGCGGGATCGGTGCGCCCGTCATGATGCGCACGCACGTCCCCGGCACGACCTCGAGCGGCGCGCCACCGGCCGCGACCTCGCCCGTGACCGGGAGGCGGACGGGGGAGGCGCGGGAGGCCCCGGCGAGGTCGGCGGCGACGACGGCGAAGCCGTCCATCGCCGAGTTGTCGCTGCCCGGCACCGTGGTGTCGCAGACGGCCGGCTCGGCCAGCACCAGCCCGAGCCCGTCGGCGACGCGGAGCTCGATCGGTTCGGGGACCGGGAGCGAGGCCAGGATGCCCTCGAGATGCGCGTCCACGGGGATCAGCTCGTGCGGCAGCGTCACCTCGTCGCGGTCCATGCCGACGAACCGGGTCACGACGCGCCCTCCGTCGCGGCGGCCGCGCGGGCCGCGAGATCGTCCGTGTTCGCGCTCAGCCACGCGACCAGCGCCGGCCCGAGATCGGGACGCCGCGCCGCGAAGGCCAGCGAGGCGGTGAGCAGCCCCAGCCGGTCGCCGGCGTCGTGGCGCGGCTCGTCGAGCACGACCCCGACCAGCGGCGCCTCCTGCGCCAGCGTCCGCAGCGCGTCGGTCAGCTGGATCTCGCCGCCCCGGCCCGGCGGCGTGCGGTGGAGCACGCCGAACACGTCGTGCGGCAGCACGTACCGCCCGATCACCGCCAGGTCCGACGGCGCCGACCCGACCGCCGGCTTCTCGACGAGGTCGACGATCGCGACCTCGCCGGGCCCGGCTCCCGGCAGCGGGTCCGCCACGGTCGCGACGCCGTACTGCGACAGCGCGGCGGGGTCGTCGATGCGCATCAGGGCGACGACGGCCCGACCGGTCCGCTCGTGGGCCGCGACCATCCGACCGAGGAACGTCGAGTCGGGCTCGAGGAGGTCGTCACCGAGCAGGACCGCGAACCCCTCCCCGGCCCGGACGTGGCCCTCGGCCATCAGCACCGCGTGGCCGAGGCCGAGCGGTTCGGGCTGGCGCACCGCGTGGACGGTCGCGAGCTCGGCCAGCCCGCGCACGACCGCGAGGTCGGCGTCGTTCCCCTTCGCGGCGAGGGCCGCCTCGAGGTCGAGGCGGCGGCCGAAGTGGTCCTCGATCGCGGCCTTGCCGGCCGCGGTGACGAGGAGGACGTCCGAGAGCCCGGCCCGGACCGCCTCCTCGACGACGTACTGCACCGAGGGCCGGTCGACGACGGGGAGCAGCTCCTTCGGCACGGCCTTGGTGGCCGGGAGGAACCGCGTGCCGAGCCCGGCGACGGGCAGCACGGCGGTGCGGACCATGCGGCCTCCTGGCACGCCGCCGCAGCGCCGTTCGGGCGGCGCCCCGAGGGTAACCGCGCCCCGCACCTCGACCCGGGACGCGGGTCGCACGCCCCGTCGGGCGTAGGCTCGGACGCATGGCCGACGCGAAGCGGACGGTTCGGCGCGAGCGGCTCGCGGCGCGGCGCGACGTCCCGCCCGCGGTCCGCGCGGCCCGGGACGCCGCGATCGTGGCGACCCTCCGCATCCTCCCCGAGCTCGCCGGGGCCGGTGACCTCCTGCTCTACGCGGCGCTGCCGGGCGAGCCCGACCTCGACGCCCTGCTCGGGGACCCGCCGCCCGGTGCGCGGGTCCTGCTGCCGCGGGTCGAGGGCGATCGCATCGTCGCCGTCCCGCACCGCCCGGGGACGCCGCTGGCCCCGGGCGCGCTGGGGGTCCGGGAGCCGACCGGCGCCGCCGTGGCGCTCGACGTGCTCGACGCGGTCGTGCTGCCGGGGGTCGCCTTCGACGCGACGGGGTGGCGGCTCGGGCGGGGCGGCGGCCACTACGACCGTCTCCTCGCCGCCGTCGCCGGCCGCGCGGTCGCCGTCGGGGTCACGCACGAGGACGCGGTGCTCCCGACGGTCCCGCGCGAGCCCCACGACCGCCCGGTCGACGTCCTCGTCACCGATGCGTCGGTCCGGCGCAGGGACGCGGACGCCGGGCCGGGTCGCGCGTAGCCTCCCCGCCGCGGCCGCCCGTCCGGGGCGACCGGCCCGGAGACCCCCGTGCCGACCTACGAGTACGCCTGCCGCGGCTGCGGCCGCTCGCTCGAGGTCGTGCAGTCGTTCCACGACGCGCCGCTGACCACCTGCGAGGTCTGCGGCGGCGAGCTGCGGAAGGTGTTCTCGGCCGCCGGCCTGATCTTCAAGGGCTCCGGCTGGCACATCAAGGACTACGCCGGGAAGGGCGGGTCCGCGGGCGGCGCGGGCGGCTCCGGCGCGTCGCCGTCCTCCGGGTCGTCGACCCCGTCCGGCGCGAAGGACGGCGCGGCGTCGTCCGGCGCGAAGGACACCGCGGGACCCACGACGGGCGGCGCCGCGTCGGGATCGTCGGACTCCTCGTCGTCCGCCCCGAAGGCTTCGAAGGCCGCGTCGACCGACTGAGCGGTCGTCCACAGGTCGGCCGGAGCCCCTCGCCCCGCGGCGCCGCGCGCGGTCCGCTGCGCCGATGCGTCACGTGCCCCTCCCCCTCCGCGGCCGGTCGCGCGGTGGGGCGATCGGGCCGGGCCCCGAGGTGGTCCGCGCCCCGATCCCGGTGGTCGACGGCCCGCCGCCGACCCTCCCGGCC
>Ga0208547_1000622_pt1 | contig 20325 bp, 24 predicted proteins | sample DEB08_DNA_5_FD_185501 | JGI IMG/M metagenome (GOLD analysis project Ga0208547, IMG submission 185501) | Aqueous microbial communities from the Delaware River and Bay under freshwater to marine salinity gradient to study organic matter... | ecosystem: Environmental > Aquatic > Marine > Coastal ...
ATTATATAAGTATAAAATTTAGTTTAGAAGAAATTCTTGCGCCTGTGGCTCAACTGGATAGAGCATCTGACTTCGGATCAGAGGGTTGGGGGTTCGAGTCCCTCCAGGCGTGCTAAAAGCTTTCAAATAATTCTATAATTTTTTTAGCCCTATTATCTAAAGAAATAACTTCCAAGTCGATTTTTTTAAAATCTGAACTACAAGCCTTTTTGACAGCTTCTATAAGAGAATTTTTGTTGTTTTCAAAGTAGAATATATTTTCTTGATTTGGAAGTACTCTATGAGCGGGAAAGTCTATAGCTACAACTCTTAGGCTCGCGGCCAAGTATTCAAAATATTTTAATGGCGATGTGAAATATTTAGAGTGTTTATTTGGTGCATTTATCAAAAGACCTACAGATGAGGATAGTAGTTCTTGAATAACTTCATTACGGTTGAGTCTTCCGGTAACTTTTATATTTGAAATATTTTTTTCTGAAAGTAGTTTTCTAATTTTCATTACCTCGCTATACGGGCCTCCGGCAATGTTTAGTTGATAATCTTTTAGTTCAGGAGAACTAAAAGCATTTATAACTTCGTCTAAACTTCTTTCTTTTCCAAATCTCAATAAGTTCCCAATAAAAGTAATCTTATTTGAAGCTTTAATATCCACCTCTGATTTATTAAAAATTTCTAGATCGACACCACTAGGAAGTAATATATTTTTAGTATCTATTTCACTAAACTCTTTTTTTATAAAATCATTTAGAAATATAATTTTTACATTATCCCTTGAAGCTACTTTTTTAAAAACAAAGTTTCTAACTTTTGAATATTGATGACATTCAAAAATAATTTTATAATTTTTCTTTGCTAAAAAAAATAAGATCCAATCTGACCTTGTAAGAAAGAAGTCGTTTTTAAAATTATCATCATTAAATTTTTTTGTAGTTGACTTTGCCCATAGATAATGACTGATGTGGAATAGTAATTTGTTAAAATATTTAATTTTTCCAAATGGATATGGGTGTTTTATACCACTAATATCTATTTCTTGATTTAATAAATAATATTTTTGTATTATTTTAAGGTCATCAGTACTATTTTTTTCTCTAAGTGGAAAAAATAACCTTACTTCATAATTATTTTTTTTTAAATATTTTAAATTAGATATAGTTTGAAGACTGTTTGCAGTTTCAGCTGGAAAACTTTGATAGGAAATATAGTTAATTACTTTATTCATTTGTATATATAGACAAATTATATGTTGAGATATTTTATAAAAACTAATAGTTTTTGATATTTCACAGAATTGATAAAATTTTCCTATGAAGGGCGACCCGGGATATTTTGGTCCACAATCGATGATGTGGAAAGTAAACAAAGAAATAACAGTTTTGTTTGGTGGAGCTAGAGCACTTCTTATGCATGCTGCACACCCACTTATTGCAGCTGGAGCTAGACAAACATCTTTTTATCAAAGAGATCCATGGAAAAGACTAATTAGAACACTTTCATTACAAAACTCTGTAACTTTTGGAACTAAAGAAGAAGCTGATGAAAGCGCTCACAGAATTAATAAACTCCATGAAGTTATAAAGGGAGAAGATGAAATTACCGGTGGATATTATGACGCCTTAGATCATGAACAACTCCTCTGGGTACACGCTTGTCTTCAAATATCTTCTATCTACTTTTACGAGAAAACAGTTAAAAAGCTTTCCGAAAAAGAAAAAAACCAATATCATGACGAAAATTCAATAGCTGCTGAAATGGTTTTAGTTAACCCTAAAATTATGCCTAAAACTCATGAGGATTTAAAAAATTGGGTAATTGAAAAATCTAAAGAAAAAGACTACCTAGTGTTAACAGATGTTGCTATTGATGTAGCTGACATAATCAGCGGTGGGCCCGTTCCAAGACACATAAAGCCAATATGGCCATTTATTGCTTTTACGGCTTTCAATACATTACCCCCTGAGTTCAAAAAAATTTATGGAATTAATGAAACAAAATTTAAATCTGTTCTGTTAAATTTTAACCTATATTTATTAAAGTACTCTAGACCTTTTCTCCCACCGTTTTTTCGACTAATCGCACCTGCTAGGTGGGCAAAGCAAAGGTTAACAAGAAACCCAAATTTAAGTTTTAAAGACAAATCTAAACTCTTATAAATATATAATTTGAAGATGGATAAAGAAAATTACTGGTCAGAAATAAATAAAGACGTTGCTGATATAGCAAAAAAAGTAAAATCTAAAATTGATGAGGAAGACTTAGTTGAAGACTTAAAAGATTCCTTTAAGACAACAGTTGAAAGCACTGCAGATATTTTTAAAACTCTTATTAATACTTTAGAATCTACTATTAGCGATGAGGAAATTAAGCAAGATTCCAAAAAAGTTGTTGAAAATATAAGTTCTGAATTAAAAAGTGTATTAAACGAAACTAAATCAAAATTTACCGGGACTACAGATCGTAGTACTAAGTTTGAAGAGGAATAAAACTTAATTTATAGTATTCTTTAATAGTTGAACGGGTCGGTAGCTCAATCGGCAGAGCAGGAGCCTTTTAAGCTCAAGGTCGTGGGTTCGATTCCCACCCGACCCACTTTAAAATCGAAAAATTTTGTTTTTTTTGGCCTTGCTCTCAACCTTAATCCAATCCTTGGGAATCAAATCTTTAATATCAAACTCATTCTTTGATGGCCCAAACCAGGTTTCAGGATAATAAACATTCTTATTGTTATTTTTGTTTAACCAAGCACCCCACCATGAGAAAGATGAATTAGCAATTGCATTATCATTACAAAGTGACATCAAAAATAAATCGATGTACTCAGGTTCATTCGTTATAAACTTTACATCAAAGTTTTTAAATGCTTTGACTTTTTTAGCTCTTTTCATATCATCACTAAAAATTAACAAATTCTTTCTTTTATTTATTTCTAAAATATTTTCGTAATAATTTGTTTTTGACAGAAGTGGATGATGATCTTGAATTTTTCTATAATCTCCAAAGCGTAAATGAATTGACAAAGAGTCATTAAGTAAATCTTTGTATTTTTTATTGATATAATCTAGTATTTTATCTGTAGGTGAAAATGTTTCCAGAATAAGGCTTCTATCTTTTATAAAATATAATTCACTTTGAAAGTAACCGTTCAGCATAACTTTGTTGCTTCTTGGAATTTCTGAATAGCTAAAATCAGGTTGATGATAATCTAATTCTATTTCGTTTGAATCAAAGTTAGTTAGGTTTAATTTTCTAAATATATTTTTTGTATAACTTCCATATTTTTCTTCATTTAACATTGGAAAGAGGGGCATTAAATTGTTTTGATTTGCATAGCTGATAACTGTAGCAATTTGAAACATTTGATTAGCGAGTCCATAATAATGAATACCGCCAATTTCTGATGGCCCAACTAATTTACATGTTACAAAATTCATTTGAATTATTCATTTAAGTTTACATAAATGAATTTATTTTCTTAAAAATTACTTAGAAAAAAATATTTCTATTCAGATTAAAATGTTTTTACAGATGAAAAAAGAACTAACAATTTTAATTCCAACATTTAATAGAGAAAATCTTCTAAATAGAGCTATTGAATCATTATCCCAACAAAATCAAGATATTAAAATACATTGCATAATTTCAGACAATGCCAGCAAAGATAGTACAACAGAAGTAGTATCTAAATGGAAAAATCATAGTAAAAATTTGATTATTTCATATAAGAAACATTTTCAAGAAATTGAACCATTTTTAAATTGGAAATCAATGATTGATTATATCGATACGGATTATTCAAAGTTCCTGTTTGATGATGATTGGTTAGAAAATGATGCATTGAGCACTATGTTAAGTGACATTAATATTCTTAATGCTGACAGCATAATTTACAATACTAATATTTACGCAAAAACAAAAAAATTTGTACCAATATCTAATTATTATGATCAACAAGATTTAAAGTTAACAACTCAAAATGTAATAGATTCAGTTTTAAGAAATTCAAAACCATTTCCAGTTACACCTTCAGCAGCAATTCAATCTTCTACTCTTTTGAAAAAAGCTATGCAGTTTTCCGAAGTAAACACTGAATGTACTAAAAAAATTATAGGCAATGATTTAATTATGAATTTTTACCCAGTTTTTGTAGGAAAGCACTCTCACTATAAAAACGAAAGTATTGTAAATCTTTGGGGTGGAGAAGATTCAATTACCATCAATACAACAAATGGACGATTGTTAAGTTTCTGTTATTTAAAATCTCTTATATATTTAATAGAAAAAAATGAAATATCGTTGGATAAAAATCAAGCAAGAAAAATCAACAATAAAATATTTATTAATAACTTTAGGTCTATTTATGATAAAGAAACAACTAAATTTAGTAACTCAGATATTTTTCATTCAAAAATATCTTTAAAAGAAATATTTGCAAAATTTTCTAAGAAAAAATAGTTATTACTTAGAAAGAAAAATTTTAATCAAATTTTTAATATAATCTAAATTTAATTTGTAGTTAACAAAACGTTTCACTTCATAGTATAAATTATTTTTTGGCAACAAAATTTTTTTAAAATAGTTATCACCACTAATTTGGTTAAATTTATGGACTTCTTTCTTTAGAAATACAATTTCTTTATGCGTATCATGACCTGAAATTCTTATATTATGACCATGTTGATTTTGCTTAGGCACTTTCCATAATTCCATTCTTTCTGGTTGGTACCTATATTTTGTTAAGTAAAAAGAAAAACCACATACATAAAGTTCTTTTATATTAGAATTTAATAGTTCGTAGATTGTTAAAGCCCCCGTGCTGGGGTTACAGCCAAACAATTCATATTTTTCTTTAAAGCTGGGTTTATCAGTTTGATAAAAGGGGACATCAATATTTAGTTGTTTATAATAGGTTTTTACTTCTTCTGTAGAACTATTATCTAATGGATTAAAATTAAACTTGTCTCTAGGACTTACAATAAGTTTCAAATTTTCAATATTTATTCTTTTTAACATTTCTCTATAAAAACTAATAGATTGCTCTGATATTGACAGGAATGATATGTCAGTTCTTGATCCATAATCACAAAAATATTTTTGTGAAACACCTAGTTCATTCACCCTTACAACGGTATCAAAAGAATCGATAAATTTTCCCATACCTTTATTGATTAAGTGCGGAGATGGGCCTACCAATACAACTCTCTTATTGTCTAGATACTCTGATTTCATAAATTTTATAATTTCTTAATCATTAAGCATTTCGACAATTTCTACTCTTACTTTGTCAGGATCTAAGCAGATAAAAACTTTAGCAATACCTTCAGATGATAATACGGGCTTGCTCAAAACAGTAACATTATTCGACACTAAGTGTTGGTAGGTGAAATCAGCATCTTCTACTCTTAGTGCAATATGAGGTAAGCCGACATTAATTATAGATAGATTATATGGTTCAGTTTTATGTGTCGGATATTCAAGCAGCTCCAAGACAGTACCATCGACCATTTTAAGCTTGATGAAATGGGCGGTTGCATTTTTTAAATTAGTTATTTCATTAGTATAGTCACTACTATCTTCAAATTCCTGAATTACTTCAAGCCCCAAGATGTCTCTATAAAATAAGAGAGATTTATCAATATCCTCAGTAATTATACCAACGTGTCGAAATCCAACTACATGTTTTTTCATAATGAATTAAGTGTAATATAAATAATTAGGTTGTTAATATTACATCTATGAGTAATTACGCAGATATAATCTATCCACCAGATGAAAACAACCAATACCCCCATAAATTAGCCGAATATTTATTTAATAGATTTATGAAGAAATATCAAAGTAAAGAATATACCCCAAAAATATTGGATATCGGCTGTTCGAGGGGGAACGCTCTAAAAAATTTTGCTAGATTTGGCGATTTTGAATTATACGGTATTGACAGAAGGGAAGAAGAGCATGATGGATTTGTTTTCAAAGAGTGCGATTTGGAAAATGAAAAAATTCCATTTCCAGACAATACTTTTGACATCATATATAATAAATCAGTCTTAGAACATGTGTTTAATGCAGAAAATTTTTTAAAAGAGTCTTTGAGAGTTTTAAAACCTGGAGGAACTTTTATTGGTTTAACTCCTGACTGGGCAGCGCAAAGTCAGATATTTTGGGATGACTTTACACATGTAAGGCCATTTACAAAAAAAGGCTTGAGAGATGGACTTAATATTATTGGATTTAAAGATGGTAACTGCGAATACTTTTATCAACTACCATTCACATGGAAGTATCCTAATTTAAAATTTATTCCTAAGTTAATAGCTGCAATCACAACTGATTCAATGAAATGGAAAACTAGAGAACATCGTAATACAAAAGATAGAAAATTAATTAGATTTTCAAAAGAAATTATGCTTTTGTCTTATGGAAGTAAATAATTTACTGTCTTAATTAAACCAATTGAATAAATCTTTATGTTTATCGTCAATATAAATATCAGCAGTTGGTTTTCCTAAATGTAATTCGTGAAATTTTATATTCCATGTGTTGAGTTGTTGTAAAGTTAGATTTTCCCATTTTTCACCAGTTGTAGAACCTCTTGCTGTATAGAAAATAATTTTATTTCCATCTTCGTAGAGTTTATTAATTTTAGCTATTCTGTCATGAAAAGGGACTGCATTCATATAATCGCCATCTGTATTTGAACAGATTGTACCATCTATGTCGAAACAATAAATTTTCACTATTTCCAATACCTGAGCTTTTTTTCGACCTCTTTTTCCATTTCAGTAATTTCTTTTACGCCAGTTCCATATACGGTATTAAATTTATTTATCATATCTACAAGCGATTGAAAACCTTTTTTTTCTAAAGAGGCTGCTTGATCAGAGCCATACATAGATCTATCTAAAGTAATGTGTCTTTCTATCGAAACTGCACCTAAACATACTGCCATTAGTGATGGAGACACTGAAGTCTCATGACCAGAGTAACCAATATTTAAGCCGTAACGATCTTTTAATGTACTTAACATTTTTAGATTTAGATTTTTTTCGGGAGATGGATACTCGGAGTTAGTATGCATCAGAACTAAGGGGCATTTGTACTTGGAGAATATACTAACTAGTGTATCAATTTCTTCAATAGTACACATTCCTGTTGACGCAAAGGTTGGCTTTTGTTCACTTGCTACAAAATCAACAAATTCTAAATTTGTAGCCATTGCGGAAGCAATTTTATTAACAGGATGTTTATATTTGTTTAAAAACTCTTGGCTTTTAATATCCCAAGCAGAAGCAAACCATATAATTCCAACTTCTTTACAGTATCTATCGATTTCATCATATTCTTCTTCATTAAATTCTAATCCATTTTTCTGATCTCTTTGAGTTGTTCCCCATGGTGATTCACGATAAAGGGCTAGTGACTCTTCTGAATATACAATATCTACACTTCTTTTCTGAAACTTTACAGCATCTACTCCTATCTCTTTGCTAGTGTCAATTAATTTCTTTGCGATGTTTATATCACCATTATGGTTAATACCAATTTCTGCAGATATAAACACTTTTGAACTACCTAAATTAAAATTTTTGTTAAAACAATCCATAACTATATAGTAACTTTTATTAATTCTATTACTATTTAATTATGAATTGTTTAGGAATAATCACAGGAGCTGATGGGCATTTAGCCAAAAATGTAATAAATGTTTTAGATAATTATTGTGATAAAGTTTTTCTTACAGATATCACGTATGACAAAGAAACTATCCAGAAAAATAAATATGAAAAGATTAATTTGGATGTTACGGACGAACAAAGCGTAAAAAGTTTTTTTCAATCGATTGATTATAGTGATTTCAATAAAAGCATTTTGATTAATATGGCTGCGATAGATTATAAAGTTAGCGAAGATGGTCCAGAATTTAATTGGAGTATTGAGAATTCTAATATAGACAATTTAAGACAAAGTTTAGATGTTTCTTTGGTGGGTACTTTTTTAGTTAGTAAATATTTCTGTATCAACTCCGTAGAAAATAATTTGATATCTTATGTGTTAAATTTTGCTTCTGACTTAAGTATTTTGATTTCTAATGACTCTGTTTACAACTCTTTTGATAATCATAAGCCTGTTGATTATGCAATTGCAAAGCATGGATTGTTAGGGCTAACTAAATATTTTGCTGTTTATTATGCAAAAAACAATATACGAGTAAATGCAATTTCTCCATCTGGAGTTGCAAACAATCAAAGTAAGGAATTCGTAGAAGCATATGAAAAACTAGCACCTATGAATAGAATGATTGAAGCTCAAGAAATTGAAGGGGCAGTAGATTTTCTAATTTCTGATAAATCGAGTTTTATAACTGGACAAAACATTATCCTTGATGGGGGAAAATCTCTTTGGTAAATATGAATAATAAAAAAATTATACAGTATCTTGAAGAATCTCGAAATGTAGCTGAAAAACAGTTTGATATGGTTGAAGATTTTATTGAAATTGCAGAAAATGTTAAAACGAGAATGGAAAGGGGTGGTATATTATTCTTTTGTGGAAACGGTGGTTCGGCAGCAGACTCACAACACCTTGCTGCTGAACTAATTGGCAGGTTTAAAAAAAATAGAAAACCACTTAAGTCAGTTGCTTTAACTACTGACACTAGCATTATTACATCTAACGCAAACGATGTAGGATATGACTCAATTTTTTCTAGGCAAATTGAAGCATTAGCAAGCGATTGTGATGTACTAATAGGAATTTCAACATCGGGAGAAAGTAAGTCAGTTTTAAATGGAATTATGGAAGCAAAAAAAATTGGGTGTCTAACTATTGGATTTAGCAAAGAAGGGCAAAATTCTCTAAATAAATTAGTAGATTATTCAATAAGAGTTCCCTCAGATGAAACAGGAGTAATACAGCAAAGTCATATTACTTTTGGCCAACTTCTTTGTTATTACTTAGAAGAAACCTTAACGTGAATTATTAGTATGTCTAAAACAATTTGTATTATTCCAGCCAGGTCTGGCTCCAAGGGTATAGTTGACAAAAATATAATAAATTTAGGTGGCCATCCCTTAATTGCATGGTCTATTAAAGCTGCACTAGAGACAAAGTTAATTAATCAGGTATATGTTTCAACTGATTCAGAAAATTATAAACAAATTGCAATAAAGTATGGCGCAACTGTTCCATTTTTAAGACCAAGTAATATATCTAAAGACGACTCTACAGATATTGAATTTGTACAGCACTTCCTTAACTATCTTGAAAGTGTGAATATCATGCCTGAGTTATTAATTCACTTGAGACCAACTACCCCTCTAAGAAATCCAGACGTTATAGACAAAGCAATAAAAACATTTAAGAAGGATCAATATACTTCACTGAGGTCAGTTCATAAGATAAGCACACCTATTGAAAAAATATTTAAACTAAGAAACGGAGTTTTAGAGTCTTTTCTTGATGAAACCAGTGAGCTTGATGAATACAACAAGCCAAGGCAAGAATTTATTCAAGCGTATGAAGCTAATGGGTATATTGATATATTAAATACAAACTATATTCAAAAATATAACCTGCTCCATGGAAATAAATGTAAAGGGTTTGTTACTAAAAGAACACATGATATAGATGAGGCAGATGATTTTAATGAGCTAGAATATTTTTTAAAGAAAAACAAGATAGATATAAATAAGCTAGAAAAATTATGAGTGTATTAAATAATAAAAATTGCTTTTTGTCTGGGGCAACAGGAGGTGTTGGGGAAATATTTGCAGAGAAATTAGCTTCTAAAGGCTGCAACCTATTTCTTACCTCAACTTCAAACAAATCACTACAAACCCTTTGTGATAATATTCAATCTAAATATGATGTAGAGGTATTTTTTGAGAGTTCAGATTTCACTAATACTGAATCAGTTATGAACGTAAGTAAAGTTGCATTAGAAAAGTATGGAAATATTGATGTTTTAGTTAATTCTGCTGGAATATTTGAGCAAAAACCAATTGAAGATACCACAAATGAAGAATTTTTTAATACTCTTAACACAAATTTGTATGCTCCTTATTATTTTGCAAAGACATTTTCAATTGGAATGAAAGAAAAATCTTGGGGCCGTATCGTTAATATGGGATCATCCTCGTCCTATAAAGGTATAAAAAATTCAAGTCTTTATTGTATATCCAAACATGGGCTAAGTGGTTTATCAAAAGTTTTAGACGAAGAATTAATTAATTACGGTGTAAGAACTCTTGAAATTCAACCTGGTTCAATAAACACAAAAATGGGACAACTTGATGAAACTCAAAATCACAGTACATTTATAGAGCCTGAAAGTTTAGTTGAGTTTACTTTACACGCATTAGAGTATGACAACAATTTGAAGCTATCAGAGGTTAAAATTTTTAGAACGAAGTATGAATAAATATTCAAAAGTAATATTTTAGTAATTTCTTATTAGGTAGGCAATTTATGAAATTGGTTAGAAGTCTTCCCGAGAATTATAAAAGTTTTGATAGAGATTTATTTCCAAGTTTGGGTAAAGAAATTACATTCAACAAACCAGAAATTAATTCATATAAAAATGTACTACTTTCTGGTTTTAATTTATTTTCAATTAACAATTTTCAGTTTTTAAATAAACTCTCAATGGCTATTGATTTTAATTTAGGTACAATAAATTTTTCAAAACAGATGCTTAGTTATATTTTTAAAAATAAAAAAATACGATACGATTCAAATTATATTTGGATAATAAATGATCATTGTTTTAATTATTATCACTGGACAGCTGAAGCACTTCCAAGACTTTTATTACTCAAAAATAACTCTATCTACAAAAAAGTGTTAATACCTAATACATGGAAAGAAAGAGATTTTATTTTCGACTCATTGAAATTATTAGGATTTACTTATGAGCTTTATAATCCGCAGTTTCTTAATTTTTTTAACCAAATTATTTCACCTAATCACTTAGGAAGCACAGGAAATTTTAATCCAAATTACATGAATATTGTCAGAAACGAACTCAAAGCTGGAAATTCTGAAAATAAAAGATTTTGGATTTTAAGAAAAATAAATCAATCAAGATACATTAAAAATATTGACAATTTTGAAAAACTCTTAAAAAAGTACAATATTGAAAAAATATTTTCAGATAATTTGGAATACTACCAAGAGATTGAATTGTTTTCAAAAGCTTCTTTTATTGGAGGGGTACACGGTGCTGGATTAGCAAATATGATATTTATGGACAAAAATTCAAAAGTATTAGAAGTAAAAACTAAAAATGTTGAAAAAAGTAATGCTTTTTATGCAATGGCAGACTCACTAGATTTAAAATATTATTATTTTAGAACGAATTCTAATGAAGATGATGATGGATTGACTTTAGACCTTGAACAATTAGAAAATGAATTATCAACTGTTTTCAAACAAAATTAGATTAAAACTTATATTTTGTATATCTATTTAGATACTTTTTTCCTGCACCTTGAAAATGAATATTAGCAATTTTGACTTTTTTGTTATTAACTATGTCATAAACTAAATTATTTCTATAAATTCTTATCTTACCTTTCTTCATCTCAAAATTATTTTTTCCAAAATAACCATCTGGGTAATTGTAATTATTCATAAAAATGTATTCTTCATTTTTTTTATCATGAAAAGGCTCTAAAAGGTTCTGCGGTTTTATAAGATTTTGTTTATACAATAAAAAATATAGTGTCATATCACATATTCCCCCAGAGATATTATTTGATTTGTGATAATTGATTTTACTTTCTATCAAATTAAATTTTGATTTGTTTATGTAAATATCTTCATATAGCTGTGAAAATTTTGAGCAAAACTCTAAATCTATAAGTCCAGCGTGAATTGAACCTGCCATTCCAAATTGTTCTTGATTTGTCGGTATTATATAGGCGCTGCTACTAGTAAAGTTAAAATTGTTAATCCCAGTAAGCATTACATTATCACTATCAAGGTAAAAAATTCTTTCTAAATTAAACTTCTTAATAAAAGATTCAATTAATAAAACTCTTTCGAAGCAAAACCACTCAAATTCAAAAGAATTAGAGCTATAATTTATAAAATTATTTTTGTATAGTTCTATTTTTTTACTTTTTTGGAATATTTTTATATCTATAAATGTAATATTTTCATTATCAATTTCTAAAAACCGAACCGAATCATCTCCAATTAAATAAACATTGTTGTATTTAGAAGTAATCTCTAAATTATATTTTAGATAGGGTTGGTAACCTGTATGTATAATTAAACAATCTATATCTTTTTCACTCATTATCATTTTTTAATTTTAAAATTTCTTTTTTTACAAACAACATATCTGGAAATTTATTTGTTTCAATCAATTTATAGCCATTAATTAAAAGTTGAAAAATAATTTTTGAAGCTTTTAGATAGGGCTTTAAGTTACTGGTGTGTAATTCATCAAATTCAACTAATATCTGCTCAGGGAAAATTTTTTCTTTTATCATAAAAGGCAAGACCTGATTTTCCGCAGCTCCTTCAATATCTAATTTTATAAGCTTAAGGCTATCAATATCGTATTTTTTTATAATGTCCTTTACTGTTATTGTTTCAACCTCAATTTGATAATCTGTTTCTTCATCAACATTCTGCCAATTAGAAATACTGTAACTAACATGTTCTAAATTCTCTGGTGGGAAAAATTTCACAGTTACATTATTTTTGTCATATAAGGCAAATTCTTCAACCTCAATTTGATCAGAAGTTATTTTACTCAAATCGTAAGCACTAATTGGCTGATTTCCTCCTTCAACATAATCTTTAGTTTTTGTATTTCCTAAACCATCAAAAACTTTTTCAAGATGATTTATCGATCTTGGTGTTGGGTCAACAAGAATTACTCTACCCATGTATAAATTTAAGAATTCTATATCAAAGGAAATATCCTCTCCGCATCCACCAGAGATTATTGTTTGACCTTGAAAACTATTATCTTCAATAAAGTTCCAACCACCATAAATAGAGCCAAGTCTAGTTGTTTTAAGAGATTGACCAATTTTATAAACAACATAACGAAAAACTCGTATGTATAATTTAACTAAAATTTTACTTATATTTTTAAACACAAACTTTATTCCATTACTCTAAAAGTCTGTCCATTTGAATAGGAATCAAAAAATAAAATATTTCGATCAGCAAAAACTTCATAAAAACTTTTGGCAATATAGTTACCATTTTTATCGATACTAGAAAAGTCATCAATCATAATAAACCCTCCATTAGATATCTTTTTTTTAATATACTTAAATGCTGTTTCTGCTGACTCATAAATATCACAATCTATAAAAGCAAATGATATATTATTTATAGAAGCCAGCTCTTTTGTGGCAACACTATCCTCAAAAAAACCTTCAACAATGTGAACATTTTTATACTTTATAAAAGGTTTTTCAACTTTCTTTTTTGAGCTTTTAAAATTTTCTGATAAATAAAAATCATGATTCTCTACAGGAAAACCACTAAATGAATCGAGTCCCCAAAAATTTTTATCACTAAAAATTTCTAGCTTTTTAGTTACATTTACAGAATGAAGTAGCGATTTACCTTTAAAAATACCAAACTCGACATAGTCGCCTTTTATTGAATCTAGTTTTATGTTGAACCAAATTTTATAAATTTGGTAAAATTTTGCAAAGTTATGAAGGTTGACTCCACTGATTCGTGTTGTTAAAAAACTAAGTATTTTTGTTTTTAATTTTAATAACCAATTCATACGTTTATGATAACTTAATTAATGTTAATAGCTCTTTTTAATCTAAAAGCAATTTATTTTTTGATGTTTAAATATGATTTGATTAATTTTTTAATCATAAAAATCCATTTTTTAGTTTTAAAAACAATAGTATTACCTGCTTTTAGATCACTAAAAACATAATCATGAATATTCGGAAGAGACTTAATCCAATCTTCTCTTCCCTGCACCACACTGTTATATGCATTTATAGAAATTTCTTCAAGGTTGATATCATCTAAGATGATTTCCTCTGGATTGGAAAGATCATAAAGAATTCCATTTCTAAAATTTTCAATATAGTCAACATAGGGATGATTATTTGGAGCAATCACGATTTTCCCTTTTTTCATAGAGTCAATAAATGATGCTCCATCACCTTCAAAAGGTCTTGGCGCAATATATATTCCAAAATTATCTAAAAAATCTAAATAGTCACTTCTGTTTTCAAACCATTTCGAAAATGTAATGTTGTACTTATCAACTTCTTCTTTTTGAGGCTTAGACGGAGTATGATTAGGGTCATGGTTTTCGTGAATATTAAGATTTTTAATTTTATAATTTTTTAATAATGTTATTACAGTTTTGTAATCTAAAGTTTCAACTCTATTCCAAAAAAATATTTTGTTAAAATCTTGATTTTGATATTTGTCAGGTTCTGGAAAAAGTTTAATTTTTAGTGAGTTCAGACCCAGCTTTTTTAATGATTCATAAATACCTATAGATGGTGAAAGTATTTTTAGATTAGCTGTATAAATCCATTCATTTAATCCCCAGTGCCGTGAATGATCATACATAGGTATAAAAATGATGTTTTTACAGTCTATATTTTGTAGAAGGCTTTTGGATATTAGCTGAACTATTATTACTAAATCATAGTCATTAATTCTAGAACTAAATTTTTTGTAATTGGGATTTCCTTCCCATTCGTCGTTGAAATAATAGTCAATTATAAATTTGTTCTTATCTCCAAATATTTCATCCGCATACATCTGTCCAGATTTTGTAAATTTATGATATGAATGTGTGATTAATGCAATTTTCTTCATCTATTAAAATAATTTTTTACAATATTTGTAATGTAAATTAAATCTTCTTTACCTAAGCTTGGGTAGCTTGGCAAGCTAATTCCTTTTAAGCCAAGCTCACGAGAAACAGGAGTGTCATTGTTTGTTGTTTTATATATTTCTAACTCATTTAGAGGTACAAAAAATGGTCTGCTGTCGACACCAGACTCTCTTAAATATTTTGCGAGGCCATTTCTCTCTTCATATGAATTGCAAACTAAAGAACATAGCCAGTAAGTTGAAAAAACATTTTTATTAATTTTTTGAAAAGTTAGATTTTTAATTGAGGCTAATTCTGATATATACGTATTAGCAATTTCTCTTTTCTTTTCTATTATCTCATCTATAGATTCCATTTGTGCCAATCCAATAGCAGCACTTATATTCGTCATTCTGTAGTTATACCCAACAACACTATGTGTGTAATATTCTTTAGCATTTGTGTCTAATCCATGATCTTTGTAAAGGTTAATTAAAGAAGCTAAATTTTTATCATTGGTACAAACTAAACCTCCTTCGCCAGTAGTAATAGTCTTATTTCCATAAAAGCTAAAGCAAGAAACATCACCAAAACTTCCAGTGAGTTGTTTTTTGTACCTGGTTCCAATTGCTTCTGCATTGTCTTCTATCAAGTAAAGACTATATTTTGAACAAATATTTTTTAATTTTTCCATTTCACATGAATTTCCATAAAGATGAACTGCAATAATGGCTTTTGTTTTTGAGGTAATTTTATTTTCCACATCTTCGGCGTCTAACATATATGATTCTTGATCAGAGTCTGCAAATATTGGTGTCGCCCCACAATAGGAAACAGCATTAGCAGTAGCAACAAAAGTTAATGATGGCAAAATAACCTCGTCACCTTCTTTTATTCCAAGAGAAACCAAAGCAAGATGCAGAGCTGTGGTTCCACTTGAGCATGAAATTGCATACTTGGTTCCAATATAATCTGATACAGAGTTTTCAAACATTTCGATATATTTTCCTAAAGAAGAAATCCAACCCCCGTCCAGACAGTCGTTCACATATGCCTTCTCTTTTTCCGTTATTAAAGGCTGATAAATTGGATACTTTAAAGGCGTATTTTTCATAAAATTTATTTACTAATTAACTAAATTGTACACTTTAAAAATAAATGTATTCAAATCTTATTTTTTATTATATGAACTAAAATTTACTTAAAGTGAATCATACAATTTTTATAATAGGAACTAGGCCTGAAATCACAAAAATAGCTCCAATAGCTAATAATTTAAATAGCAAAATTTTGTTTACTGGTCAGCACTTTAGTAAAAACATGTCTGATGGATTTTTTGACCTTATTAAAAACAGAGAAATTATAAATTTAAATTTAAAAAGATTTAAAAACTTTGATAACAATATACGGTTTATAGCTAATCAATTAGAAATTAAATTAAAAAAATTAAATGCAAATAAAATAATAGTTCAGGGCGATACAAACACAACACTTGTTGGAGCAATAGCCACTAAAACTCTTAATAAAAAATTATATTTTATCGAATCAGGAATGAGAAGTTTTGATATATCGCAAATTGAGGAGTACAACAGGGTAATTACATCTCATCTTGCAGATATTAATTTCTGTAATCATATTACAAATAAAGCAAACCTTTTAAATGAAGGCGTAAGTAAAAGTAAGATTCTTGTAACTGGTAGCACGGTATATTCAGCTGTTAACTTAGTAGATTCAAGTATTGAATCAATTGGCGAAAAAAAATATATTTTACTTACACTTCATCGTCCAGAAAATGTAGATAAAAAAGAGAAGCTTCTAAATTTGCTAAAAACTATAAACAAACTTAATTACAGAGTAATATTTCCAGTACATCCAAGAACAAAAGCTAATCTTGATAAATATGATATTCAAAAACTAGAGAATATTAAATTTCTAAAACCTAAAAATTATAAAGATTTTATTGAATTAATAAAATATTCAAAATTTATAATATCTGATTCAGGCGGAGTGCAGGAAGAGGCTGCAATTTACAGAAAGCCTCTACTAATTCCAAGACAATATACAGAAAGGCCAGAAATGTTAAATAAATTCAATTTACTCGTAAAAAATAATAAAGAACTATTAATGCAATCAAAAAATATTTTGAATGGTAACTCTAGTTTAGAAAAACCTTTATTAGCTAATCCATTACTTTATGGAAAAATGAAGCCAATAGAAAATATAATTAATGGAATTAATAACAAGTAATTCTTAAAGTTTTTATAAAGATTGTTTTCTATTTGATTAAATCAAAACAAATTTTTCCAGCGATAGCCTCAAACACTATAATAGTTTAATGAGCTTCTTAAAAAATTCTGATATTGAAAATATTCTTGGTAGAGAACAACACAAAGAGCTGTTATCTATTAATGGTCAAACTTTAGATTATAAAAAAATCTTAATTACAGGATCAGGAGGAAGTATAGGCAATGCCTTAATAAGCAGGCTTGAAAAATTTGATGGAGAAATTTTACAAACAGATATAGTTGAAGGTTTCGAATATTTGGATGTAACAGATGAAACCGCTATCAAAAAAGTTCTCGATTCGTTTAGTCCTGACTTGATATTTCATCTAGCAGGTGCAAAACATGCTCCAGAGGGTGAAGTAGATACTTGGAACACTTTTGAGATTAATACAATTGGCACAAACAATATTATCAAGAACATAGGTAATTCATGTAAATTTATTTTGACTTCAACTTGTAAAGCTACAAATCCTGAAGTTGTATATGGTGCTAGCAAATTGATTGCAGAACGAATGGTGTTAAATGTTGGAGGAAGTGTTGCAAGGTTTTTTAATGTTATTGAGACACAAGGAAATGTATTTGAAATTTGGAATAAAACTCCAAAGAATGATCCAATCAACGTAGCATCAATATGTGAACGACATTTTATTTCATTAGAGGAATCTATTGGGCTGATACTTTTTACAGCAAATGAAAAACCTGGAAGATATATTGTAAATTCAAGTGCTCTTATAAAAATTAATGATGTTGCAGAAAGAATATATCCCAACAGAGAAAAAATAATCATAAATCCTAGAAGGGGAGATAGGATATCAGAAAAGTTTCTATCAAGTTCAGAAAGTATTGAAAAATACTTACTAAACAATACTGTGATTAAAGTTAAGAGCATTCACGACTCTTAATTAGCTCTTTTTAAAAATTTAATAATAATTAAAATATAATAAAAAGGGTGAAAATTAAAAAATCATTATCAATATACATTCCTCTCTACAACGAAGAAGAGGGGGTTAAAAATTTATATGAAAAATTAGAACTTGTAGAAATAGAATTAAAAGCTATAAGTAATTTTAAAATAATTTTGGTCGATGATGGTAGTGAAGATAATACTTTGATCAACTTATTCAAATATTTTCAAAAAGAAAAATTTAAAGTAATTAGTCATGATAAAAATAAAAACCTAGGTGGTTTTTTAAAAACAGCAATAGAAGATTGTGAAACCGAATACATATCGTTTCTTGACAGTGACTGCTCTTATTCACCTCAACTCTTGGTAGGTATGTTTAAAAAATCACTGGAAGGTTTTGATATTGTAAATGCTTCACCATATCATCCAAAAGGTAGTGTTAAAGATGTAGGAAAAATTCGATTGTTTTTGAGTAAAAGCATTAACTATATTTATGGACTAATTATCAAGAAAAAAATATACACAACCAGCTCAATTTGTAAAATATACAAAACTGAACTGGTTAAAAAAATTGATATCACAAGAGATAATTTTGTAGCTATAACTGAATTGTTTACAAAATCATCAACATTTACAAATAAAATCTACGAATTTCCATGTGAGCTTACTCCAAGAGAATACGGAAAGTCAAAAATGAAGATATCAAGTAATATTTTTGATCATATTAAGTATTTAATGAATCTTTTAAGATATATAAATTAATAAATTTTATTCTACTTAAGATTTAAAAAGGTAAAATTTTTAGATATGAATAATTTTATATCTATCGCTAACCCTCAAAGAGAATTGTCAAAGATTCCAAAATTTTATGAAGATTTTAATAAACAACTCAAATCTGGAGTATTTGTGGGCGGCAAAAATTTAGATTTACTCGAAAAATCATTGGCTAATTTTTTAAAAGTTAATTATTGCTCTACATTGAATTCTGGAACAGATGCTCTGATTCTTTCACTGATTGCTCTTGATATTGGACCAGGTGATGAAGTTATTGTTCCATCATTTACATACTTTGCTACAGTCGGTGCTGTTTTACAAGTAAATGCAACTCCTGTATTTGCAGACATAGAAAAAGACTCATTTTGTATATCTTTGAATACTATTAAAAAATTGGTAACAAAAAAAACAAAATGTATAATTCCAGTTCATTTGTATGGTTATGATGCAGACATTAGAAATATTATTAATTTTGCAAAAAATAACAACATTAAAGTTATAGAAGATACTGCGCAAGCATTTGGTAGCAAGTCTGAAGATAATAATTATTTAGGAACTTCTGGAGACATAAATGCATTTTCAAATTTTCCAAGTAAAACACTTGGAGGTATTGGTGATGGTGGATTTATAACCACAAATAGCAAGACTTTGTACGAAAAAATAAATATGCTTAAGAACCATGGCCAAGTAGAGAAGTACAATCATGAAATTTTAGGTAGAAATTCAAGACTGGATTCTTTAAATGCATATGTTTTGAATGAAAAATTAAAAATATTTAATCAAATTTCAAAATCTAGAATAGAATTTACAAACTTTTACATTAAGATTTTTGAAGATGTAGATTTTATAAAAATAAATAAGTTCAGCAAAAATACATTACTAAATTACTTTACTGTTCTTTTGCCAAAAAATATTAGAAATGAATTTAAAGACGAATTAAATAGAAATGGAATTGAGGCAAATATTTATTATGACAAACCAATTCACCTCCAAAATGTAATAATTGACTCTAATACTACATTAAAAAACAATAATCTAGTTAATACTGAAAATGCAAAACTAGAAGCATTAACGCTACCACTTTATCCTTTTCCATTAAAACAAGAGTTACAACATATTAAAAAAAATCTAAATAAACTTATAGATCAATACAGAAACATTAAATTATAAATTTTTTAAAGAGATCTTAAAAACTCTTCAGCTTGTTGCTTTATTTTATCTTTCAATTTTCCATCTAATTTAGATCTTTCAAGGCCAATTTGATTTATTTTTTTTGGACCTGATGGATTTCCTGTATAAATTATTCCAGATTTTAAGGTATCTTTAGCTAAAGAATTAGCCCCAAGTAAACTCAAGTCACCCACAGTGCAGTTTTGGTGAACAACACTATTTGCACCCAAATAAACTTCTCTTCCAATAGTTGCATTGCCTAACACCCTAACACCCGATGTGATGACAGATTTTTCACCAATTAAGCAATCATGAGCTATAAATGTATGACTCATTATGTAGCACTCTTTATCTATTTCAGTGTTTTT